>Ga0184639_10000179_pt1 | contig 22539 bp, 19 predicted proteins | sample PLM31_170_b2_FD_133155 | JGI IMG/M metagenome (GOLD analysis project Ga0184639, IMG submission 133155) | Groundwater sediment microbial communities from an aquifer in East River, Colorado, USA - PLM3-1_170_b2 | ecosystem: Environmental > Terrestrial > Soil > Riparian zone | place: USA: East...
GCACGGCTGGCCCTCGTCGTACAAGGCCCCCGCCCGCCACGCCAGCAGCCGCGCCGCGTCAATATTCATCGCCATCTCCGCCAGCATGAAGGCGATGGCCTGGAAGGAGAAAATGGGTTTGCCGAACTGCTTGCGCTTGTGAGCGTATCCCAGCGCATATTCGTAGGCGGCGCGCGCGACACCAATGGCGCCAGCGGCGATATGCGTGCGGGTGATGTCGAACGTCCGCATGGCAATTTTGAAGCCCTCGCCTTCGCCGCCCAGCCGGTTCTCCACCGGCACTTCCACGTCCTCTAAAATCAGGCTGGCAGTGTGCGAGGCGCGGATGCCCATCTTCTTTTCTTTCTTGCCGGGCTTCACGCCCGGCCAGTCCTTCTCCACAATGAAGGTCGTGATGGCGTCCGTGCCGCGCGACGGGTCAACGGTGGCAAAGACCACATACACGTCGGCGAGGCCGGCGTTGGTGATGAACGTCTTGGAGCCGTTGAGGATGTACCGGTCGCCCTCGCGGCGGGCGAGGGTGGCCATCCCGGCCGGGTCAGAGCCGGCCCCCGGCTCGGTGAGGGCATACGCGCCCAGGGTAGGGCGGCCGCCCGGGTCGCCCCTACAAAGCCACGAGATGTATTTCTCTTTCTGTTCTTCAGTCCCGCCGAGCAGGATGGGCGTGGCCGCCAGCGCCACCCCGCCGATGATCGACCCAATCCCGGCGCACCCCCAGAAGATTTCCTCGTCCACGATGGCTTTGGCGAGCACACTCTCCACGCCGCCGCCGCCATATCTCTCCGGGAACGAGTACGTGATCAGCCCGGCCTGATGCGCCTTCTCCAACACGTCCCACGGCACCTCCTCTTTTTCGTCCGCCTCGGAAGCCGCCGGGCGGATGGTCTTCTCCGCGAACTTGTGGGCCATGTCGCGGAACTCGCGTTGTTCGTCAGTCAGCGTAAAGCCGATCATGCCTCTTCTCTTTTCGTCAACGGATTGAACGGAGAAACGGATTTCTTTGAATCAGCCGGTCAATCCGTTTCATCCGTTGATGAAACTACAAAGTCATCGTTTCCATTTTCCTCAGGACTTCGTCCATCCCTTCGGGGTCAAGCATGTTCTCCGCCATCGGGAACAGGATCTGCTCCTCTTTGCCGAAGTGCATGTCGAGCAGGCGGACGATCTCTTCGGCGTTGGCTCGGAGGGTCTCGGCGCTGCCACCCGTCGCCGCCATTTCGCGCAACTTCGCGCCGCCCGCCTCGATCTGCGGGTGTTCGACCACGTTGAGCTCATAGAGCGTCCGGCGGAGAAGTTCGCCTTGCCCGTGGATTTCCTTATGCTCCTCCCGCATCACGTAAGTTGGGCCGCTCCCCGCGCCGACCATGGCCTCCAACGCGGGGAAGAACGCGTCGTCCTCCTTTTTCGCGTGGAGGGCCAACTGTGTCTCCATCATCCTACCGATGCGGCCCAGCACCGGCAGGACGTCCGGGAGCGCAGCGTCCCCGCGCGCCGCCAGGTCGGCAACCGCCTCCCGCAAGCCGGCGACCTGCGCCATGATGACTTTGTGCTCGTCAAGCAGGTGTTCGATAGGATTCATGAGTGTTTCTCCACAACGCTATTGACCAACAGCCTATCGCGTATCGCTTATCGCAATTCAGGCATGGCCGCGATACGCGATAGGCGATAGGCGATTAGCCATCCGCTATCCGCGATTCGCTATTCGCTCCTCCACATACGCAAGCAGGCCGCCCCGGTCAATGATGCGCTGCAGAAAAGTGGGGAATGGCTCGGCGCGATAGGTCTCGCCGCGCGTGAGATTGCGGATCGTCCCGGTGGCCGGTTCCACTTCGATCTCGTCGCCCTCCGCAATGGCGTCCACCGCCGACGCGCATTCCAGGATGGGCAGGCCGATGTTGATCGAGTTCCGGAAGAAGATGCGCGCGAACGATTTGGCGATGACGGCGGACACGCCCGCCGCTTTGATGCTGATGGGCGCGACTTCGCGCGATGAGCCACACCCAAAGTTGGTCCCGGCCACGATCACGTCGCCGCGCTTCATCTTCTTGACAAACGCCGGGTCGGCGTCTTCCATGCAGTGCTGAGCCAGTTCGCGCGGGTCAGCGGTATTGCAGTGGCGGGCCGGGATGATGGCGTCGGTGTCAATGTTCTTGCCGAACTTCCACGCCGTGCCGCGAATGCGCGCGCGCGCGCGCAGAACATCCTTCCGCACCGGGCCGCTGCCGCGCCGGGGGAGCGCGTCGAAGAACAGCACGCGCGTCGGCACGGCGTAATCGGTGAGGCGCTCGGCGGCAAAGGCGAGCAGGTGCTCGGGGGCGAAGTCCGCGCCGGGCGCGCGCACCACGCACGCGGCGGGTAGTTCGCCAAAGATCGCATCCGGCACGCCGATCACCGCGGCTTCTTTGACGCCGGGATACGAGCGCAGCACCATCTCGACCGTGCCGGGATAAATCTTGAAGCCGCCCCGGTTGATCACGTCATCCTGGCGCCCGGCGATGCGCAGCGGGCCATCGGGGTCCATCACGGCGAGGTCGCCCGTGTGGAGCCAGCCGTCTGCGTCAATCATCTGTCGAGTGGTCTCCAGGTCGTCCCAATACCCCAGCATCACGTTGTAGCCCTTCACGCACAACTCACCCTGTGTGCCGTCGGGCAGAGTCTCGCCGCCGGGGCCAACGACTTTCAGCGACACGCCCTCCATCGGGCGGCCCACGGTCCGGGTCGCAGTCACCGGCCCGTCGTCCAGATGCGTCATCGTCACCGAAGGCGAGGCTTCGGTGAGGCCATAAGCGAGAATCAAATTGCAGTGCATGTGGTCGCGGACGCGCGAGACCAGTTCGGGCGGGCAGGCCGCGCCGGACATGATGCCGACGCGCAGGGTCGCGCAGCGCTCGGGGCGGAAGTCGGGATGGTTGAGTTCGAGCGCAAACATCGTCGGCACGCCGTGATGCACGGTCACCTTCGCCTTCTCGATCAACGCGAGCGCGTCGCCGGGATGATAGCTGGGCAGCGGCGCAAGCGTCGCGCCCGCGACCGCGCAGGCGAGAATGGTCGGGGTGAGGCCAAAGGCGTTGGAGAATGGAACCGCGCCGAGGAATACGTCGTCGGGCGTGGCGGCGAGGGTCGCCGCGATGCCGGCGGCATTCCGCACCAGGGCGCCATGCGTGAGCGTCGCCCCGCGCGGCGCACCCGAGTTGCCGAGGGTGTAAAGGATGGCCGCCGGGTCGTCCGGCTTCGCCGTCGGGGTCAGGGGCGCGGCCTTCACGGCGGCTGCCAGCAAATCGCCCCACGCGATCGCGCCCTCGCCCGCGCCCCCGGTCGGGGAATCTACGGTGATCAAATGCTTCAACTTGGGGAAGTCGGCCCCCTGGCGGGGATCTTCGACGCGCAGTGCCGGCAGCATGGGCAGGTGTTCCGCGTTGGTGATGAGAGCGGACGGGCTTGTCTTGCCAAGGCGCGCCAGCACTTCATCTTTTTTGCGCCGCACGTTGATGGGCGTGAAGATCAGTCCGGCTTTGGCGGCAGCGAAGATGGCCAGCACATAGGCCGGCGTGTTGGGGAGAATGATGGAGATGCGGTCGCCCGGTTCCAAACCCAATCCGCGCAGACCGGCGGCCAGCGCGTTCGCCTGCTTCCCGGCTTCGGCGTACGTCCAGACCTCATCGTCTGACAATAGAAATATCTTGTCGGCCTGGCGGCTGGCCTGCGTGGTCAGCAGTTCGCCGAGGGTGGTGTGATGGAAGGATTCAAAAGTCATACCTGCCTCGCTTGATCTTGGTGTCAACGGATACGCAACGGATAAACGGATAGTCCATCGCGCGTCATTCGTTGATCCGTTGCCCCATCCGTTGACGCCGAGGTTTCAAATCACTCTTTTTTCAGCTCGTCCAAAAAATGCGCATCTTTCCGATACGCCATCCCGTGCAGCTCCGCCACCGGGTTGTTCTCCGCATCGGTGACGGTCATGCGATACAGCGCCGTGCGCCGCCCGCAGCGCACCTCCACGGCCTCGCCCTCGAGGCGCGTGTTCGGCGCAGGCGAGTTGAGAAAGTGAATGTCCATGCTCAACGCGACGGCGGCTTTGCCGTGCGAGTTTCCGGCGGCGGCAAAGGCGAAGTCGGCGAGCGCGAAGATGACGGCCCCGTGCGGCATGCCCAATCCATTGACCATGTACGGGGCGAGCCTCAGTCCTACACGGCTGTAGCCCGGCCGCAGTTCGAGCAGTTCAATCCCAAGATGCCGGGCGAACAGGTCGCGCTCCGACATGAAACGGGCTACTTTGGATGTGATGTCTGCCATATCGGTCAACGTATTGCGTCGTGCGTATGGCGTTGCGCTTCTACGGACTACACATTACGCGCTACGTTTCACTTCAACACTTCACCCGGCGACGCCAGCCTCCCCATCACGGCCGACGCTGCCGCGACGTACGGATTGGCGAGATACACTTCGCTCGTGGCGTGGCCCATGCGCCCGCGGAAGTTGCGGTTGCTGGTCGAGACGCAGCGTTCGCCGGCCGCCAGCACGCCCATGTGGCCGCCGAGGCATGGTCCGCACGTCGGCGTGCTCACACTACAGTCGGCCTCCACGAAAACGTCAATCAGGCCCTCGTGCAGCGCGTCGAGGTAAACTTTCTGGCTGCCGGGGATGATGACAGCGCGCACGCGCGGGTGAATCTTCCGCCCGCGCAGGATTTCGGCAGCGGCGCGCAGATCCTCGATGTTGCCGTTGGTGCACAGGCCGATGACGACCTGGTCGATCTCCAAGCCGTTCAGCTCCGACACCGGTTTGACGTTCTCCGGCAGGAACGGCACGGCGACGAACGGCTCGAACTTCTCCACATCGAACTCGTACACGGCGGCGTATTCGGCGTCCGGGTCGCTGCGGTGATAGACGCCCTCGCGCGCCCCGGCGCGGCGGCAGAAGGCGCGCGTCTGCTCGTCGGCGGTGAAGAGGCCCGTCTTCGCCCCGGCCTCGATCGCCATGTTCGCCATCGAGAAGCGGTCGGACATGTCGAGGTGGTCGAGCGCGTCGCCCGTGAATTCCATCGCCATGTAGCGCGCGCCGTCCACGCCGATCTGGCCGATGGTGTGCAGGATCAAGTCCTTGCCGCGCACCCACTTCGGCGGTTGGCCGTGATAGACGAACTTGAGGCTCTCCGGCACTCTGAGCCAGATTTCGCCGAGGGCCATCGCCGCCGCCGCGTCGGTGGAACCGATACCCGTCCCGAACGCGCCGAGGAATCCGTGCGTACACGTGTGCGAGTCGGCCCCGGCGATGATGTCGCCCGGCGAGACCATCCCTTTCTCCGGCAGCAGGACGTGCTGGATGCCGGCGCGGCCCACCTCGAAGAAGGTGAGGCCGTGCTCGCGGGCGAACTCGCGGCAGCGCTTGACGATCTCGGCGCTCTTGATGTCTTTGGCGGGTGTGAAGTGATCCATCACAAAGACAACTTTCTTCGGATCCCACACGCGCGCGCCTTTGATCTTCTCGAACTCCTCAATCGCCACAATGCCTGAGAGTTCCGAGGCCATCACGATGTCCACGCGGGCGTTGATGAACTGGCCCGGATGGACTTCCTTTTGGCCGCAATGGTCGGCAAGGATTTTTTCGGCAAGCGTCATTCCCATGGCAAATCTCCTCATCGCAGGTCACGCTTCCCGCGTGACGCCTATTTACACCGAAAAGTCACGCTACAAGCATGACCGACTGCTGCTTCACTTCGCCACAAAGGCTTGCAGACGCCGGTTGAACTCCACCGTGTCAGTCAGAAACGGCGCGTGCCCCGCGTCGAGGAACTCGTGAATCTCCGAACCTGCAATCTGCGCGTGCAGGTAGCGGCTGGCTCCGGGCAGGCAGACCTGATCCCGGTCGCCGTTATCCCCAAACCGGGTCGCGCCCCTCGCGATACGCCCGGCCCGCCTCCGCATGGTCGGGATGGCCGGTGGCGATGATTTGCGCGGAGAAGTATTTCTCGATCATCGTCGCGTGATCGTAGTCGAAGGCGTGCGTGGTGAGAATCTTCGCCTGCCGCCCGCCCATCGAGGCCGCCTTGAGATAGTGCGCGGTGAGTTCGTCCACCTTCGTCGCAAACTCGTCTCTCTCGAACACGTAATCCACCAGCCCAATCGCCTGCGCTTCGGACGCGCCGATGTTGTCGCCGGAGAGGATGAGGCGCTTCGCGCGCCCCAATCCCACATAGCGCGGCAGACGGAACACGGACAGGCCGGGGATCAGACATTCTTTGATCGCCGGCAAGCCCAACTGCGCGTCCGCCCGTGCAACGCGGATGTCGCACGCGAGGGCGAGCTGCAGGCCGCCGCCCAGGCACCAGCCGTTGATGGCTGCGATGATGATCTTGTCGCACGTCTCCAGGATCCGCAGCGCGCGCTCCCAGCGATGGTGATAGATCTGTTCAATCTGCCCCGCCGAGAGTTGTTTCAAATCAATCCCGGTGCTGAACGACCGGTCCCCGGTTCCAGTGATGACGACGACGCGCAGGTCCGGGTCGGCGGCAATGGCCTCGGCGACGGTGTTCCAGTCGAGCGTAGCCTGATTGTTGACGGCGTTGAGCAGGTCGGGGCGATTGAACCACACGCGCCCCAACTTCCCCGACTTTTCAAAGATGACGGTTTCCAGTTTCATGGCATGACCTCGACCGTTGAAGATGGGCGCAGTAACGCCGCGGCACCTGCCCCGACGAGCGCGACGACCGCGGCGAGCACGAAAGCGAGAGAGAACGATCCGCGCGTGTCCGCAATGGCGCCGGCCACGCTCGGCCCGATGGCCTGCCCGAGGCCGAAGAACATGGTGATGAAACCCAGCGCTGCCGGGGCCAGCCGCGGGCCGAGCAAATCGCCGCAGGTCGCGGACATGATGGCAGGGACGCTCCACGCCGCCAACCCGAAGATGATGGCAGACACTGTGAAGCCGGTTGGCGTGCGCCACAGCCCGAACAATCCAAAGGCCACGGCATGAATCAGATACACGAGGATCAGTGCGCGCTTCCGCCCAATGGCATCCGAGAGCATGCCCCAGATCAGCCCGCTGATCAGGCTGAACCAGCCCATGATCATGAACAGGTTTCCAGCGGCCTCTTTGCTATAGCCGCCCTCCGCGATCAGATACTTCGTGAAGAAGGTCATGTAGACGATGTAGGACAATCCGAAGGCGATATAGACCAGCCCGAGATGCCACACCGTCGTCGAGCGATAGACGCGCCCCCAATCGAGGGGGGCGGGTGACGAGTGACGGGTGACGGGTGAGTCGTTAGTGGAATCGTCGCCTGCGGGCCGCAGCCCCATTTCGGCAGGGCGATTGCGCAACAGGAAAAAACCGAGCACCGCAAGCGCAAGGACGATTCCGGCGAAGAGGAACCAGCTTACACGCCACCCGCTCTCACCGTAGACCGAGAGCAGGCGCGGCACGAGCGGCCCGACGAGGATGAGCGCGACCGACGAGCCGCCGACCGCGATGCCCGAGGCCAGCCCGCGCCGCTTTGCCGCAAACCCCGCCGCCAGCAGCCCCATCACCGGCACGTTGCTCGCGCCGCTGCCGATGCCCGTCAGGGCGCGCCAGACCGTCGCCGTGGCGAAGCTTCCGGCGAGGCCGGTCAACAACATGCCGCCCCCCGTGAGCGCCAGTCCAACTGTGATCACGTTGCGCGGCCCGTAGCGCACCGCCAAAGCCCCGCCGAGCACGGAGAGTATCACGTAGCCCAGCAGGTTGGCCGTCACGAGGCCTCCGGCCTGCGTGTTGTTCATCCCCAGCCCCGCCTGCAGCGAGGTCAGGATGACGCTGTAGCCGAACCGTGCGAGGCCGAGCGACCCGAACACGACGAGTACGCCCATAACCAGGATGATCCAGGCGTAGTGGAGACGGCGGGTGATGGAGGTAGTGGTTGCAGCGGTCATGTGAGTATGGAAGTATGGGAGTGTGGGAGTGCAAGGCTACCCCCACTCCCACACACAATCACAGATCTCTCTTATCCACCACGCGCTTCGCCTTGCCTTCCGAGCGCGCAATGGACTTCGGCCCCATCAGTTTGATCGAGGCCGAGATGCCAAGCGCCTGAAACAGCTCATGGGCGACACGGTTCTGCAGCTCGTCCAACCGGCGCGTATCAATCGGCTGGAAGAGTCTGGGCGAAGCCTCCACCCACACCTCCAGCGTGTCGAGCTGGTCTTTCGGGCGGTCAATCACGATCTGGTAGTGCGGCTCGATGTCTTCGATGGAGAGCAGCGTCTTCTCGATGAGCTGCGGGAAGACGTTGACGCCGCGCACGATGAGCATATCGTCGGTGCGCCCGAGGACTTTCTCCATCCGCACGGTCGTCCGACCACAGGCGCACTTGTCGGCGTGCAGGATCGTACGGTCGCGCGTGCGGTAGCGGATGACGGGCATCGCCTCTTTGGTCAGCGTCGTGAAGACCAGCTCACCCTCTTCGCCGTAGGGCAGCCGCTCGCCGGTCGTCGGGTCAATGATCTCGGCGAGGAAGTGGTCTTCCTGAATGTGCATGCCGGTATGATGCTCACACTCCACCGACACGCCGGGGCCGATCAGCTCGGTCAGGCCATAGATATCGTAAGCCTTGACCCCGAGTTTGTCCTCAATCTCGTGCCGCATCTTCTCGGTCCACGGCTCCGCGCCGAAGATGCCCACCTTCACTTTCATCCGCTTTTTGAAGTCCACACCCATCTCGGCGGCCTCTTCGCCAATCACGAGCGCGTAGGAAGGGGTGCAGGTCAGCACCGTCGCGCCGAAGTCCTCCATGAGCATCACCTGCCGCCGCGTCAGCCCGCCGGACATGGGGATGACCGCCGCGCCCACGCGCTCCGCCCCGAGGTGGAAGCCGAGGCCGCCCGTGAACAGGCCGTAGCCGTAGGCGTTGTGAACGACATCTTTGCCGGTAACGCCCGCGCTCGTCACGGTGCGCGCCATCACCTCGCCCCATACGTCCATATCGGCTTTGGTGTATCCGCCCACGGTGGGCTTACCGGTGGTGCCGGACGAGGCGTGGATGCGGACGATCTTCTCCAGCGGCACAGTGAACATGCCGAAAGGGTAGTTGTCGCGCAAGTCGCTCTTCTCGGTGAACGGCAGGCGCTGGAGGTCGTCAAGCGACTTGATGTCGTCGGAGGACACCCCGGCGAGTTTCTTCTTGTAGAGCGGCACGCTCGCGGAGGCGCGGGTGGTGACGTCCCGCAGCCGCTGGGTTTGAAGGTTCTCCAACTGATCACGCGGCATCGTTTCGTATTCGGGATTCCAGACAGGCATGGTGTCCTCCTCGGTGATAAGGATGAAGGCAGAAGGATGAAGGATGAGCGGTGGATGTTTCAGCCTTCATCCCTCATCCTTCATCCTTTTGACTTTAGATTGCCCAGTTCCTCTCGCGCCCGACGTAGAACGCCTGGCGATTGATTTCGACATGCTTTTGCGGCACACGCGAGACGATCACCGCCAGCCAGTCGTCGGTGGATACATCCATCTGCGCCGAGAGCGCGCCGAGCAGCACGCTGTTGGCCACGCGCGGGTTGCCGAGTTCTTCCGCCACCTTCTTCGCGTCAATCAGCAGGACTTTGCCCGCCGCCGACTTGACGACCGAGATCACATGGTCATTCCCGGGGTACTGGTCGGCGCCGTATACGGTGGAGGTTGGCACAATCTGCTGCTGGCTGAGCAGCACCGTGCCGCCGGGCCGGATGAATTCGATCCAGCGCAACGCCTCGAGCATCTCCTGCGCGACGAAGTAGTCTACCGCGCCCTTCTCACACAGCGGCGAGGCGACGTGCTCGCCCCAGCGCACGTGGCTGGTGACCGCTCCGCCCCGCTGCGACATCCCGTGCACCTCCGACTTCTTCACGTCCGCCCCAATCCGCAGCCCGATGTCGGCCAGAATATCGCTCGCCAGCAGCGTCCCCTGCCCGCCGACACCGGCGAGTAGAAAATTTGCATTCATCATGACTCTCTCCTTTAGCCGATAGCGGATGGCGGATGGCAAATGGTTAATGTCATCGCCATCGGCTATCTGCCATCCGCCATCACGCCACATGCGTGGTCAACGTCGCCTCCTGCTTCAGCGCGCCTTCCAGAATCGCCTGCGGCGCGCACACGTCGAAGCACAGGCCACAGCCCACGCAGGTCAGCGGGTCAATATACGCCTTGGGCCGCTTGTATTTCTCGTCCAGCACCTCGCTCTTGTAGATGGCCGGGCAGCCGATGCGGAAGCACATCGTGCAGCCGTTGCAATCCTCGGTGACCACCTGGTAGGCCTCGCGCGGGTGCGAGGTGACGAACACGCACGGGGTCCTGGCAATCACGACCGCCGGTTTGTTGCTCTGGATCGCCTGCTGGATGACCATCTCCATCTCGTCCAGGTCGCGCGACTCAACGGTATGCACTTCCTCAACACCCAGCGCGCGCACCACGGCCTCGATATCCACCCGGGTGTGCATCTCCCGGTGAATGGACAGCCCCGAGGCGGGATTGCCCTGGTGACCCGTCATGCCGGTGGTGCGGTTGTCCACCACAATCGTCGTGAGCGGCGTCTGGTTGTAAACCGCGTTGGCGAGCGGGGGCATCCCGGCGTGGAAGAACGTGCTGTCACCGATCACGGCGACGTTCGCGCCCTCCAGCCCGCCGCGCCGCATTCCGGTCGCCACGCCGATGCTCGCGCCCATGCACCCGATGGTGTCGGTGGCGGTGAGCGGCGGCATCACGCCGAGCGCGTAACAGCCGATGTCGCTGTTGACGGTGATCTTAAGTTTCCGCAGCACCCAGAACACGTCGCGGTGGCCGCAGCCCGCGCACAGCACCGGGGGCCGCAGGGGCAGCGCGCCTTTGTCGAATGCGCGCTCGACCGGGGGCCTGTCCACCAGCCCGGCGGCGTACGCAGACTTGCGCACGACCTCCGGCGAGAACTCGTCCACGATGGGGAAGAGGCTCTTGCCCTCCACCGGGATGCCCATCATCCGGATGTGCTCTTCGAAGAACGGGTCAAGCTCCTCGACGACGATCAGCCGTTTGACCCTGGACGCGAACTCGGCGATGAGTTTCTTGGGCAAGGGCCAGACCATGCCCAGTTTCAGGAACGAAGCGTTCGGGAACACCTCGCGGGCGTATTGATAACTCGGCCCCGAGGCCACAATCCCCAAACTCAAACCCCGCTCCGCTCCGCTTCGGGGGCTATAGTCTCCAATCTCTATGCGATTGTACGGACAAGTCTCAGCATACTCCGCCAGCTTCGTCAGGCGCTCTTCGACCACCGGATGGCGGCGCTTGGCATGGCCGGGGATCATCACGTACTTCTGCGGGTTCTTCTCGTAGGGCCGCTTGGGCAGCGCCTTTCGGTCGCCGAGTTCCACAATGGTTTTAGCATGCGACGTGCGGGTGGTCGTGCGCAGAATCACGGGCGTGTCGAACTGCTCGCTCAAGTCGAGCGCCAACCCCACCATGTCCTTCGCCTCCTGGCTGTCGCACGGCTCCAGCATCGGCACCTTGGCGAACTTGGCATAATGCCGGTTGTCCTGCTCGTTCTGCGAGGAGTGCAGGCCGGGGTCGTCGGCGTTGACGATCACCAGCCCGGCGTTGACCCCGGTGTACGAAGCGTAGAACAGCGAGTCGGAGGCCACGTTCAGCCCGACGTGCTTCATCGTCGCCATGGCTCTTTTGCCCGCGTAGGCCGCGCCGATGGTGATGTCGAGCGCCACTTTCTCGTTCGCCGACCACTCGGAGTAGATTTCAGGATAGTTCGCGACGTTTTCCAGAATCTCGGTGCTGGGCGTGCCCGGATACGCCGCCGCCACCTCCACCCCTGCTTCCCACGCGCCGCACGCTATTGCTTCATTGCCAGACAGTAGCTTTTTCATGGGTCACCTCGTTGATCGCTTATCGCTTATCGCCTATCGCCTATCGCTGATCGAACACACCCTGCGATAAGCCATACGCGATACGCTATCGACTCCGATGGTTCCTCCGCCCCAGATACGCATGCTGCAGTTGCTCGTTCTCTGCCAGTTCGCGCGCCGCGCCGCTCATGACCACGCGCCCGGTTTCCAGCACGTAGCCACGGTCGGCCACGCGCAGCGCGGCGCGCGCATTTTGCTCGACGAGCAGGATCGTCGTCCCGTTCCGGCGCAACTCACCGACGATGCGAAAAATCTCCTGCACGATGAGCGGGGCGAGGCCCAGCGACGGCTCGTCCAACAGCATCAGCTTCGGACGCGCCATCAGCCCGCGCCCCACAGCCAGCATCTGCTGTTCCCCGCCCGAGAGCGTCCCGGCGAGCTGGCGGCTGCGCTCCTTCAGCACCGGGAAGAGCGTGAACATCTGCTGCATGTCCTGACGGATCGCCACCCACCCGTCGCGCCGGACGCGGCAGTACGCGCCGAGCGTCAGATTCTCCTCCACCGTCAGCGAGCCAAACACCTGCCGCCGTTCCGGCACATGGCTGATGCCCAGCCGGACAATCTGCTCGGGGGACAGGCAGGCGATGGGGCGACCCCCCCAAATCACCTCACCCTGCGAAGCCGGAACCATGCCCGAGATCGTATTGAGCAGCGTGGTCTTGCCCGCGCCATTCGCGCCGATGAGGCAGACGATTTCGCCCTCCTCGACTTTCAGCGAGACGTGATCGAGCGCGCGCACACGCCCATAATAAGTGCTGACCTCGCGAACTTCAAGCATGAAACAGTCCTCAAGTTCCTCTTGTTCGGACAGCCGTTGAACGGCTGTCCGAACGGGGAAGCTCACACCCACTCCACCGCTTCCCAGTCCGCCCCCAGGTACGCACCGATCACGCGCTCGTCGGCCTGCACCTCGGCGGGCGTGCCGTCGGCGATCTTCTGCCCGTAGCGCAGCACCGCCACCCGGTCGGCGATGCCCATCACGAGATTCATGTCGTGCTCGACGAGCAGCACCGTGACGCCCCCGTCGCGGATGCGCCCGATGAGGCCGTCGAGCGTCTCGATCTCGGGCCGCGTGAGGCCTGCCGCCGGTTCATCGAGCATCAGCAGTTTCGGTTCCGCGGCGAGCGCGCGCGCGATTTCCAGCAAGCGCTGCTGGCCGAAAGGCAGGCTGCTCGCCAGGGGGTCGGCGCGCGTTTCCAATCCGACCATCGCCAGGAACCCCAACGCCCGATCGCGGGTGCGGCGTTCTTCGGCGGCCACACCCGGGAGCCGCAGGGCCGAGGCCAGAAACCCTGTCCGGCTGCGGAGGTGGCGTCCCACCATCACATTCTCGAGGACGGTCATCGCGCCGAAGATCTGCAGATTTTGAAAGGTGCGCACCAGCCCCCGCGCGGCGATGCGATGACACGCCAGGCCGTGAATGGGCTGCCCATCGAACACGATCTGCCCCCGGTCGAGCGGGTGCGTGCCGGAGAGCAGGTTGAACATCGTCGTCTTCCCCGCGCCGTTGGGGCCGATGAGCGCGAAGACCTCGCCGCGCTGGATCGTCAAATCCACTCCGGCCACGGCCATCACGCCGCCGAAGGCCTTTTGGATGCCCCTGGCTTCAAGAATTACGTCGCCCATTTGTGAAGGCAGAAGGATGAAGGCGGAAGGATGAAAAGCTTTTCTATTCATCCTTCATCCCTCATCCTTCATCCTTTCCGTTTGTCCTGCACTCGCAGCGCCTTGCCCTCGGGCCGCGGCAACTCGCCGGGGTGGAGAATGTTCACTTCGGCGCGCAGGCCGAGCAGGCTGTACAACTCCTCGGAGAGGTGCTGCGATAATTCCTCCGGCCACGGCAGGCCGCGCGTCTCCACGTTCACCGTCATCCGGTCGGCGCCGTCCACGCGCTCGATCACAATCAGATAGTCGTTGCCGACCTCCGGATGCTTGAGCAGGACGCTCTCCACTTGCCTGGGATGAAAGTTGACGCCTTTCACCTTGAGCATGTCGTCGGTGCGGCAGGCGATGCGCGCGACGCGCAGACTCGTGCGCCCGCAGCGGCACGGCTCGCGGCTGACGACGCGCGTGAGGTCGTGCGTGCGGAAGCGGATCAGCGGCAGCCCCTCGCGCGTCAGCGTCGTCACCACCATCTCGCCCCACTCGCCCTCCTCCGCCGGTTCCCCGGTCGCCCAGTTGACGATCTCGATCAAATAGTGGTCGTCCCAGACGTGGAGGCCGTCGTGCGAGGTGCAGTCAATCCCCATGCCCACGCCCGCCGACTCGGTCATGCCGATGATGTCGAAGGTCTCGATCCCCATCCGCTCTTCGACGCGCAGGCGCATCTCAGCGCTCCAGATTTCCGCGCCGAAGATGCCCACACGCAGCTGGGTGTCGCGCCGGAAGTCGAAGCCTTCTTTCTCGGCCACTTCCATCAGCCGCAGGGGATACGAGGCGATGGCGGCGAGGGCGGTCGTGCCGAGGTCGCGCATGAATTGCAGTTGCAGGGGCGTGCGCCCCGCGCCGATGGGGATGATCATCGCGCCGATGGCGGCCGCGCCGAAGTGAAACCCGAACCCGCCATTGAACAGCCCGAACGAGGGCGTGATCTGAATCACGTCGTCGTGAGTGACTCCGGCTGAGGTCAGGCAGCGGGCCATGATCTCACTCCACTGCGCCACGTCGGCGGCGGTGTGCGGGCAGATGATGGGCGTGCCGGTCGTGCCGGAGCTCATGTGCATCCGCACGAAATCCCGCTGGGGGGCGCAGGCCATTCCAAAGGGATAGGCGCGGCGCAGGTCTTCTTTGGTCAGGAATGGGAAACGCCGGATGTCTTCGAGGGCGCGCACGTCGTCCGGACCGAGGCCGTTCCAGCGCCGGGCATATTCCGGATTGTTGTCGCCGATACGCTTGACCGTCGCCCGCAGGCGCTCCAGTTGCAGGGCTTCCAGTTCTTTTCGGGGAAGTGATTCGAGTTGGGGTTGATACATCGTGGCCTATGGCGGATGGCGGATGGCGGATAGCATCTCGACTGCTATTCTCCATCCGCCATTGGCTATCTGCTATCCGCTCTCTGCTTTCCGATTCGCCTGCCAGTTGCGGATCGCCTTCAGGCCGCCCGCCGTCAATCCCTCGGGCAGGAACACCATGATGACCACCAACAGCAGACCGAATACGATGATTTCGCCTTCGCCGGAAGCGCCCTCCATCAGCGCGCCGAGCCGGTCGCGGATGAATTGCGCCAACAGCACGACGGTGGCCGCGCCGAAGATGGAACCCCAGACGCTCGCCAGCCCGCCCACGGCGGCCATCGTCACCAGCTCAATCGAGAACAGCATGTCAAAACTCGAAGGGCTGATGAAATGGATGGCCTGCGCGTACAGCCCGCCCGCCAGGCCCGCGTACCCGGCGGCCAGCGCGAAGACTCTCAACTTGAAGGCCTTGGAGTCCACCCCGAGCGTCTCCGCCGCCACTTCGCTGGAGTGGATCGCCCGCAAGGCGCGGCCCACGCGCGAATGGACGACGTTCAACGAGAGGGCGAGAACGGCCAGCGCGGCGACCCACACCAGATAATACATTTTCACGTCGTTGTCGAAAACGAAAGGGCCAACCGACAGCGGCGGGATATGGGTAAAGCCCGACGGACCGCCCGTGATTTCAGCCTCGTTCTTCAGGATGAGGCTGAAGATGATGTTCAGCCCGAGAGTGCCCATCGCCAGATAGTGCCCGCGCAGGCGGAACATCGGCACGCCGAGGAGATAGCCGAGGGAAGCCGTTATCACAACGGCCACGATCAAAGCGGCCCAGGAAGGCAGCCCGGCGCGGGCGCTCAACAGCGCGGTGGCGTACGCGCCGATACCATAGAAAGTGGCATGCCCGAGCGAAACCTGCCCGGCGTAACCCATGACCAGCGACAGGCCCACGGTCAGCATGGTGTACAAACCGATCAGCGTCAGAATGAAAACCTGGTAATTATTGCGGACGAGGGGTGGGACGAGGGCAATGACTGCCACCAGCCCAACGACCGCCAACTGTCCCACCGAAAATTTCGCCTTCATGCCGCCTCACACCGCAGGGGCGTTCAACGGAACGCCCCTACAACTACAACCCCGCCCGCTCCAGCGCCTCGCCGCGTCCGCGCCGGAGCAAGCCTCCAAGCCTGACGAGCAACACCACGAACAGCACCGCAAACGTGAATGCATCCTTGTAGCCCGATGAGATCAACCCGGCGGCCAACGATTCGACCACCCCCAGTAACAGGCCGCCGATCACCGCGCCAAACGGATTCGTCAGGCCGCCCATGATCATCGCCACAAAGCCTTTAAGGGCAAGCATCAGCCCCCGGTCGTAGGTCATGAACGTAAGCGGGGTGATGACGATCCCGCCGAGCGCGCTCAGCCCGGCGCTGAGGGCAAAGGCGACGAGGCCCATGCGCCGGGTGTTGATGCCCATCAACCGCGCCGCGCCCGGATTGGCCGAGCTGGCCCGCAGCGCCTTCCCGATCAACGTGTACTGGAAGAACAGGAACAGGCCAACCACGGTCACGACGGTCAATCCTATCACCCACACGCCCTGCCGGGTGACCACCGCACCCAGCAGTTTCAACGGCTTTCCCTGCGTGAACGCCGGGAAGCGGTACGGATCGGTTCCCCACGCCAACAACACCATCCCGCGCAGCGCAATGGATGCGCCAATGGTGACCACGATCTGGCTCAGGGGCGAGGCGTGCCGCGCGGGCTGGATGCCCAGCCGGTATAGCAATACTCCAACCAGCACGGCCGCCACCACCCCCGCGAGCGCCGCCAGCGGCAGCGGCCACGTCAGCGTCACAACGGCCTGGCCGTTGAACAGCGAGGTTTCTTGCGCCAGCGTGATCGCCACAAATGCGCCAATCACCGCGAACTCGCCCTGGCTAAAATTGATGATGCCGGTCACGTTATAAATGGTGACAAAGCCCAGCGCAATCAGCGCATAAATGCTGCCCTGCGTGATGCCCGAGAGGAGATATTGAGCGAGTTGCTGGAGTGTCATGGCGGTCAGGCAGTCAGATGGTCGAGTAGTCAGGTAGTCGGGTAGTCTTGACCACTCGACTACCCGACCACTTGACCATTAGACTCATTACGGAACGTTCGCGTAATCCTGCGGATCAACGAAGACCCACGTGCCGCCCTTGATCTCCACGAGCACGAGCGATTCCTTGCCGATGCCGGTGTGATCCTGCGCGGTGATGTTGAAGACGCCGCTGATCCCGACCCAGTTGGCGATGTTGGCCTCGAGGTAATCGCGGATCTGGGCGGAGTCCGGGCCGACGGTCTCGAGCGCCTGCTTCACCATCATGAACGCATCCCAGGCATGCCCGCCGAAGGTGCTGGGCTTGCTGCCGAAGGCGGCAATGTAATCGCTCTGATATTGCTGGAGCGTGGCCTTCTGTGGGTCGCTGTCGGGCAGCTGGGCGGCCACCAGCAGCTTGCCGATGGGGAACAGCACGCCTTCCGCCGCGTCCTTGGCCGTGTCAATGAAGGCCTGGTTCCCGATGCCGTGGTTGTGGACGATCGGGATCTCGAAGCCCATGTCACGGAACTGCACCGTGAGCGGCGCGCCCTCGCCGGGAGTGGCGTGGACGATCAGCGCCTGCGCGTCGGTGCCCTGGATATCCGTCAGCTGTGCGCTGAAGTCCGTGTCGCGCGGCTCGAACGTGCCCTCCCACACGATCTCGAAGCCGTTCTCCTTGGCCACCGTCTGGAGCGCGACCATCGAGTCCTGGCCGAAGGCGTTGTTGACGCCCAGCGAGGCGACCTTGGTGACGCTATGCGCCTTCATCCAGTCCGCCTGAACCTGGGCCACCGGGTAGTTCTGCTGCGGGGTCTTGAAGACCCAGAAGTTCTGCGTCCCATCCTGGGCCGTGACAATCGCGGACGAGGAGGCCACAGAGATGAAGGGTACCTGGGCGTTGGTGACGGTCTCGATCACGGCGATGCTCGCCGGGCTGCCGCTTCCGCCGATGATGACCACGGCCTGGTCTTCCTCGATCAGTTTCTTGGCAATCTCGACGGCCTTGGTGGCGTCGGACTGATCGTCGTACTTCCGCACGTCGAGTTTGTGCATCAGCCCGTCCGGCCCGAGGATGCCGCCGTCGCCGTTCAGGTGCTCGGTGAGCATCGCGACGGTGCCCCATTCGGGCTTGCCGAGCGAGGAAGTCGGCCCGGTGGTCGAGAAGAACGCGCCGACGACGTACGGGTCGCCTTCCTTGGGCGGTTCGGGGGCGGCGGCCGTCGGCGCCGCCTCGGGTTTGGGCGGTTCGGTGGGCCTGGCGGTGGGCGGCGGCGGAGTCGGCGCGGTGGTCGGGGCCGCGGTCGTCGCCGCCGGGCCGCAAGCGGACAGGATCAGCGCGAGCACCCCCAGGCCGGCCAGCAAGATATTCAATTGGCGTTTCATCTTTCCTCTCCTCTGAAAAACTTTGAGAAACGTGCGCGAGATTCGAGCGGCATGGTAGTTGACGTCGCTGTGCAGCCTGGGCGCTTCACCTCCTTTCCACCGCGACCGACCCGGCGAACGCCATTTCCAGTTCCTCGTCGGTCACTTCCTCACCCTGCTTCAAGCGCTGGTGCAGAACAGTCACTATGCGCCGGATTTCGTCGTCGCTCAGAATCTTGGTCGCGCGCTTGGCAGCGGCCAGAATCTTTTCGATGTACACGGGATGCTCTTCGATCTCGTGATTGCGCAGCCAGAAGCGGACGTTGTGCTCGCCCGACATCGGCCCGACCTCGACGCCCTGTTTCCGCCCGACCATGCTCGCCGGCACCCCGCAGTAGACGCGATCGGCCAGCCACGCGTCGTTGCGGTTGATCGCCTTGGCGATGGCGGCCGCGTGCACTCCGGTCGCCGTGCGGAACGAGTCCGCCCCGACGATGGGGTAGTTGTACGGGATCGGCACGCCGCACGACTGCGAGACGACCTGACAGTATTCGGGCAGGCCCGTGAGGTCGCGCTCGGCCATCCCGAGCAAGTTGAGATTGACGAGCAGAATCTCCATCGGCGTGTTGCCGGAGCGCTCACCGATGCCGAGGGCGCACGCATGCACCCGGTCGGCGCCCGCCTCGATGGCGGCGAGGGTGTTGATGATGTCCAGGCCGCGGTCTTTGTGGCCGTGCCAGTCAATGCCCACCTCGGGATTCACTTCGTCCACCACAGCGCGCAGGAAACGGATGAGGCTGCGCACGCCCTCCGGCGTCGCGTGGCCCACCGTGTCGGCGGCGCAGATGCGGTGCGCGCCGGAGCGGATGGCGCAGGCATAAATCTCCCTGAGCGCCTCGGGCTGCGCCCGCGTGGTGTCTTCGGTGACGAACATCACGGGCAGCCCGTTCTTGACGGCGAAAGCGACAGAGGTCTCGGTCAGCCGCAGCAGGGTGTTCACATCCCAGCCCTCGGCGTACTGGCGGATGGGGCTGGAGCCGAGGAACACGCAGGCCTCGATGGCGATCCCGGCCTCCTGCGAAGCGTCCACGATGGGGGCGATATCCGTCTCCAGGGTGCGGGCCGCGCTCTGGGGCACGATGCCCATCTTCTGGTTGACGATCTCTTTCGCCAGCACGGTCACATCGTTCTTGAACCGCGCGCCCGCGCCGCACAGTCCGAGGTCGGCGGCGTCTATTTGCAGACAGCGCATCAGGTACAGCAAATAGACCTTGTCCTGAATCGAGGGGTGCGTGACGGACGGCGACTGCAAGCCGTCGCGCAGGGTCTCGTCCACCACCATCACGCGCTTGGGATATTTGGGAACGCCGCCCTTCACGTTCCAGTCGTAAATGAGATCAACGCCGTTCAACTCAGTCATGGCAGCCTCCTGTCCTCACCCACCCCCACCCCCTCCCTCTCCCGACGAGAAGAGCGTCGGGAGAGGGAGGGGGTGAGGGGGAGGGTGAGGTTCCTCCCGGTTTCGAATGCTTTGAGATTCAAGGTGCGGTGCTTCGCGGGGATGCGTTCGTCCAACGTCGCCAGCCACACCTCCTTTGGCACGCGCGGCAGAAGCACCGACATCGCACCGAGCATGATCACATTCGCGATCCGGCCATCGCCCATGTCGTGGGCGCGCTGTGAGGCCGGAAGCGCCACCACTTTCAGTCCCTTCCCGCGCAGAAAGTCCAGCGCGTGGTGCGGGTAGCGCTCCGCCGCGTTCACCACCGAGCCGGGGATGATCTCGTGATCGTTGACGAGCACGGTTCCGCTCCGCGGGTTGACGAAACTTGCGTAGCGCAACCCTTCCAGCTTTTCCAGCCCGATCACTACGTCGGCCTGCCCGGCGATGACGAGCGGCGAGTGCACCTCCAGGCCAAACCGCACATGGCTCTCCACGCTCCCGCCGCGCTGCGAGACACCGTGCACCTCGGTCTGCTTCACGTCAAACCCGGCGCGCACGGCGGCCCGCGCCGTCAGTTCGGCAATGAGCAGGACGCCCTGCCCACCCACACCTGCGAAAATCAGATTCGTTGTATCAGTCATTGCTCACTCTCTGGCTGATAGCGTATGGCTGATGGCTGATAGCCAACACCCATCTGCTATTCGCCATCTGCTATCTGCTATCCGCCATTTGCTACGGGCACCCGCCGCCCTCCGGCGCGATGGCGTCCACCGGGCAGACCTGCGCGCACACGGTGCAGGCCGTGCATTCCAACGGGTCAATGATCGGGAAGCCCTGCGCCGTGCGCGTGATCGCGGGACACCAGACTTTGAAACAGGCATCACATTTTGTGCACAGCGACTCGTCAATGAAGTACGGCTTCTCCCCGCGCTCGGAGAGTCTCATCTCCGGGAGGCGCATGCACGGCCCGGTGGCGATGACGACGGCCGGGCCTTCATAGGCCAGCGCCGAGCGGATCGCCTTTGCCACTTCCTTGCGCTCCCACGTGTCCACGACCTGCACCTGCTTGACCCCGGCGGCGCGCACCAGACCTTCCAAATCCAACTTCGGCGCGGGCTTGCCCCTCAACGTCTTGCCGGACGACGGGTGCGACTGCTGGCCAGTCATGCCGGTCGTCGAGTTGTCGAGGATGAGCAGGGTGAGTGAACTACCGTTGTACACCGCGTCAATGAGCGGCGGGATGCCGGAATGCACGAAGGTCGAATCGCCAATGACGGCCACCGTCCGCGCGTGTCCGGCGCGCTCCAGCCCGAAGGCGGTGGCGATGCTCGCGCCCATGCAGAATGTCGTGTGCGAGGCTTCGTACGGCGGCAGCGCGCCCATCGTGTAGCAGCCGATGTCCCCGGCGACCGTCACCTTGAGCTGCCGCAGTGAGTCGAAGACCGTGCGGTGGCCGCAGCCGATACAAAACATCGGCGGGCGCGGCAGCACGGTGATTTCCTTGCTGAAGTCGGGTTTGTCCGGGACGTTCAACCCGATGGCCTTTGCAATCCGCTCCGGCGAGTACTCGCCGATGACGCCGAAGATTTCCTTGCCGACGATGTTCGGGATGCCCATCGCCTTCAGTTGATCTTCGACGAACGGCTCACCCTCTTCGACGACGTAAATGGTTTCGTGCGCGGCGCAAAACTCCTTCAACGCGCGCGGCGGCAGCGGGTGCGTCATCCCGAGGCGGAAGACCGAAGCCCCCGGCATGACCTCGCGCACGTATTGATAGGCGATGCTGCTGGCGACACAGCCCACCGAGCCTTTCGCGGGCGGCTGGCCCGCCCTGCCCGACCGCCACTCGGCGCGGTTGACGGGCGTGGTCTCGGCGTATTCGCGCAGGGCGGCGATGCGCTTCTCGACGCCGGGCCGGAGCAACGTGCGATAGATGGGAACCGAGAAACGTTTGGCGTCCGGGACGAACTCGCGCTGCGGCACCTCGAGGCGTTCGCCCAGTTCGACCAGCCCTTTATGGTGCGCGAGGCGCGTGGTCGTGCGCAGCATCACCGGCACGCTGAACTGCTCTGAAATCTCCAGCCCCAACTTCACGAAGTCCTTGCACTCCTGCGCGGTCGAAGGCTCAAGCGCCGGCACTTTCGCCATCTGCGCAAGATAGCGGTTGTCCTGCTCGTTCTGCGAAGAGTGCATGCCGGGGTCGTCGGCGGAGATGACGACGAAACCGCCGTTGGTTCCAGAATACGGGAAGACCATGAACGAGTCGGCGGCCACGTTGAGGCCGACCATCTTCATCGTCACCAGCACCCGCAGCCCGCCAATCGCAGCGCCCATGCCCTCTTCAAAGGCCACCTTCTCGTTGGCCGACCACTGCGCATCCACCTCGGGATACTGCCGCGCCAGCGTTTCAAGAATTTCGGTGCTCGGCGTGCCGGGATAGCCCGACGCAAACTTCACCCCGCCTTCCCACGCACCGCGCGCAATCGCTTCGTTGCCCAGCAAGAATTCCTTCATGTCGGCACCTTTCTAGCTGATCGCATCTCGCTGATCGCAGATCGCATAGCGCTGATCGCATAGCGCTGATCGCATATCGCTGATCGCACATCGGTCGACTTTAACTTGTTGCCTTCCACTTTCGACCTGCCACCTGCAACCCGTCGCCGCTACCCCCGCACCTCTACTCCCAAAATCCTGGCCGCATTCCGCCACAAAATCCTTTCCTTCGTCTCGTCCTTCAGCGACAGGGCGAGGATCGCGTCCACGTTCCGCCGCAAGTGCGGGTTGCCCGGCCAATCC
>Ga0184639_10000181_pt1 | contig 22417 bp, 17 predicted proteins | sample PLM31_170_b2_FD_133155 | JGI IMG/M metagenome (GOLD analysis project Ga0184639, IMG submission 133155) | Groundwater sediment microbial communities from an aquifer in East River, Colorado, USA - PLM3-1_170_b2 | ecosystem: Environmental > Terrestrial > Soil > Riparian zone | place: USA: East...
GAGCTTCGTTCGGCATTGACTTTTACGTTTCGCAGTATCCAAAGAAATTCCCAACAAGTGCAAGGTTACTTACACCCTTATCAATAACACTAATGTCGCGTTATTTATGCAATTGTATATAGCCCTCCAGCAAAGCTAAGAATTCCTCTTCGCTAAGAATTCGCACTCCCAGCTCCCGGGCTTTCTTGAGTTTAGAGCCCGGCTCGGCCCCGGCAACCACGTAGGTCGTGTTCCGGCTCACGCTCGAAGCAATCCGTCCGCCGAGCGCCTCGATTCGCTTTTGCGCCTCGACCCGGGACATGCCTTCCAGGCCGCCGGTCAGAATGAAGGTCGCGCCGGTGAGTTTACCCTCTTTTTTAGGTTCGCGTTTGAACTTTACGCCTGCTTGAATCAGCTTCTCAATGACTTGGCGGTTTTCCTTTTGCGCGAAGAATTGCGCGATGCTCTTGGCAACCTCGGGACCGATTTCGCGTACTTCGGTCAACTGCTCTTCGGTGGCCGCCATGATCGAGCGCAAATCGCCGAACTGTTCGGCGAGGAGCTTTGCCGTCGCCTCGCCCACATTGCGGATGCCCAGAGCCGTCAGGACGCGCGGCAGTGTCGCGTCTTTGCTGCGGGCCAGGGCATCGAGCAGATTCTGCGCCGACTTCTCGGCCATGCGCTCGAGGTCGGCCAGCTCTTCTTTGCTCAGGCTGTAAAGATCGGCGATGTCCTTCACCATGCCGCGCTCCACTAGTTGATCGATGAGCTTTTCGCCGAGTCCTTCGATGTCCAGGGCGCCGCGCGAGCCGAAGAACTTGAGGCTCTCTTTGAGCTTGGCCGGGCAGGCGATGCCAACGCAGCGATAGGCGGCTTCGCCCTCTTCGCGGAACACGGCGGCGCCGCACACCGGGCAGCGCTCCGGCATGACGAAGCGGCGTTCTGCGCCGCTTCTTTCGTCGGTGAGGACTCTGACGACGTAAGGAATCACGTCGCCGGCCCGTTCCACGACCACCCGGTCGCCGATGCGAATATCTTTGCGCTCGATCTCGTCCATGTTGTGCAGCGAGGCGCTTTTCACCGTCACGCCGCCAATGGGGACGGCCTCCAGGCTCGCCACGGGCGTCAGCGTGCCGGTGCGTCCGACGTTGGCTTGAATGTCGAGAATGCGCGTGGTGGCCTGGCGCGGCGTGAATTTATACGCAATGGCCCAGCGCGGCGCGCGCGCGATCTCGCCCAAGCGCCGTTGGAACTCCAGACTGTTTACTTTAATAACCAAGCCGTCGATTTCGTACGGCAGCTCGTCGCGGCGCGCTTGCATCTGATCGCGATAGCGCAGCACTTGTTCGACTCCATGGCACGAGCGCGCGCCGGGCACCGGCTTGAGACCCCATTCTCGCAGCGCTTGGAGAAATTCGAGTTGGCTAGAGAAGTCCGCCCCCACGATTTCCCCCATGCCATGACAAAAAATATCCAGCAGACGCTTCGCCGTGATCGTCGAATCCAATTGCTTCAACGACCCGGCGGCGGCGTTGCGCGGGTTGGCGAAGGCCGGTTGGCCTTCTTCCTGGCGCTCTTGGTTCATTTGCTGAAACGCTTGCCGCGAAAGAAAAACCTCGCCGCGAACTTCGAGCCGCCGGGGTAGCGCACGCGTGGACCCACGCGGAACTATGGGCTCACGCAGAACGAGCGGGATCGAGCGAATGGTTTTTAAATTGAGCGTGATATCTTCGCCGTTGACGCCGTCGCCGCGGGTCGAGCCGACGATGAACCGTCCGTCGTCGTAGACCAGCTCCACCGCGACGCCGTCGATTTTCGGCTCCACCGCATATTCAACGGCTCCGGTCGTTTTGAGGAAACGCTGAATTCTCTCTTCGAACTCGCGCGTTTCCTCCTCGTCGTTGGCGTTGCTGAGCGAGAGCATCGGCAGCGTGTGCTGCACCGTGTTGAATTTGTCCAGCGGCGGCGCGCCGACCCTTTGGGTCGGCGAGTCGGCGCTGGCTAGTTCAGGGTGCTCTTTTTCAAGTTGCAGCAGCCGGCGCAGCAGAGCGTCGTAATCCGCGTCGCTGATCAGCGGGTCGTCGAGCACGTAGTAGCGATAATTATGCTTGTCGATCTCGCGGCGCAGGTCGAGAATCTCTTTTTCCACTTGGTGGCGGGACTTAGATGTCATAAAATAGGCCGGCGCACGGGCGCATGACTCGCTTACGCGCCGTTCGTCGAGAAGTAGCACAATTGTGCCGGTGAATGAAGTTACCCTCCTTCGCAGAAAGCGACGGGTGTAAACCCGTGGATGAATGCGAGGTGGGTACCTTCCGTAGCCTTGGCGAAGGAGGGTGCGCTTCGGCCTTCGCCGTCCGAAGTCGGCTACGGCCGACGAAGGTCGGAGGGTTGCGCCCTACAAACCGTGTGGAGAGGTGCCACGGCCGCCCGGCCTTCGTAGCCGAAGCTACTTCGGCGGAGTAGGCTAAGGCCGTGGGGCTCCACCATGACGCTACGTTGACCCACCCGGTCCAGTATGTTAACCCTTTTGCTAATGCCTGCACGCTTCGTTCGAGGGGCGATTTGTCTTTTGATTTTATCGGGTTGTGCCGCCGCGGCACCCGAACTCAGGTCTCCCCCTGATGGGTTTGCATGGTCGCCCGAAGCCCCATTCCAACGCGAGAAAAAAACTGAAATTCCGGCGGAAGCCAAAGGGTTATCTCACTTCTTGATCGGCCACCTGCTGCTCGGCGAGGGGGAGTTTGACCTGGCTTTGAAAGAATTCGAGGGGGCGGCCCAGGCCAATCCGGACGACGCTTTCCTGCGCTTCCGCCTGGCAACGCTCTATCTGCGCAAGGGCGACTTGAAGAAAGCCTTGGCGGAAGCGGAGGCGGCCGCCAAAATCGATCCGCAAAGCCTCGACAACCACCTACTCCTGGCGGGGCTTTACTCATCCCTGGGCCAAATCCAAAAGGGGCTAAGCGAGTACCAGGAAGTTCTTAAGCTCGACCCGAAAAACCAGGAGGCACTGCTATATCTCGGGGCGCTTTACCTTCAGCTCGATGATGCGGCTCGGGCGGCGGCAAACCTGGAAGAGCTTCTCAAGCTCGACCCCAACTCCGCCCTCGGCCACTATTACCTCGGGCGCGTGCGCGCCAAGAGCAAGCTTTACCTCGCCGCCGAGCAAAGCTATCGCAAGGCGCTGGAGCTCAATCCCAAATCCGAAGCCGTGCTGATGGACTTGGCGCTGGTTTACGAATTGGAAGGCAAGACCGAAGAGGCGATTCAAACCTACCAAAGGTTGCTGCAAGTGAACGCGCAAAACGTCTGGGCGCGCAAGCGCCTGGGCGAGCTCTACGTCGGCCAAAACAAGCTGGACGACGCCCTGGCGCAGTTCCAGAAACTCGAGGGCGCGGAGGCGGACCCGCGCGAGACCCGCATCAAGATCGGGCTGATCCATTTCGAAAAAAGCGATTTCGAACGGGCGGCGACCGAATTTAATTTAGTACTGGCCGGCGACCCGGACAACGACCGCGCGCGGTTCTATCTCGGCGCAACCTACGCCGAGCTCAAGTCGGACGACAAAGCATTGGAGGAATTCGGGCGGGTTCCGGAGAAGAGCGAATTGTTCATCGACGCGCGGGTGCAGATGGCCTACGTCTACGATCGCCGGGAACAAGTCCCGAAGGCGATCGAGGCATTGCAAGCGGCGCTGGGTAAGAAGAACGATCGCAAGGAGATCCATGCCTTGCTCGCTTCGCTCTACCGCAAGACCAAGGAGTATCCCAAGGCGATCCAGGCCATGGAGCGGGTAACCCACCTCGACCCCAAGAGCGATCAGGCGCATTTTCAGCTGGGCGCCCTTTACGACGAGAACAAGAACAAGGACAAATCCGTCTCGAGCATGAAAAGGGCCATCGAGCTGAACCCGCAGAACGCGCCGGCGTTGAATTACCTGGGCTACACTTGGGCGGAAATGGGCGTGCAGCTCGACGAGGCCGAGAGCTTGATTCTGCGGGCGCTGAAGCTCGAGCCCAACGACGGTTTTTACATCGACAGCCTGGGCTGGGTCTATTATCAAAAAGGCGACTATGCGCGCGCCGTGGAGCAGTTGGAACGGGCGGTGGAAATTACCGTCGACGATCCCACGATCATCGAGCATCTCGGCGATGCCTACGAAAAAGTCGGCAAGCCGGACCGCGCTCTCGCCCGCTATCGCGAGGCGCTGAAGCGATCCAAAGAAACTGATCAAATCAAACGCATCCGCGAGAAGATTCAACGGCTGGAGAAAAAGATTTGAGCCCATGTGGAGCCCCACGGGCAAGCCCGTGGCTCCTTCCGACGTGCCCGTGGGGCGGAATCCTGAGCAAGAGCCCCCGGCCAAGGCCGGGGCTCGGGTCGAAGGGTCGGGTGCCAGCGCAAAGGGCGTCCCGGGGCTTCGGTGCAGGATTCGTTTTGACGCTGCTCTGCGGGTTGCTGGCCGGCTGCTCGACGTTCGCGCCGCAGATCCCGCCGCCGGGTGCGCAGATCCTGAAAGAGCCTCCGGCGGCCGGCTGGACCACTGACAAGCTGCTGCAGATTCTTGACCAGAGGGATCGACAGTTTCGTTCCGTGCGCGGGCTCGCCTCGGTCTCCTATCGCGGGCCGGAAGGAAAACAAGGATTCCAGGAAGCCATTTTGGTCCAAAGGCCGGACCGGGCGCGTCTGGAAACGCTTTCGATGCTCGGGGCCATCCTGATCGTGACGGTGAACGCAGATCAGATCGCCGGGTTTCATCCGCGAGAAGGCGTTTTTATTCGCGGCGAGAGCACGAAAGAAAACCTCTTCCGCTACACTCGCATTCCGTTGGAGCTCGAAGAGATGACCCGTCTGCTGGTGGGATTGCCGCCGGTGGCGCCCGGCTCTGGTTGGCAGACGGCGGGCGGCTCGCTTTACCGGGACCGCGGCGGCCAGGGGAAAGAAATCGTGACGTTTGATCTCCCGAGCGGAGTGCCGGTCCGCTGGCACCGATTGGCTGCCGACGGCAGCCCCGAGCTGAGCGCGGCTTTCGAAAACTATTCGCCCACTGCGGCGGGGCTTTTCCCGTTAAAGATTATTTTCGAAGCGGCGGGCCAGCAAAGATCCGTGGAGATCGTCTACGAGGGGCCGGAGATCAATGCCGTGCTCCCCGCCGAGCTGTTTTCCCAGCAAAAACCGGCGAACGCCAAGGAGCTGCCCATCGAAGCGCTCGGCAGTTGAGACCGAAATGTCACGCCGAATTTGGCAGCCGATTTTTGCGCTGATCCTTCTCTTTGGCTGCGGGCGGGAAGAAAACCCCGGCGAGCCAAGCCGCCCCGTTGCGCAAACGGCCGCGACAGAAACACCTTCCACGCCGGCCACCGGCGACTGGCTGGTGCTGCACGAACTCAGCGACCCCGAGCAACTCAATCCGCTGACGAGCAGCGACGCATCGTCTAGCGAAGTGCTCGGGTTTGTTTTTGAGAGCTTACTAACCCGCGACCCGCGAACTCTCGAGTTGAAGCCGCTAATTGCGGAGGCGCGGCCTGAAATCTCCCAGGACCGGCTCGTCTACACGTTTAGAATTCGCAAGGACGTTCGCTTTCAGGACGGCCGGCCGCTGACAGGCGAGGATCTTCTCTTCAGTGTCAAGGCTATTAAGTGTCCGTTGGTCAACGCGCCTTTCCTCCGAGTGTATTTCAACTCCCTTGTCGATGCCCAGCTTCTCGATCCCAATACGATTCGATTCGTGACCAAGGAGCCGTATTTCCTCAATGAGAGCGTGCTTGGGGGCATCATGTTGTTGCCGCGCGACTATTACGATCCTGAGAATTTGCTCAAAAATATTTCAATCCGCGATCTGTTGAAGGGTCCGGCTCAGTTGGATGAGAACGTCAAAAAGTTCGCCGATAACTTCAACAGAAACTACAACCGAAATCCCCAAGGAAGCGGGCCGTACAGATTTCATCGTTGGAAAACCGGGCAAGAAGTGGAGTTGGTTCGCGATCCCGATTACTGGGGAATGGGGAAGCCGGGAATCGACCAGCCGTTTGTGGATCGGCTGAAGTTTCGAGTCGTCAACAATATGGACGCCGCGTTGGTTCGGTTAAAGAGCGGCAGCCTCGATTACATGGAAGTCTTGCAACCGGTCCAGGTTGTCAGGGGCACCCATAGCGAAAGATTCAACCGGGAATTTAAAAAATACGAATACTATGCCCCGACTTACACCTACATCGGCTGGAACAACGACCATCCGATTTTTCGCGATAAGCGAGTCCGAAAAGCGATGACGTATTTGACAGACCGAAAGCAAATTGTAAAAAGCGTACTCTTCGGACTCGGCGAAGTGGTCGAAGGTCCGATCTATTTTTTCCGCCCGGAATACGACAAGGAGCTGCCGGGTTATCCCTTCGATCCGAAGAAAGGTTTGGCGCTGCTGCGTGAAGCGGGATGGAGCGATACGGACGGCGACGGGGTGCTCGACAAGTTCATCGACGGCAAGAAAGTTCCGCTGCGTTTCGAGATCAAAATCAACAGCGGCAACGCAGTGCGCAAAAGCGTGGCGTTGGTGCTCTTGGACGAGCTAAAGAAACACGGCATCGCGGCGAGCGTTCGAGAACTCGACTGGACCATTTTTCTCAATGACGTTAAGAATCATCAATTCGATGCCGTCGTGCTCGGCTGGCAGATGTCGACGGCCGAGCCCGATGCCTACCAGGTATGGCACTCCTCACAAGCGGCCAACAAAGGTTCCAACGCGATCAGCTATAAGAACGCTCGTGTGGACGAGATATTGGAAATATACCGGCGCGAGTTCGACGCGCACAAGCGAATCCAGATGTACAAGGAATTCCAGCAGATTTTACACGACGAACAGCCCTACACGTTTTTGTACGTCGGCAAACGAGTTTCCGCGGTCCATCGTCGTTTCCAGAGTGTCGAGGTTTTTCCTGACGGCCTGCGACCCATCGACTGGTGGGTTCCGTTGGCGCAACAAAAATATGTCAGCACCGTGACCGCTCAATAGCCGATCAAGCATGGCCGCTTACTTACTCCAACGCATGTTGCTGATGGTGCCGACGTTCATCGGCATTACGCTCATCGGTTTTCTAATCATGCGACTGGCGCCCGGCGATCCCGCCGAGCTGCGGGCAGCCGGCGGTCTCGGGGCGGCGGCTGGCGCGGGTATCTCCGTTGAAAAGCGCGGCGCGGTGGACGAGGCGATGGCCCAGTGGCGAGCCCAGTACGGTCTCGATAAACCACTCCATGTGCAATATGCGGTGTGGATGAGGAATCTTTTCACGCTCAGTTTCGGCGAGTCTTTCAAGGACAGTCAGTCGGTCTGGGGCAAGATCACCGAACGGCTGCCGGTTACGGTCAAGTTGAATGTTTGGTCGATACTCGTGGTCTACCTGGTCGCCATCCCGCTGGGAATCTATTCGGCAACCCATCCGAATTCCTTCGCCGATCAGGTGTCGACTTTGACGGCCTTTATTCTCTTTGCCGTGCCGTTGGTTTGGGCCGCTACCATGGCGGTCGTTTTTATCTGCGGCGGCGATTTTTATTATCTTTTTCCTCCCGGCGGGCTAGAGTCTCTCGACTTTTCCGACGATTGGTCGGTTTGGAAAAAAATCAAAGACCACACCTGGCACCTGTTTTTGCCGGTCGTGTTGCTTTCCTACGATGGCTTCGCGGGCTTGTCGCGCTACATGCGGGCGAGCATGCTGGAAGTCTTGCGCCAGGACTATGTTCAAGTTGCCAGGGCCAAGGGCCTGGCGGAGCAAGTCGTCGTCTACAAGCATGTGTTACGCAATTCCCTGATTCCCCAGGTGACGATATTGGCATCGATTCTCCCGGGGTTGATCGGTGGCAGCATCATCATCGAAACGATCTTTTCCATTCCCGGTTTGGGACAGCTAGGGTACGAATCCGTGCTTGCGCGCGACTACCCGACCGTGATGGCGCTGTTTACCGTGAGCGCAGTGCTCACGCTCATCGGCATCTTGATCTCCGATATTCTTCTCTCCCTGGTTGATCCGAGGATCGTCTTTGGTCGAAGACTGCAATGAGCCGGAACAAATCCAGCCCCGCTGCTTTCGAATCCGCCGAATTCGATACCGCAACCGTCGCCACGCAAAGCGCCGCCGGCTTATGGTCGGACGTGTGGCGGCGATTCAAGCGCAATCCGATCGCGCTGACGGGCTTTTATGTCGTTTTCATTCTCGCGTTCATGGCGCTGTTCGCCGATTTTCTGGCCAACGACCTGCCTTATTATTCGGTCTACAAAGGGAAATCGTATTTCCCGATCTTCCGCAGCTACGTGGTGGGCGTCAAACTGGGGCGCTGGCCGGCGGAGCTGCTCAACGTGGACTTCAAGAAGCTCGAAGGCGCCAGCTCGATCTTCCCGCCGATTCCCTACCGTCCGAGCAGCATTAATTTACTCGAGCCGCTGGAACCGCCTTCAACGAGGCACTGGTTCGGCACCGATAAGTTGGGACGCGATATTACGGCCGGGATGATTCACGGCTCGAGGATCTCGCTTTCCATAGGATTCGTCGCGGTGGGAATCGCCGTCATCGTGGGAGTCGTCCTCGGAGCGATCGCGGGCTACTTCGGGTCCTGGGTGGATTTGGTTATCTCACGTCTCTTTGAGATCATGCTTTCCATTCCGACATTTTTTCTCTTGATTACGGTAGCAGCCTTGCTTCCGCCCAGCATCTTTCTAACGATGGCGATCATCGGATCGACGAGTTGGGTGGGGATCGCTCGCTTCACGCGCAATGAATTTTTGCGGATCAGGAATTTGGATTACGTCACTTCGGCGATCGCTCTCGGGGTTTCTGACCGGACAGTCATGTTCAAGCATATTCTGCCGAATGCCTTGGCTCCCGTGATTGTCTCGGTCGTCCTCGGCATCGCCGGCGCGATTCTGGTGGAATCCGCTCTAAGCTTCCTGGGCATCGGGGTTCCGGCCGAGCTGGTGACCTGGGGCTCCATCCTTCATGAGGCCAGCAGCACGACCTTTGCCTGGTGGCTTGCGGTGTTTCCGGGCTTCGCGATTTTCATTACCGTGCTCGCCTATTATCTCGTCGGCGAGGGGCTGCGCGAGGTGCTCGATCCGCGCCTTCGGGGCTTGCGCTGAGCACGGGATTCCTGCGCGGACACCGTTAGAGACACGGCCATGAAAATCGCGATTCAGGTCATCATCACGTTTTTGACTTTCACGCTTGCTCAAGCGGGACAGGTACAGCCGCTTGATTATCCGCCGAGCAGGAGGGTCGACATCATCGATGACTATCACGGCACGAAAGTCCCCGATCCCTACCGCTGGCTCGAAGACTTGAACTCCGCCGAGACGAACGCCTGGGTGGCGGCCCAGAACGGACTCACCTTCAAATACCTCAATTCACTGCCCGGGCGAGAAATTTTCCGCAAGCGCGTCACTGAACTGTGGGACTACCCCAAGGTCAGTCTGCCCACGCGTGAAGGCGGACGGCTCTGGTATCGGAAAAACTCAGGTCTCCAGCGGCAATCGGTAATTTACTCGCGGCCTAGCGTGAAATCGCTGGCGACGCCGGTGATCGATCCGAACAGACTTTCGCCCGATGGTTCGATATCTCTCGCTCAGATCGCTCCATCCCCGGACGGAAAGCTGCTGGCCTACACGCTCTCGGAGGGAGGCGCAGACTGGCAGACTATTCACGTCCGCGACCTCACGACCGGGCGCGACCTCGCCGATGCCGTCCGCTGGATGCGCTTCTCGAGGGTCGCGTGGGCTCACGATGGCAAGGGGTTTTTTTACAGCCGCTTCCCCGAGCCGCCGCCGGGAAAACAGCTCGAGGCGGCGCTTGGCATCCATTCGCTTTACTACCATCGGGTCGGCACTCCGCAATCGGAGGACCGGCTCATCTATGAGCGTCAGGAAATGCCGAAATGGTTCGTTGGCGGCTCGGTGAGCGAGGACGGGCGCTACCTTTTGATCCAATTACGGGATGGGGCCACGCGGCGAAACCGACTCTACTACGCTGATCTCGGTGATCCGAAGAATCCCGATCTGGCAGCGCCGGTAAAACCCATCGTCGAAACCGACGACGCCTTGCACTGGGTGCTGGGGAACGTCGGGACGACTCTTTATCTGGTGACCGATCTAAACGCGCCCAAACGACGGGTCGTTTCCTTCGACCTCCGCGATCCCGGACGGAATCATTGGAAGACGATCATCGCCGAGGCGCAGTTTTCTATCGAGGACGCGGCGCTGACCGGTGGCAAGATCGCGCTTCACTACCTCGTCGATGTGCGTAGCCGCGTCAAGCTCTTCGCCATGAATGGAAGAGAGCTGGCTACACTGGCGCTGCCCGGCATCGGCACGGTGGGGGATCTGAGCGGCCGGTACGATTCGCCGGAGCTGTTCTATAATTTCACATCGCCGCTCTATCCCTCCACTGTCTTCGTGTGTCGGGAACTCTGCGCTAGCGCGACTTCGTTCGAAGCGGCAAAGCCGCGGTTTAACCCGACCGGCTATGAAACCCGGCAGTTCTTCGCCGTCTCTATAGACGGCACCCGCATCCCGTACTTCGTCACGGCCCGGCGGAACATCCCACTCGACGGCAACAGCCCGACGCTCCTCTACGGTTACGGCGGATTCTCGATTAGCCTGGCGCCGTCGTATTGGGCCGACGTCCCCGCCTGGATCGAGCGCGGCGGGGTCCACGTCACCGCCAACATCCGCGGCGGGGGCGAGTACGGCGAAGACTGGCATCGCGCCGGGATGCTCGACAAGAAGCAGAACAGCTTCGATGACTTCATCGCGGTCGCCGAGGATTTGATCAAGCGCGGCTTCACGTCGCCGGCGAAACTGGCGATCCAGGGCAGGTCCAATGGCGGACTATTGGTCGGCGCGGTGATGAATCAGCGCCCCGACTTGTTTGCCGCCGCGCTGCCGGCCGTGGGCGTCATGGACATGTTGCGCTACGAAAAGTTCACCGGCGGAGCCGCCTGGGTGGTGGAATACGGCGCCTCATCGGATCCCAACATGTTCCCGCATCTTTTCAAGCACTCGCCGCTGCACAACCTGAAGCCGGGAACCTGCTCTCCGGCGACGCTCGTCACGACCGCGGACCACGACGACCGCGTGGTGCCGAGCCATTCCTTCAAATACGCCGCCGCGCTGCAGGCGGCGCAGGGTTGCGGGCGACCCGCCCTGATTCGCATCGAGACGCAGGGCTCGCACGGCTATCGAGCGACGGACAAAAGGATCGCCGAGCTCGCCGACATGTGGGCGTTCATCGCGGCGCAGACGGGGGCGCTACAACCATAGGGTGGTCCATCGCCCGGACGCCTTGACTGGCATCCAATAAGCCCGAGGGCTTGCGCTCGAATCCCTCAATCTGTTAAGCGGTGAGCGTTCCCGGCGCTTCCAAGACGCGCGGGCCTGCGTTTCTGGCGATGCCTGTTATGAAGATCGCAATCTGCCTCGCCATTGCAATCGGTTTTTCACTGCCGCAGACGCTGGCGCGCGCCCAGTACACCAAGCCCGTCTACATCTCGCTGCCGGGGCCGGGAAATATCCAGCACCTGGCCTACGTCGTCGGGAAGGAAAAGAAATTTTACGACGAGATGGGAATTTCCAATGCTCAGATCGTGGTCTTGCGCGGCAACGCGATCAATGTCCAGGCGCTGGTTTCGGGCACGGTTCATTTCTCCTCGGCGTTCGGCCCGGCGATGCAGACGATGTTTCGCGGCGAGCAGCTGCGCATTCTCGTGCAGATCTTCAACCAGGTTCCCTTCGGTCTGATCACGCGCCCCGAGATCAAGCGGCTCGAAGATTTGAAGGGAACAAAGATCGCCGTCACCTTCGGCGGCTCCACTTACAGTTTGCTCCAGGCGCTGTTTGCCAAACATGGCCTGCCGGCGAATTTCGCCGACTACATCAACATCCCGGATAATGCGGGCAAGGTTCTCGCGCTGCAGCAGGGGCGGGTGGTCGCCGCGTTCATGGCCCCGCCGACCGATCAGCCGCTCTTGAAAGCCGGGTTTAAACGGCTGGTTTACGGCGGCGACGAATTCAAAGACGTTCCCTTCAGCGCTCTGCTGGCCACTGCGAAGACGATAAGAGAAGAACCGGATTTGACCGAGCGCATGGTGAAAGCGGTCGTCAAGTCGCTCTACTGGATTCGCGCCAACCGGGAGGGGAGCATCGACATTATTATGAAGCACGGGAGATTGGACCAACGGGAGATCGCCGCTTCGCTCTATGATTTGATGCGCGACGCCTTTGTCCCGGCGCTCGATCCCGAAGGGGTCATGAAGCGCGCTGAAATTGAGATCGTGCTGTTGAAAGAGCGGCCGAATTTCAAGCCCGAGCAGTTCATCGACGACCGTTTCTATAAGGCCGCATTGAAAGCGCTGGCGCGCGAGCCCGGCGCGAAACCGTAACCGAAGAAAGGGGTCGGGAGTCTTTGAATTCAGGACTCCCGACCCCCTTTCCCAAACCTACGGATTGGAGAACTCACCGCCGAGACGCAGAGGGCGCAGAGTAAAGAGTTCTCGATTGATGAGTACTCCGAACTCTGCGATCTCCGTGCCTCTGTGGTGTATACTCTTTCCGACTAAACCCGAAAAAGCCGGCGATCACGGGATAAGAATCTAGCCAAACAAATTTGAAATTTTGAAATGAAGAGAACACCGAATAAGACTGTGTCTCGCGCAAAGAGCGCAAAGGACGCCAAGGTAGATTTCGATAAAAAAAGGTGGGATGGGCGGGGCCTTTGCGAGCTTAGCGTGCTTGGCGCGATAAATTTTCTTAAACCCATTCTGTTTAACAATTCTCTGGTTAGTATCTAAAGGAGAAAAAGTTATGGCGGAAAAAACTCTCGAAGAAATTAAGGCCGACATCCTGCACCGCGTCGGGCGCCTCAATCCGTTCGAGCGCGTTAAAAGAGAAGACGTCGAGCAAGTCATCAAGAACCTGACGAATCTCGACCCGGACCTTTGGGGCCGGGAATGGGGCAAGTTCGGTGCGAGATACGAGGCAGCGGGCGATGAGCAGGAAAAAATGGGGAAAAAGAAAGAGGCGGGCGAGACTTTTTATTTGGCCTACGAGTACTACCGGGTGGGCCGTTACCCGGTGCCGAGCAGTCCGGAAAAGATGAAATGTTACCAGGGGGCGTTGCGGACGTTTCTCAGAGCCGCGCCGACCATGGAGCCGCCGCTGGAGCGGATTGAAATTCCGTTCGAAGGCAAGAAAGTCGCGGGCTACTTGCAGATTCCCAAGGGCATTAATCGTCCTCCGGTGGTGATGCATTGGGGCGGAGTCGACGGCTGGAAAGAAGATCGCCGGACCAACAATGACGTGCTGCTCAAGCTGGGGCTCGCCTGCTTTACCATCGATATGCCGGGCGCCGGTGAGAATCCATGTTTGGGCAACGATCTGCGCGCCGAGCGGACGTTTTCGGCGGCGATGGATTATCTCGAAACTCGCGCCGACATCGACGGCAAACGGATCGCCTGCATGGGCGGCAGTTTCGGCGGCTACTGGGCGGCGAAGCTCGCTCATACGGAACCGAAGCGGCTGCGCGGGGCGGTCAACCATGGCGCGGGCGTGCACCGCACGTTTCAAGAAGAATGGCTGCGCCCGGCGCTCACCGTTACGGCATCACAATATCTCATGGGGCCGGCGAGTCTTCTGGACGCGCGCTCTTATATTTTCGGAGTCAGGACGCTGGAGGAGACGCTGAAGATCGCCCCGACTTTATCTCTGGTGACGCAAGGCTTGATCGACCAGCCCTGCGCGCCGCTGCTCTGCATCAACGGCAAAGAGGACGATCAGCACCCAATCAGCGACTTTTACCTGTTGGCCGAGCATGGCAGCCCGAAGGATATTCGCATCATTCCCGGCGCCGGCCACATGGGTCGCAAGAAGGGGCAGTCCAACGACGAGGTCGTCGGAATCGTCACGAAGTGGCTGAAAGACAAACTCGCTTAGAGAAGGAGAAACCATGGCGCGCATTGCTACCATCGATAAGAAAGAGGACCTGGCGCCGGAAAATCAGAAAGTCTACGACGCCATCGCGCAAAGCCGCGGCGTCGTGGGCGGGCCATGGCGGGCGCTCCTCCATAGCCCCGAGATCGCGCATCGAACGATGCATCTGGGCAGCTACGTGCGCTTCGAGTCGAGCCTGGAGAAAAAATTGATCGAGCTGACCGCTCTGGTGGCGGCGCGGGAGCTCGACTGCAAGCATGAGTGGGCGGCCCACGTGAATCACGGGCAGAAAGCCGGTATTCCGTTGGCAACCACCCGCGCCGTTTATCAACGGCAGAGCGTCGAGCATTTTTCCACGGAAGATGCGCAGATCGTCAGCTTCGTGCGCGAGATGTTGCACTCCCATCGGGTCAGCGAGCCGACCTTTCAGGCGATTTACGGCCGCTTCGGCGAAAAGGGCATGGTCGAGCTCACCGCGACCGTCGGCTACTACGCGATGCTCGCCTGCACCTTGAACACCTTCGACGTTTATTCGGCGACGCCGCCGGACGATCTCAAAATTTGATTCGGACTTGCGCCGGGCGCATCGCGGCCGTGAATTAATGACACAGCTATGAAAGCCGGCAAAAATACCTCGCCAGCGATGGGAATCCGTCTACGAGACTCGATGGCAATGAAGCGTTCCAGTCTGGCTCGGGGGTAGAGATTAATCGGTGCAGCTAAACCATTCGTCTCCGGCGATGCGGCGGCTGCGTTGGATTCCAATTACAGTCGGCAGCGCGACAATAATCGGGTATTGGATTTCTATTCTGCTCGAGCCGCGCGGCGATTTTCTCAGGCATTGGGAGCTTGGCCGACGGTTGCTTGCAGGGGAATACATTTACGAAAACGGCCTGAATTTTGTTTATCCGCCTTTCTGGGCAATGGCTCACGCTCCGCTGGCCCTGCTGCCTGTTCATCTCGCTCAGATTATCGGGTACCTGCTTGCGCCGCTGTCGCTTGCCGCTCTTTTCTGGGTCCTGCATCAGTTGTCAAGAGAACATCTACCGCTCGATACCGACGGACTGTTCTGGGCGACCACCCTGGCGATCTCCTTGAACATCAATTTCCTTTCAAGGGATCTTCCCGAGATCGGCGTCAATACCGCTCTCGTGGCACTTTCGTGGTTGGCTGTCTATCTCTGGACCCGGGAACACGAGGTTGCGGCCGGAATCAGTCTGGGCGCAGCGGCCGCCCTCAAGTGTACGCCGCTTCTCTTCGTCGCCTATTTCGCTCTCAAGCGGGAGTGGAAAATGGTTCTGACGTCCACCGCAGCCTTCGCCTTGTTCACAATGGCGCCGCTGCTGGTCCAGGGACCGCAACAATATCTTCGGGCGATGAGCGCCTGGACTACCGGAGTCGCGCGCGGCATCACGGAGGCCGATCCCTCCAGGGGGCCGCTCGGTGCGGAGAAAGTCGAGAATATCGCGCTTCGCCCCGCTCTCGCTCGCTACCTGATGCATCTACCCTATGGTCACCTCGGCCGTCCCGAGACGAGCGACACTCCCGGCCGGGCGAATCAGCCGCCGAGTCGCTATTATTTGCAGTTCCTCGACCTGCCGCCGGCCAATGCTGCGAAAGTGGCGGGGCTGACGATGGCGGTATGCCTCCTGGTTGTGGGTTACCTGTTTCGGAACAGGGTGGTCAGTCGAACGGATCTCGCGGTACTTTGCGAGTGCGCGACCGTTTCGCTGCTGATTCTGCTCTATTCCCCGATTACATGGAAACAACACTGTGTGGGCGCGCTGCCAGCGGTCTACCTGATCTGCCGCGGGGGCTTCGCGGGCCGGTCGATCACGCGATGGGTGATCGCTGCAATCGTGATCTATGCCGTTTTTACCGGTGTCCTGAGTCGAGAAATCGTCGGTCGGGACGTCGTCAAGCTGGTTGACAGCTACCGAGTCAAGACCATTGCAATCGTGTTTTTAACCCTCGCCGTGCTGGGCTGCCGTCGGATTTGGACGGGAGCTAAGCTCATTGCCGGACGAGGTCAGGGTTGAGATACCGGCGTTTGTTTTCCGTCGCTAGGTCACATGGAGCGACAAGTTGACAGTCCGCCTGAGGGACGGATACTCTCTGGCGGACTCCGAATTCAACGAAAGGACGGCAAGGGATGAAGCTCAAGGGACAGGTCGCGATGATCACCGGCGCGGGAAGAAACATCGGCAAGGCGATGGCGAAGCTTTTTGCCTCGGAAGGGGCCAAAATCGCCGTCGTCGAAATGCATGAAGGACGCGGCCGGGCGGTGGTCGACGAGATCAACAAGACCGGACAAGAGGCGATGCTGGTGCTGGGGGACGTTTCGAAATCCGCCGACGTGCGCGAGATGGTAAAAAAAATCGTCGGCAAATTCGGCGGCGTCGATATACTCGTCAACAACGCGGCCCTGACCGACCACGCGAACATCTTCGACAGCACGGAAGAAGAGTTCGACAAGATCATCGCCGTGAGCCTGAAAGGGCCATACCTGGTGACCAAGTACGTCGCCGAAGAAATGAGAAAGCAAGGACGGGGCGGGAAGATCGTCAATTTCGGCTCGACCTCGGGAATGGTAGGGCGAGCCGACGGCATCGCCTACGCGGCGGCCAAAGCTGGCGTGATCAATATGACGCGCGCCATGGCCACCCAACTGTCACCATATAATATTCGCGTCAACTGCGTCGTGCCCAACCGTTCCGGCTCGCCGGTGGGATACGACGATGACGTGACGGGCAGCCGGACTTTTCAAAATCTCGCCGGCCGTTTGGGCACGGCGGACGATCAGGCCAAAGCGGCGCTGTTTCTGGTCAGCGACGATTCCAGCTTTATCTACGGCCATCCGCTGGTGGTCGACGGCGGCGTCATGGCGACGGCAAATTTTCCCAAGGAGCAGTTTCAGAAGTAAGGAATAGACTGTCAGCGACCGGATTCCCCGCCGGCTATACTGGCGGAAAACGAAAACAACCACATCAACGCTTTGTAATCTTCGAGATGTCATGCGACTATAGCTAGTCTGGCAACACACAAAGATCTTGCAAGAAAGCTCGTCGCCCTAGAGAGCAAGTACGACGCCCAATTCAAGATTGTCTTTGACGCCATTCGCCCACTGATGACTCAGCCAGAACCAAACAAGCGCAAAATCGCTTTTCTGGTCAAAGAACGGACTGCAAGTACGGAAAGTCAGAAATCATTCCGAGGCGTTAAAGACAAGATCGCCAAAAGAAAAAACAATAGCAGCAGAAAAATGTCGACAATAGAAAACCCTAATCCAGCGAGACAGAGCAGATGCGGGAAAAATTGCCGTCACGCTCGTGAGCGATGAGGCGACGATCAAGGAGCCCGTGGTAACTAAAGGGCGTGAAGCTTCACAAAAGACCACTGAGAACCGCATTGACTCAGGTAGTTCAATCGGCGAGCGTGGAACCTTGCACTCCTTCATGGGTTCACTTCTCGGAGCAACTCGTAAAGCTCATCGATTTGGTCGAGGGTCAGGGGTTCACAGTCTCTAAAGTATTCGTCTGCCCATTCCGGTAAGCCGCTCCGGATCAATTCACGCTGCCACAGCCGAAGCGCCGCCAGTAGCGTACTCATCTCCGATTCATTCAGTGCTCGCGTGTCCATCGCTTGCGCTCCTTTCGCTTCCGCTATTATTAAACGGTGTCATTACGATGAACTATTCCCGACCATCGTTTGCTCTGCGCTGTCGATTACGGTGCAGGTAGAGTGATCCCAAGACGCGATTCGATCTCTCGAATCTCTCTTTTCAGAGTCATAAGGCGCTTAACGGTTGCGTCGTCAATAATTCGAAGTTTATCTTGAATCTCGTGAAAAGTGCCTGAAAGAAGTTCGTCTAATTGTTTTTTACCTGCGTCCAGAAGTACGAGATAAATGTTGCTGTTCCATATGTCAGAAGCGTGCTTGAGTTTTGCCAGCGCCTGATAGAGGTTGCCGCCGACTTGCACCTCGAAGACAAAATTTGGGACAGAGCGCTGGACTCGCCTCCACACTGCGTCAAGACGCGCTTTGCCCATGGGGTATTCTTTTTGACAGAGGTAGTTTTGCAGTCTACCGATTTCCAGCAGCCAGTCGATGATTTGACTGTGAACCGATTGCTCGGTATCAGCAGACGCTGTTGAGACCTGGAACGGCGCCAACACTTCTGTTGCGAGATCATCAAGTAATGGCCTAAAGCCCATTTTAGCACGGAAGCTCACTCTGTCATTGACAACCTTGTCTTCGACCCACCGGTCCGGCGATAAGCACGCTCGCACTTCGAAGATAAGACGTAGGGGCCAAATCACTTCCTCTTTGGCGGTTTCTTCCGGCCAGAGCGGTGTATCCTGCTTCAACTTTTGTTGGACAACCCCGTAGCCGATGATGCCTTTGACCGGTGAGACGGAATAGAAGATTAAAACGTCTCCGATCTGAACTTGCCTCCAATTTGCAGCTTGTGGGCCCTTGTTTTTTAGTCCCCACGTGTTACCCAAGTCGAAGGCGATTTTCCAGTTTTGTGGGGTTCCCACTGCGAGCCAGTATTTCATAGCCGTTTAATTGAGGCGGATTATGCTCGTGCCGTGAGCTCAAAGCAAGGGTTTCGAACAGGACGGCTAACATTCGTCCTTGCGAGATTGGTGCCAACATAACGGAACGGGAGTCGAGTTGTGATCATCATAGGGAAACAACGACTTGGCTTCTAAGCATCTATTGGTTCATTCCGACACCGTCGCTGTCTCGAATTAAGCGACCCTTTATGGAAGTGAAGTGTAACAACTGAATCGACAACTGGTCAAATGTTTGTTAGAAGAAATGGCAATGCGAGACGATCAGGATTTCCGGTTTGATGAAGATAAGGCTTATGAGGATCAGTTGGTTAGCGTACTTGAGGGCAGGCCTGAACATCCGTTATCTGCGTCCGACGCTCCTCGCGAGCCAGGTGTATTTGTGCTTTTTCGTGCCGGTGTTCCTATATACACCGGAAAAGCAAAAGACCTTCGATCTCGACTGACTAACCAATCAAAAAAGATTGCAAGCCGAAAAGGCTCCAACGTTCAAGAGGTCACCTGCCGTTTTCTCGCGATCGAGAGACGTTGGGAAGTTCTTCGCGCTAAGGCTGCACTTACGCATCGCTATTTCCAACGCTAAAACGGAATCCCTGGTTTCAGTATGCATGTTCCGGGGCGAGGACGTCCCGGAATGCCGGGATACGTAAACGAATGGGACAGGAGATTCCCGCCACGAAGTTAACGAATGCGCTTCGTTTATTTGTTGCTCGCTACTTGACTGGGCTTCCGACGTGTTACCCCCGATCAATCACTTCAACGCGTTCTTCAACCAATTGATGATGGTCGGCAGCGTCTGCGGCGTATGGCCCATGTGGCCGCCGGCTCGACGAGAGCGGGTTTATCGACGGCTTGGCCAAGACCTATCCCGCAATATAACGCCAGCGTCGCGTGTTACCGCGTTAGCGGTAAAACGGCAGCGCCGCGACGCGCCGTTCGATCTCGGCCATCATCTTTTTGTATTCCGGCGCATCGACCCCGCCGAAGCGGCGTTTAAATTCGTCCTCGGGCATAAACTCCGGCAGGTCTTGGGTCGCCGGCATGATGTCTTTCTCGCTGATACCCGCGCTGAGTTTTTGCTGTAGTTGCCTTACCGATGAGCCGATCACGGCGTATTCGCCGAAGCGCGTACCGGCGCGGTCGGCGGCGATGTCGTTGAACGAAAAACCGCTGCCGCCCCGGGAGTCTTCGATTTCCTTATGGAGGCCGACGGCATCGGCAAACGGCCCGCCGGCTTTCGCGGCCAAGGCGGCGGAGATTATGAAATGCTTCGAAAGGTCGTGGCGGCCGTTTAGGGTCACTGTCCCTCCCATGGGATGGGGCCAATCATTGGCGGCGGGCAGAATCATACCGAGCGGCTTGCCGTTGACGTAAAAAGCGAGCACGAGGATCGCGGCGCGGTTTTCCGCCACCGGGTCGCCTTGCCGTGAACGTACCTCCGCGAGTTCAAACAAGGCAACCAACAATTCTGCCAGTGAAGTCTTCTTAGCTTTCGGCGCATTGCCGATTAGTGTTAAGCGTTCCTGATACGCGCGCAGCCGTTCTTGATCGTCCGGGGTGAGCGCGGCGCTTCGCAGGGCCTCTCCCAGGTTGGATGGCCACTCGTAGGCAACGGTTAGCTGGCCCTTTCTTAAGTCGACTTTCTTGACCGATTGCGTTGCGGCATCGACTGCATCCTTACCCAGGAGCTGCACAATCGCTCGAGTCATGAGCCAATTTGCAATGAGCCCGGGTATGAGTAATCGGCCGACGCGAAGCTCGTCGAATCGCGGTATAGGCGAGTCTCCGGTCAATATCGCCGTTACATTGAAGTAAAATATCACCGGGAGCCGCGGCGGACGCAAGCTGGCGGTTAGTTCAGCTTTATCGTTGTGCAGGATCAGCCGTGCGCTGCCGTTGGCGTAAAAGTGCGCGAGATAGTTGGCCGCAAGGTCGAGGTCCTGCTGGTTGAGGGTCAGCGACCGGCGGGTGCCCGCTCGCAGCCTACGCGGGTCGTTCTGTTCGAGAACCTGCTGGGCCCGCTTGATATTCGACGGTGTAATTTCGGCGGCGCGCCGCACCATCGGTTCCCGGTCGACGGCGAGGTAGAGCGACCAAGCTAGTGCCAAGGGAATAGCGATGCCGAAAACCAGGATGACCTTGAAGACGAACCGCATGGCGCGATCCACGGCGAACTTAAGCTTGCGGCGAAAGCTGTCTTTACCGCGAATTTTCGCCGGAAATAATGAATGGTGCGCTAACTCAACTCATTTTTCAACCAATCTATAATCGTCGGCAGCGTCTGAGGCGTCTGGCCCATGTGGCCGCCGGGGAAGACGCGGGCCGATTTCGGACTGCCGTATTCCAGCAGAATGTAAAGATCGGCAATCGGGGTTTGTAAGTCCTCTTTGCCGTTGACGATCAGCATCGGACATGAGGGTTTGTCCAGCCAGCCCTGGTCCTTGAGCGATAACGCGGACCACGGCTTAACGAGCTCGTCGACGCTGCCCACGCCGAAAGCCGAGCAGCGGGCGATGTCATGGTCCATGAGATAACTTTCCGCGTTGGTGGATTCGCGCAGCCAATCTTCCTGGAAAAAGTAATGGACGCCGCCGCCCCAAACCACCGCGGCGCGGAGACGCTTGGCTTCGACGTAGGCCATCTTGGCGGCCCAGTAGCCGCCGAAGCTTCGTCCCTGGATGCCGATGCGCTGGGGATCGACCTCCGGCCGCTTCTCCAGATAGTCGATGACGGCGCTGAACAGCGAGTCGGCGGTGGTCGAGCCTTTGATCGGGCTTTCGCCGACGCCGGGCATGTCCACCGCGCAACTGCCGAGCCCCGCCTCCTGCAGCGAATCATCATACTCATACGACTCGGCTTTGAAGGAGTCGATGCCGCCGAAGTTAATGACCACCGGTTGTTTGCCCCCTTCGCGATGCACGCGGAGATAAATGGGGATCGTCTTATCGCCGAAGGGCACGTTGACTCTTTCCAGCGGCGGCTCGAAGTAGCGTCCGGCCTTTTCGTACATCTCCAGGCTCTTGCGAAAGTTCGCCTGCTTCCCCGGAGTATGCGCCACCGGATAACGCCCGATGGCATAGTAGGTATACGCCATTACATAAGCCTCGCGCGCATCTTTCGAATTGCCGGCCGTTTCGGCTTTGCCCGCCGCCTCTTCGTACGGCCTGGCGACGCGCGCCCACTCGGACGCCCAAAGCTCCGGCTCTTTACTGGTCAAGTTTGTCAGCACCGATTCCACGTCTTCCTGTTTGGCGCGTCGGAAAATATTCCGTTTGCCGGTTCGTTCGCGGACCATCGCCTTGATTTCATCGAGATTTTTCACCCGGCCCATGATGACCTCCTACGGAGTCGTTCCAATCGTTTCAGCCAAGCCCAGCCAAACAATCTGAGGCTGGTCCGTCCTATGGCGGAAATTTGAGGCTGATCCGTCCTATGGCGGACAAGACGTTCAATTCGTTCAAGCGGTTCAAAGTCATCAGTGCGCGCTACGCGTGCAGAAACCTTTGTCCGTGTATTCCACCTTGACAATAACTTCAAGCTCTCAGTAATATCCGCCAGTTTTCGTTGTTCTCGTGATGAGCTGAGCCTTGCATGACTAATGGAAGTCACCTGCTTAATGTTCCCCCGCACGCTTCCCTCTCCCCCGCGAGAGACTGTGTCGCAATTCACTCTTTTATGTAATCAAAGTGTGTTTGATCGGTGCGTAGAGATCATAGACATCAGAACAGCTCTATGAAGGAGCCGTGTCTGTGCTTGGACCACCTCCGACAGCATTCTCCCCCTGCCGCCTTATCCCATCGCCGGCACCGCCACCACCCTCAACTTATCGATCAGGGCGCCAATCCCCACAATCGTCATCATCCGTCTCAGGTCAAAACACGTCGCCAGCAACGAAGTCTCA
>Ga0184639_10000182_pt1 | contig 22399 bp, 21 predicted proteins | sample PLM31_170_b2_FD_133155 | JGI IMG/M metagenome (GOLD analysis project Ga0184639, IMG submission 133155) | Groundwater sediment microbial communities from an aquifer in East River, Colorado, USA - PLM3-1_170_b2 | ecosystem: Environmental > Terrestrial > Soil > Riparian zone | place: USA: East...
CTCCTGTGATCGTTTCGGAGATGGAAATACCGGAACCCGTCCTCAGTGACAGCAACGAGCTTGACCGATCCTCTATCTCTCAACCACCTTGACTTTTGGCCCCAAAAGCAAGACGCTAAGAGCGCGTGGCCGAGTGGGAAAAACGATTCGATGCAGCCAAGCGTGAAAGCACCGTCCTTGTCTTGTTCATTCCGAGCGTGGACCGGTTTGGTAAGCCAGTTGACCAAGAGTATTGGGTAACGGAAGCTTTGACGACTCTTGGAACTTTGTTCGGCGGAGCGACTGCTTTTCCCCAAGGACGCGGGGTCTGGCGCGACAACGAACGCGGCGGCCATCTGGTGCACGACGCTCCGGTGATCATCCAGTCCTACACCAGCATCGACGCGATTGATCGCCAGGCGGTCAAGTTGCGAGAATTTTTGCTGCGCATGGGCAAAGCAGCGTCTCAAGGCGCGGTTGGCTTCGTGATCGACCGAACATACCTTGAGATTCGTTTCCCCTTGCAGGAGGAATAAAATGCCAAAGGACATCGATTCGATTGCAAACAAACTCGGCGCGAAGGTCATGGGGGCCGTTCCAGACTACTCAGCGGGCGCGTTCGGTGCGGCAATCTTAGCCAAGACTTTGCGAGATCGCCTCGAACCCGGTCGCGGCAAACGTCCGGGCAGGCCAAGCAACCGACGCTGGACCAAGCGTTCAAAGGTTCCCATGGCTGTAGAAACGGAGATTCGATTAAAGCGACTTGCGAAGATGCTCAGCGACGATGACCGCCAGGTCACTCCCATGCAAGTTGCGGCGCAACTCTTGGAGGAAACTACGGCCACCTACTTTGTCCGCCCCTCGCGCGGAAAATCACGGCACCAAAGAGCTTAACGGGAAAAACCGGGTCAGGAGCTATTTCGTTCAAGGTTTCTCGGCCACGATCTTGCCATTTTTCCAAATGTAGATCGGAGTTCCGTGCATGCGAGCGGTCTTACGTGCGACCTTTGCGGCGCGGCGCAGAGCGCGCCCAACGGCTGCGACGAACTCGTCAGTTTCCTTTTTTGTTTTGCTTCGCTTCATGGTCCTTTTTCCAAGAGCCGGGGTTTCTTACCTGAGTTATCAAACACGCTCCACGTATCGGCTAAAAGCCTGTAAGATTTCTCACGGAGCCTGTCCTGAGTGTTGGCGAAGGATTCGAAATGACAACTACTGTTTGCGCTGATCTGTGACTGGGCACGGCCTCCCGTGTCATTTCGACCGAAGGGAGAAATCTGTCTCGACCGAAGGGAGAGATCTTACCCCTGCTCACTCAAGTCCTTCCACTGTGGATTAATGCTAATCACCAAGTTGTTCTTCTTCTCTCGACGCCACTTCTTTATCTTTTTTTCCCTCGACAACGCGCTTTTCACGTCGTCAGTTTCTTCGAAGTAGACGAGCTTATCGACTTTGTACTTTTCGGTGAAACCTTTCACCAGTTTATTCTTGTGTTCATAAAGGCGCCGCTGCAAATCGTTGGTCACGCCGACATACATGACCATTGGTCATGAGATAGACGAAGAAGTGTTTTTCTTTGGGCATGAGATTTCTCGCTGCGCTCGAAACAAGGATTTCTCACTGCGTTCGAAATGACAGTTCCTTCTGCCCCACGTTCTCGATGTCATTCCGATGGAGCGAAGCGACGAGGAATCTAGATCACGGTCGAAAAGATCTCTCACGGAGCCTGCCCTGAGTACGGCCGAAGGGTTCGAGATGACTGGCGCTGTTCCCAGCGCCAGTCACTTTATCGCTTCCGCTTTCTTCAGTTCTTCGATTCTTTCTGGACTCAATCCCAGGATCTTTCCGAAAACATAATCGTTGTGCGCGCCGATCCAGGGCGCGGGGCGGGCGGCGGTGGCGGTGGAGAGAGAGGGAATTCCCGGCAGGCCGTGGTGCGTCATCTTACCCCAGGGTTGGCCATCGGTCTCGACGATGTGACCGCGCTCGCGCAGATGTATGTCGAAGTAGAGATCTTCGCCGGACATCGGAATTCCGGCAGCGATCCCGGCTTCCTGGAGCATCCGAAAAGCCTGCCTGGACATATACTTAGCGCTCCACTGTGAAAGATTCAGATCAAGCTCTTCGCGATGCGATTTTCGCCCGCTTTTGATCGCGAATTTTTCATCGGCGGCCCATGATGAAGACGTCGATTTGCCGATCAAGCGAACCATGCTTTGCCATTCTTCATCGCCGGCGCAGGCGATGATGATCCATGCATCGTCGCCGCGGCATGGATAAACGCCGTATGGCGCATAGGGCTCGCCTAAAATTTCGCGATAGCCGAGCGCGTCCCATTCATTGCCGTTCACTGTATAATCGAGAATCGCCGGTCCCATCATCGCGCCTTGTGCTTCGAGCATGCCCGCTTCGACGAACTGCCCCTGCCCGGTGCGTTGCTGATATTCAATCGCTGCGAGAACTCCAAGCGTCATCGTCACAGCGCCGACGCGGTCAGGCCAGGCGATCTTGCAGCGGCTCTCCATCGGCGAGTCGGGATAACCCCAGAGCCGCATGATTCCGGTGTAGGCGAGAAGTTGCCAACCCCAGGCGACCCAGGACTTGAGCGGACCGGTGAGTCCCCACCCCGGCATGACGGCCTGGACGATGCGCGGATTGATTTTTTGCAGCGCGTCGAAACTGAAGCCTAGCCGCTCCAGGACACCCGAGCTGAAATTGTCGACGACGACATCGGACTTCGCGACGAGCTGCTTGAATAGCTCTTTCCCGTCGGCATGGCGCAAGTTGATCGTGCCGCCGAGCTTGGCGCGGTTCATGTCGGCATGCGCCGCCGACTCCCGCTCTTTGCTGGGAATAACGGCGGTCTCGATCTTGACGACCTCCATGCCGTAATAGGCGAGCATCTCCGTTCCCAAGGGCCCGGCGTATTGCTGCGTCAAATCGGCCATGCGCAGACCGGCGAGCATGGGTTGATGCGCACGATCGTTGACTACGGCCGGAGTATCGGAGTGTGGAGTACTTTGTTCCAGCTCTGCCAGGATTTCCTTTCGGTGCTGATCGAGGAGCGGCGCCGGGCGGCGCAAGCGCATCGGCGTCAAAGATAATCTCATGGGAAAACCCGGCGCCCGATAGCGGCCGATGACGGGATGCTCGATCTCCTGGAGCCACTCGCGCGACCGCAGCTGCTCGCATTCGACGAATTCCCCGATGGTATTCAGCGGCGCGGCGGCGAGATGGCGCCGCTGGGCTTCGTTGGCGAATTCGTCAGCAGTGCATTGGCCGATGAACTCCGCGAAGACGTTGGCCACCTGCTCGGCGTGCGCGTCGCGGTATCTTGGACTCTCCCACTCGGGGCCTGCCAGCGCCGGATCGGTCATCCAGTACTGCGCGAACTCTTTCCACATATGCGGCATGTTGGTCGTGAAGTGAACGTAGCGCCCGTCCTTGCAGCGGTAAATATTCGTGCCCGCGCCGCCGTAGGCTCTGGCTCCGGGCCTGCGCTCGAGCCGATTCTCCAGCGTGTAGCGCGCCACCGAGCTGCTGTTAGTGAAAGTGAGCGCTTCTTGGAGCGACATATCGATGCGCTGCCCTGCGCCGGTTTCCCGCGCGTGGCGCACGCCGGCGAGCCCCAACGTCGCCGCGACACACGCCGCGACCTGATAGGCGAGATGGCTCGGCGCTGTGCACTGTCCGCGCTTGTCGTCGCCTTGTCCGTACAAGAATCCCCCCGAAGCGTTGGCGATGGCGTCACTGCCTTTGTAATTGCAGTACGGTCCCGTGCGGCCGAAGGGAGTCAGAGAAACGATGACGAGGGCGGAAAATTCTCTCTCGAAGCGCCCATCGGTGAAGCCCAACTTTTCCAGATAGCCGAGCGGCGTCGCTTCAATGAAGAGTTGCGCCGAGCCGAGCAGGTTCGCGAAGACCCCACGATCCGTCGCCGAGTTTTCGAGATCGAGCACGATGCCGCGCTTGTTGGTGTTGGCTTGGATGAACGTGAGGCTTCTCTCGGGATGCTCGATGTTGCCGGCGAACGGCGGAAGCAAACGGCTCGGATCGCCTCCCGGCGGCTCGACCTTGATTACATCGGCGCCCAAGTCGGCGAGCAGCCGTGTCGCATAGGATGCCGGGATTTCGCCCAACTCGACGACGCGCAGATGGCTCAGCGCCGAATCCTGGGTGGCGGTTCCTAGTCCATGCGTCATTCGAGGAATTCGATCCTCACCACGAAGGCACCCTTCGACTACACTCAGGGTAGACTCCGGTCACGAACGGTTCGGATATCTATTTTCCAAAACTTCGTGTCCTTCGTACTACTATCCAAAAACTAAGACCAACATGTTTGTCATAGCGTGCCGCTTAAATATTCCGGAAGTCGAAGGTTCTCGGATTCGGAAATTCCTCCCGCCAAGGCGCAAAGACGCCAAGTTCGGAGGGGAAAGATAAAATATTCTCGCAAATGATTTTCACCCGTAATCTCCGACCTTTGCGGCCTTAGCGTCTTTGCGGGAGATACTCCGAGATTCGGTTGCGGCTCTGCCGCGCTGGGTCCTTCGTGGTAAAAGTTTTCTTTTCTTCTTCGATTGCGGCGCAGCTGCGCTAGGTTTATTGGGGTTAAATTTCTTGTTCGACAATCACTTGCTTAGATCAACCACGACTCTGCCCCTGATGCCGCCCTTAAGAATCAGATCGATCTTCGGGCTCAACTCTTCCAAGGAACATTCCGTGACGAGACCGCCCGAGAGATCGACCTTCCAATCGCTCGCGAGCATCTGCCACGCCATCGTGCGCGGGCGCATGGGGATATCGACCGAGTTGACGCCTAAAAGACTTACGCCTCTGAGAATGAATGGATAAACGCTCGTGACCAGATCGGCGGACATCGCGTTGCCGCAGGCGGCGACCAGGCCGCCATCCTTCGTGGTCTTAAGTGCCGTCGCGAGAATATTTCCTCCGACGGTATCGACCACACCGGCCCACCGCCCCTTCTGCAGCGGTCGACCCGAAGTGTCGTTGGCTTCCTCCCGCGAGATGATCGCTTTAGCGCCGAGCCGGGTGAGAAAATCTTTTTCATCGCTCTTGCCGGTGGCGGCGACGACTTCGTAGCCCAATTTGGCGAGAATGCCCACGGCGATGCTGCCCACGCCGCCGGTGGCGCCGGTGACCAGCACTTCGCCCTGATCTTTAGTGAGGCCGTAGGCCGACAACCTCATCACGCACAGCGCCGCGGTAAAACCCGCGGTGCCGTAAGCCATGCTGTCGCGCAAAGACATTCCCTGCGGCAGCTTCACCGCCCAACCTGAGGGCACGCTGATGTAGCGGCCGTATCCTCCAGGCGTATTCACGCCCAGGTCGAAGCCTGTGACGATAACCTGATCGCCTACGGCGAATGACCTCGTCGTGCTGCCGGCAACCACTCCGGCGGCGTCGATGCCCGGCGTGTGGGGATATTTGCGTGTCACGCCTTTGTTCCCGGTCGCCGACAAGGCGTCCTTGTAGTTGAGCGAAGAATATTTAACCTCGATGATCAATTCTCCCGCGGGCAAGTCGCCGAACTCCCGCTGCTTGACCTCGCGCACGAAAGTTTTGTCGGCCGTCTCCGTAACGACCATCGCTTTGAAACTCTGCGGTAAAGGCATGACGCAACTCCTAGTCGAAAAATTTTCTCATAACATGCGACTATCCAATATAGCGGCAAACTGTCAAGGCCCCGCGTTGACGACGATCCTTGACCGACTTGATCCATTTGAACGAACCTTCGACTCGAGCCCCGGACTTGGCCGGGGCTCTTGCTCAGGATTCCGCCCCACGGGCGTACTGAAAGTTGCACGGGCTTGCCCGGGGGGGCTCCACTTGAACGGTTTGAACGATTTGAACAGCTTGAACAATTCGCATGAGCTTGGCTTGCATTGGACAACGTAATCGTTGCAAATTGGAGCTGGAGGACAAACTGATGGCAACGGATAACGCGGCCGGCCTCGCGGGAGTCAGCGCCGGACAGACGGCGATCGCCACCGTCGGCAAAGAAGGCAAAGGCCTCACCTATCGGGGCTATTCGATCCGCGATCTCGCGGAGCATGGGAGTTTCGAGGAGGTCGCCTACCTTTTGATCTATGGGCGGCTCCCCAAGCAGGGCGACTTGCTTGAATACCGGGCCAAACTGCGCGGCCTGCGCGGGTTGCCGGCTCCCTTGAAACGGGTGCTCGAACAAATTCCGCTCCACACGCATCCGATGGACGTCATGCGCACCGGCTGCTCGATGCTCGGCACGCTGGAGCCCGAAGGACTCGGTCACGAACAGTTCGCGGTCGCGAACCGGCTGACGGCCTGTTTTAGCGCAATGCTGCTTTACTGGCACCACTTTCACGCGAGCGGCAAACACATCGACACGGAATCCGACGACGACACCACCGCCGGACACTTCCTCCATCTGCTCCACGGCAAGAAGCCCGACGAGCTTAATCGCCGCGCCATCGACGTGTCGCTCATCCTCTACGCCGAGCATGAATACAACGCTTCGACCTTCACCGCGCGCACGATCACGTCCACCCTGCCCGATTTCTACTCGGCGGTGACGGGCGCCATCGGCGCGCTGCGCGGGCCGCTGCACGGCGGCGCCAACGAAGCGGCGATGGCGCTGATCGAAGAATTTCCCACGCCGGACGCCGCGGAAAGAGGCGTGCTCAAAATGATCGCGGCGAAGAAGCTTGTTATGGGTTTTGGCCACCGCGTTTATAAAATTTCCGATCCGCGCTCCGATGTCATCAAGGCATGGTCGAAGAAACTCGCGGAAGCTCACGGCGACTCTCGCCTCTACGCGGTCTCCGAGCGCGTCGAACAGGTCATGCGCCGCGAAAAAAAGTTGTTTCCCAATCTCGATTTTTACAGCGCCAGCGCCTACCACCTCTGCGGCATTCCCACGGCGATGTTCACGCCGCTTTTCGTCGTCTCGCGCATCACCGGCTGGGCCGCGCATATCATCGAACAGCGCGCCGATAATCGGTTGATTCGTCCCAACGCGGATTATGTCGGCCCAGAGCCGCGCCCGTTTATCCCGATTGCTAACCGCCAAAGTCATGACTAGCGCAAGCTCCAATATCCGTCCCGCGCCCGACGAGGTCCTCATCGCCATCGCCGATTACGCACTCGACTACCTGCCGACCAGCCAGGAAGCGTTCGATACGGCGCGCTACTGTTTCATGGACACCATCGGCTGCGGGCTTCTGGCGCTGCACTACCCCGAATGCGCGAAACACCTGGGGCCCATCGTTCCAGGCGCGGAATTGGAAAATGGCGCACGGGTTCCCGGCACCGATTGGCAGCTCGATCCGGTCCACGCCGCGTTCAACATCGGCGCGATGATCCGCTGGCTCGATTACAACGATACCTGGCTCGCTGCCGAATGGGGCCATCCGTCCGATAACCTCGGCGGAATACTGGCTCTGGCGGATTATTTGAGCCGAACCAAACAAAAGGCGCTGACGCTCGGCGACGTTCTTATCGCCATGATCAAGGCCCACGAGATCCAAGGCGTGCTCGCTCTGGAGAACGGCTTCAACCGCGTCGGCTTGGATCACGTCCTGCTCGTGCGCGTCGCCACCGCGGCCGTGGCGACGGCGATGCTCGGCGGCAGCCGCGAGCAAATCGTCAGCGCGCTCTCCAACGCCTGGACCGACGGCGGCGCGCTTCGCCTCTACCGTCACGCGCCCAATACCGGGCCGCGAAAATCCTGGGCCGCGGGCGACGCCACCAGCCGCGGCGTGCGCCTGGCACTCATGGCCATGCAAGGCGAGATGGGCTATCCGTCCGCGCTCTCCGCCAAGGGTTGGGGCTTCTACGACGCGCTCTTTCGCGGCAAACGTTTTTCGCTCCGGCGCCCCTTCGGCTCCTATGTCATGGAAAATGTCTTGTTTAAGATTTCCTTCCCCGCGGAGTTTCACGCCCAGACGGCCGTCGAGTGCGCGTTGCAGCTTTATCCCGAGGTCAAGGATCGATTGGACGAAGTGGACCGGGTGATGATTACCACGCAGGAATCCGCGGTGCGCATCATCGACAAGAGCGGCCCATTGCACAATCCGGCGGACCGCGATCATTGCATTCAATACATGACCGCCATCGGGCTGATCTTCGGCGAGCTGACCGCGAATCATTACGAAAATGCCGTCGCCAAGGACCCGCGCGTCGACGCGCTGCGAGACAAAATGATCGTGATCGAGGACGCGCGCTACTCCCGCGACTACTTGGACCCGGACAAGCGCTCCATCGCCAACGCGGTGCAAGTTTTCTTCAAGGACCACTCGGCGACGGACAAGGTCGTCGTGGAATATCCCATCGGCCACCGCCGCCGGCGCGCCGAGGGCATGCCGCTGCTGGTTAAAAAGTTTGAAGCGAATCTGGCGTCGCGACTGGCCCCGGAGCAATGTCGCAAAATCATGGATCTGTGTAACGACCCGAAAGCGCTGCAAGCGACGGCGGTCGATAAGTACATGGACATGTTCGTCGTAAAATAACCCAAAGAGTCTCGTGTCCCGAGTCCCGCGTCTCGGGTTAACTCTAGACTCGAAACCCGAGACTCAAAACGGCGAGCGCCATGTCGATTCACGGGAAGTCAAAAATAAGAGGTAACCATGACTCCACGACAAGTTCTCAAACAATTGCTCAAGCGCGACAAACTTCTGGTCGCCCCCGGCTGCTTCGACGGACTCTCCGCTCGTCTGGTCGAGGAAGCGGGGTTCGAGGCGGCTTATCTCAGCGGCGGCGCGGTGGCGCGCAGCATGGGCATCCCCGACATTGGCCTCGTCACCATGTCGGAGACCATCGAGCGCGCGGCGCAGGTCGTGTCCGCAGTCAACATCCCGGTGATCGCCGACGCCGACACCGGCTACGGCAACGCCGTCAATCTCGTCCGCACGGTGCGCGAATATGAGCGGACCGGCGTCGCGGCGATCCACATCGAGGACCAGATCACGCCCAAGCGCTGCGGCCACTTGGACGGCAAAGAGGTCATTTCCCTCGCCGAAATGGAAAACAAGTTGCAAGCCGCCCTCGCCGCCCGCAGCGACCCGGACTTCTGCATCATCGCGCGCACCGACGCCCGCGGCGTGCATGGCTTCGACGACGCCATTAGCCGCGCGCGCGCTTTCGCGAGGCTCGGCGTCGACGCCGTCTTCGTCGAGGCGCCGCAGTCGGAGTCGGAGCTGGAGGAAATTCCACGGCGCATAACCGGAGTGCCCTTGCTGGTCAACGTTTTCAAGGGCGGCAAGACACCGATGCTGCCGGTCGATCGTCTGCAGAAGATGGGCTACCGCATCGCCATCTATCCCTCCGAGACGCAAAGAGCCGGGATTCACGCCATGCGCCAGGTGCTCGGCCTGCTCAAGCGCGACGGCACCACCGAGGCGATGGATGCGATGCTCACGACATTCAAAGAGCGCGATAACGTCGTCGGCTTGGACGCATGGCAGAAGATCGAGAAACAGTTCATGGCGGTCGACGACACGAAGTCTTAGCCTTTCGTACGGCTATAATTGAAAAATTGTGCGCCTCATGCGCCGGGGTGAAAATACTATCTCACCACGAAGCACACCCTTCGGCTATGCTCAGGATAGGCTCCGGCCACGAAGGTTTCGGACATTGATATTTTTAAACTTCTTAACTTCGTGCTCCCTTCGACGATGCTCAGGGCATGCTTCGTGACCTTCGTGGTAAAATTTGCTTTTTCGTCTTTGGTTGCGGCTTTGCCGTGCTGTGTCCTTCGTGGTCAAAATTATCTGTTCCTATTTAGTTGCGGCTTTACCGCTCTCAAGGGTGCGCGCCGCAAGCTGGACATTTTGCCGACGCTGAAGTATTGAAGCGATGTCAGTCTAAGGAGACCGTCAGATGACCTTCAACGTTCTCGAGACCACCATCGACGAAATCCACGCCGCCTATAAGTCCGGCCAGCTAACCTGCCGCCAACTGGTGCAGATCTATCTCGACCGCATCGAAGCGTATGACAAGAAAGGCCCGGCGATCAACGCGATCATCACGCTCAACTCCGAAGCTCTCAAAGAGGCGGACCGGCTGGATACGGCATTCAAGACCTCCGGTTTCGCCGGGCCGCTTCACGGCATCCCGGTAGTCGTCAAGGATCAAGCCGACGCCGCGGGCATGCCGACGACTTTGGGCTCGGTGTTATTCAAAGACTACCGTCCCGAGCGGGACTGCTTCGTCGTCGAGAATCTCAAAAAAGCCGGCGCGATCATTCTCGGAAAAACCACCCTCGGCGAGCTCGGCGGCGGCGATACTCACGGCTCGCTGATCGGCTCGACGCGTAACCCGTACGATCTGGAAAGAACCGTCGGCGGCTCCTCCGGGGGCTCCGCGGCCTGCGTGGCGGCGAATTTTTCAACTGTCGCCGTCGGCCAAGAAGGGTTGGCCTCCATTCGCCGGCCGTCCACCTGGAACTCAATCGCCGGCATGCGCCCCACCGCCGGACTCGTCAGCCGGGGCGGCGTGTACGCCGGCTGGCCGTCGATCAACGGCTCCCTCGGTCCCATGGCGCGCACCGTTACCGATTTGGCGCAACTGTTGGACGTCATGATCGGCTACGACCCGGAGGACCCCGTCACCGCCAGGGGCGTCGGTCACGCGCCGGAAAGCTTCACCAAGTTTCTCGACAAGAACGGGCTCAAGGGCGCGCGTCTGGGCATCCTGCGCGAGTCCATGGGGCTCGGTTCAGAGCCCGATTCGGACGACTTCAAAAAGATCGACGAGGTCTTCAACAGGGCCGTCGCCGAGCTCAAGGCCGCCGGCGCCCTGCTCGTCGATCCGGTGATGATTCCCGATTTGAAGGCGCTGCTCGCCAAGCGGGCGGGAAGTTTCACCGACGAAGAGGAGTCGTTCAAGCGATATTTCGGCAGGTGCGCGAATCCGCCGTTTAAGTCCCGCGCGGAAGCGGCTGCGTCGCCGGATTTCGCCAAAGTCGTGCGGCGCTCGCAGGAGCGCTGGAAGAGAGCGCCCGACAACAACGCCCACTATGAATATCTCAAGGCGCGCGACGAGCTGATGACTAAGATGCTCAAAGTCATGGCGGACAACCAGCTCGACGCCATCGTGCACAAGACCGTCGAGCACCAGCCGACGCTGATCAAGGACGGCCTCAACCCGCCATTCGTCGATCAAAAAGGCGCGCCGCACCTCAACACCTATCTGGTCTTCGTGCCATCCATCGTGGTGCCCGCCGGATTTACCCGCGACAACCTGCCGGCCGGCATCACGTTTCTCGGACGGCCCTATGACGACGCCAACATGATCAAGTTCGCCTATGCCTACGAGCAGGCGACGCGGCACCGTAAGCCGCCCCCAACGACGACACCCCTATGAAAAGTAAGGAGTGAGGAGTGAGGAGTAAGGAGTCAGGGGTGAAGAGTGAGGAGTGAGGGGAAAATGCTTTAGGAAGACCGCCGATGCTGAACCTCCGCAACATCAGCAAAGTTTTTGGCGGCACTGACAACGGTCTTGCCGCCGTGCCGGCGGTTGACGATATTTCACTCGAAGTTCGCGCCGGCGAATTTTTTTCCATCATCGGTCCTTCGGGCTGCGGTAAATCGACGCTGCTGAGAATCATCGGCGGCTTGATTCCCGCCACCGGCGGTGAGCTGACCGTGGCCGGCGAAACAGTCGAAGGGCCGCACCGATCCATCGCGATGGTGTTTCAGGAAGAGTCCACCTTTCCCTGGCGCACGACGTTGGCTAACGTGGAATTCGGCTTGGAGATGCGGGGCGTCGGCGAGGCGGAGCGGCGGAAAAAAGCGGGCGACATGATTCGTCTCATCGGTCTGGCCGGATTCGAGCACCGCTACCCTTCCGAGCTTTCCGGCGGCATGCGCCAGCGCGTCGCCATCGCCCGGGCGTTAATTCTCGAACCGAAGATTCTGCTGATGGACGAGCCCTTCGGCGCCCTGGACGAGCAGACCCGCATCATCCTCGGCGAAGAGTTGCTCAAAATCCGCGACGCTCTGAACCAGACGATTATCTTCGTAACCCACAACATCAACGAGTCGGTGCAGCTCTCCGACCGCGTCGTGGTCATGACCGCGCGCCCCGGCAAGATCAAGACCATGGTCGACATCGACCTGCCCCACCCGCGCGACTCATCCATCATCGCCTCGGATCGCTTCGGCAGACTGGTTGGGCAAGTCTGGAGCGCGCTCAGAGAGGAATCGATAAAAAGTTTTCGGCTCACGGAAAAAAGTAGTTAAGGAGGTCCGGCTATGAAGAAGCGGCTGCTCGGCTATAAGCGATTCATAATTTTCTCTTTGTCCATTCTGTTGTCTTGCATGAGTGGTGCTTCAGCATCCGCCTGGGCGGCCGCGGCGCGCACCAAGCTTATCCTCGTGGTTCCCCACCGTGTGCTCTTTACGGTCGCGGTGCCGGTTTACGTCGCCCAGGAGAAAGGCTTTTACCGGGAAAACAATATCGACGTCGACGCGGTGTTCACCCGCGGCGGCGGCGAGAACGTCCAGGCGGTGGTGTCCGGCGACGCGCAGATCGGGCTGGGCACCGGCACCCTCGCCGTCGTGAGCGCCTTCGTGAGAAAGGCGCCGATCAAAATCGCCGGCGCCGAGATCACCGGCATGGACGCCTTCTGGTACGTGCAGGCCAACACGCCGATGCGCCGCCTCGACGACCTCGCCGGCAAAAAAATTGCCTACAGCCGTCCCGGCTCTTCGAGCCACATGGCGGTGCTCGCCATCGCCGACATGATCAAAGCCAAGGGGCTGAAGCCGGCCGAGCCGGTTTCTCTCGGCGGCATACCGGAGGTTTATACGGCGGTGCGCACCGGCCAATCCGACGCCGGCTGGTCGGTGGCGCCCTTTCAATTGGACAAAGTGGAAAAGGGCGAGCTGCGCGTGGTCGTCAAAGGCGACGAGATCGCAGCGATGAAGGAGATCACCGCCAGGGTGCATTTCGTCAATACGGATTTCGCCGCCAAAAATCCCGACGCCGTGCGCGGCTTTTTCCGAGCGCAGCAGCGCGCCCTCGATTACATGTTCGACCACAAAGAGGACACCGCGAAGATTTGGCTACGCCGCGCCGAATTGAAATTCCCGGAGAGCGCGGTGCTCAAGACCTGGGATTATTACAACCGCGCGGCGATGACGTTAAAACCGATCCGCGGCGTGCAGGCCACCGTCGAGGACGGCATCAGGAACAATTTCTTAAAGCAGCCGCTGACGCAAGCGGAGCTAAGCAGCCTGATCGATCTGAGTTATCTACCGTAAAAGTCTTCATCCCCTCGCCCGCTTCAGCCTGAGGCTGATCCGCCTTCGGAGGATGCGGGAGAGGGAAAGGGTGAGGGCATTCAATCGCGAGCGACCCCCTCATGTCCGAAAGCACTAGACTCACAGCCTATCGTCTCGGCATCATCTTCGCTGCCCTCGCGCTGGTCGAAACCTCGGTGCGCGCCGGCTGGATCAGCACGTTTTTCCTCGCCGCTCCATCGCGCGCGGCAACGGTGCTGTGGTCGGAGCTGTGGAACGGCAAGGCGCTGCTGTTGACCGCCATCACGCTCTACGAAATCGCGGCGGCGCTGACGATCTCGACGCTGTTCGGCCTGTGCGCCGGCTTTTTGCTCTGGCGTTACCGGCTGATCGGCACCAGCTACGAGATGCCGCTGGCCGCGCTCTTCTCATCGCCCGTGATATTGGCTTATCCGGTTTTTCTCGTTACCTTTGGCCGCAACAGCGCCGCGGTGATCGCGCTTTCATCGATCTTCGGCTTGATCCCGACCATCATTAATACCAAAGGCGCTTTCCAAAACGTCAATCCGATCCTGCTTGAAGTCGGCGCCAGCATGAACCTCTCCGGCAAGCAGATGTTTCGGCATATTATGCTTCCGGCGGTGGCGCCGACGATTTTCGGCGGCTTCCGCCTCGCGCTCACCTATATTCTGAAATCCGTCCTTGGCCTGGAATACGTCGCGCAAGTCGGCGGCGTGGGCATGTGGCTTTCCGACGCCGCGTTTCGCTTCGAGGTCGAAGAAGTTTACGCGGGATTGGGCGGCACCGTTTTGCTTTCGATTCTTTTTCTCTACCTCATCAACCGGGCGCAAACCCTGATGCGGAGATAGCGATGGCCACGGCGCATAGCGGCAAAGCCGCCATCGGCGCGCATATGCAGACGCCCGCCGCGGTGCAATTACTCACGCTCCTCGGTCTTATCGCCGTGTGGGAATCGATCGGCCGCACGGAAATACTTTTCCCCGAGCTCTTTCCCTCGCTGGCGGCGATTCTCGAATCCCTCTGGGTCTGCCTCACCACGCCGGTGTTGCTGCCGCATCTCAAGGCGAGCCTCTATGAAGTCGGCGGCGCACTACTGCTGGCTTCGCTGTCAGGCATCCCGCTGGGCATTCTCTGGGGCAGCCGGCGCCCGTGGCTGGAAGTGGTCGAGCCGCTGATTCTTTACGCGGCGGTGGTGCCCAAGATCGTCATCTTCCCGATCTTCATCTTATTTCTCGGCATCGACGTTCACTCCAAGCTCGCCGTCGGGGCCATCGCGGCCTTCTTTCCAATCTCGCTGTTGACCATCGCCGGAATGCGGGAGGTCAAGGCGGTTTACGTCGACGTGGCGCGCAGCGTCGGCGCCAGCGCGTTTCAAATCGCCACGCGGGTTTATCTTCCCGCCATCGCGGGACAGATTTTCACAGGCGTAAGAATCGGTTTGGGCGCGGCGGTGACGGGAGCGCTGCTCGCCGAGACGAAAATCGCCAAGGCGGGGCTCGGCTTTATGATCGTCGAGTACTACGGCCAGTTCCGCATCGCGGATATGTATTCGCTGCTGCTTTTCATTTTCATCCTCGCGGCGCTGGCGAACTGGGCGATGAAAGCGTTATTCTCGCTCGTGACGCCACCGTCGCGCACTAACCAGGATGCGGCACTGTTTTTTTAGCACTTATGGCAAGAACGATCTCATGGTCACGGATGTAGAGCTTCCCGCCGAAGAGCGCATTTTTCAGCTGGTGCGCCATCTGGGGCTTGAGCAAGCGCACTTCGCGGCGCGCGAGTTCCTGGAATTCGACGGTCTGGTGCGCAACCATCGCGAGATCGTCGCCTCGCTCACGCTGGTGTTGCCGCCGCGCACCCTCGACCCTGAGACGCTTCGTCCGCTCGCCACGCGCCTGCTGTGCTTCTACGGCGGCAAAGGCCCGAACGCCGCCATCGTGCGCCAGTCCCTGGCGACACTGCCATTCGCCGCGACATTTCCTCTCGATGATTATCTCGATGTCAACTGGGCGGACGTGATCGCCGATCGCACGGATTTCATCGGCGACGCGATGTTGGAGTTTCTCGCGCACATGGACCTCCAGGCGGCGCTGCGCACCGCGTCCCTCGCTCCGGGTGACGGCGAGGTCGCCGGAATTCGCTATCGGATTTTAGGCTCGGGACCACCCCTGGTCCTGCTGCCGCTGGTCTTGTCCCCTTCGCAATGGGAGCCGCTTTTGCCGCGGCTTAGCGAAAGGTATTGCACCATCGTGCCCGGTGGTCCTGAATTGGGCGGCGTGCGCCAATTGGAAGCGCGCGGCGGCTCGCCGGCGCACCGTCGCGTGCTGGAGCGTTTCCTCGCCGAGGTCGAGCTCAAACCCGGAGAACGCGTGCTTGAAGTCGGCTGCGGCTCCGGCGTATTCACGCGTCTCATGGCGCAGGCCACTCGCGGTGAAAACCCGATCGTTGCGGTGGACATCAACCGCTACTTTCTTAAGGAAGCCGTTGCGCTAGCGCAGAAGACCGGCTGCCAGGATGCGGTCGAATTTCGTGAAGCGAGCGCCGAGACGTTGCCCTTCGAGGACAACACTTTCGAAACCTGCCTATCGACCACCGTCATGGAAGAAGTCGACGCCGACCGCATGCTCGCCGAGATGATTCGCGTGACTAAACCGGGCGGGCGGGTCGGCGTGATCGTGCGCGCCGAAGATATGAATTCCTCGACCAATGTTCCGCTGGAAGCGAAGCTCAAAGCCAAGGCCGAGCTGCCGCGCGGCAACGTCGCCGCGAAGGGCTGCGCGGACAACAGCCTCTATCGCCGCTTTCGCGAAGCCGGGCTGCTGTCGTTGAAACTGTTTCACCAGCAGGCGCCGTTCAAGCTCAGCGAGCCCCACGGCAAACGGATGGAAGCCGGCATCCTCGCCGCGCTGAGCCCCGAGGAATCGGCCCAGTGGCGTGCCGCCGCCGAGTCTGCCGATGGGCGCGATTTTCTTTTTATCGCGCGGCCCTTTCATTGTGCCGTGGGAACCAAACCGGCGGCCCATTGATTTGCAACGGGTAGATTCTTCTACTACAGATAAAATCCAGCCAAAAATATTTGAATGTTCCGGTTGAGTCTTGCCTTACACAACAGGAAAAGAGCTGACTCGCGCACGGTTCGACAAGCTCACCGCCCTGAGGGAACTCGAAGGGTCTTGGCGCGATAAATTTTCTTGCAGTCGTGTTGTTTAAGACACCTTAAAGGCAAGAATCTATCGGCGTGAGTTCGAGTCGCAGCCATGAATGAAATTCGCTTCGTCGACACGACCCTGCGCGACGGGCAATTGAACCTCTGGGCGTCGAACCTGCGCACCGGCATGATGCTGCCGATCGCCGAGCGGCTCGACCGCGCCGGCTTCGAAGCCATCGAGATCAGTTCGTCGGCGTGCAAGCCGCGATCAACGTGATCGTCGGCGAACGCTACAAAGAAGTGACCGACGAAAACCTCCTCTATGCCCTCGGCTTCTGGAGAGAGGAAGAAGCGCGATTCGTCGAACCGAACCTGAGAGACCGGTTGCTCGAGCGCCCGAGGGCCGAGGAGCCGGCTCGGCTAAACGCGCTAATCTCCGTCGATTGGTATCTTCGTCGTCCGAATGATATAGAACAAGACGTGAAACGCCTAGCCGTCGCCAGAATTGCCGCCGCCTTGCTGTTAAGCTTTGGGCTCCTCGTCAGCGCCGCGGCGCAAAAAGTTTTGGCAAATGGCGCCACGCTCATAGTCGCCAGCGCCACGGCGGACCCAATGCCCCACCTGGAGGAGGCAATGGACTTCGGCGATGAGAAACTGCCGGCTCCCGGCCCAGCGTACCTTCAACCGACGATCTTCTGCCCCGTCCTTTTCGCTCCCGCCTCGAAGCGATCCGATTCGCAGACCACCGACTCCGCGAAAAAGGATTTGAAGCTCTATCAACTCAAGAGCGTCTTGCTCATTTAAGACTTCCTTCCTACGACGTCCAATTCTGTTGCCCTGATTCAGAGCCTTGTGGCTCTGCTCTGCGAGCGTGTTGGCGATCTACGCACATATCAGGGTGCAAGCGTTTCCCGAATTCGATGGAGAATAACATGGAAGATTTTCCGCTCTGGCTCAAATTGGTCATATACGCGACGATCGGCTTGACGGTCCTCTACACCGGCTGGGGCATCATCCATTCGATGCTCGGCGCATAGGGGCCGGCGCCACACGCCTCTTTAGCGCGGGGGCAGGGGCTCGTCAAAGTCCTGTTGATCAGATTAAAAATCCCTCTAAATCTCCCTTTACAAAGGGAGACTTTCAAGTCCCCGTTTGAAAAAGGGGGCAAGGGGGATTTTTTGGACAAACGGGACTTTTGAAATCAATCCACTAAGGTGAAACCGACTCTGACGTTGCCGTGAGCGCGGGGTTCGCGGACTAGCATCAGCGGCCCGCGGAGGTTACAAGTGCTCCGTTCTGCAGCACCACGATCCGTCACTGACGGCCAGGGAGGCATCATGAAATTCTACCGCCTGTACGCGGCAGACGACGGCCAGTCGCATTTCGAGCCGCTGGACGCGAGCAAAGCGTCGGAGTTCTTCAACGCCACGAGGCCGGCCACCGGGCTCTTGTTTCGCAACGATTTCGCGCCGCATATCGTCGAGTATCACCGCGCGCCGCGGCGCCGCTGGGTGATCACGCTCTCCGGCAACGTCGATATCGGGCTTGGCGATGGGACGAGCATGAATTTCGCCCCCGGCGATGTTTTTCTCGCCGAGGACACCACCGGCCGGGGCCACACCGCGACGCCGCATGATTGGACGCGCCTCTATGTGAACGTGGAGCCCGACGGGCAAACCCATGGGGCTGAATCCTGAGTAGGGGCGACCCCCTGTGGTCGCCCGATAAGAGGGCAGGCACGGGGGCCTGCCCCTACATTGACACGTCGTTGAATTCAGATTGAACCACTACCCTTTCATAAAAACGGTTTTCTCCTGTCGCTAATCGGGTTACAATACGTTCCCATGATGAAACCCAAAAACGATCAGCTCCTGATGCAGCAAAGGTTGCGTAATAGAGCCTCGGTGCGCTGGCTGCTGTTTTTCTGCGCGTTCGCCGGCGGGCCATGGGCCGGCTTTTCGCTATCGCCGATCGCCTACGGGGCGGATGCCTCCGGGACCGCCTTCAACTCGCTCGTCCCCATCGTGCGCCAGGCCGAGCGCGTCGGTGTCTCTCCTCCGCTTCGCGATATAAAGCCGGTAAAATCCCCGGCGAGTTTCGCCGGCGACGGCGCGCAGCGCGAAATCCCGCTGCGTCGCTTTCGGCGAGCTCGAATGACGGCGGCATCCGAGACAAGTGAAGCAGGCCCGTCTCTCGACCCCGTGGTGCAGAGCTTCGCCCCCGCCCCCAAGACCCCTGCTCCCACGACCGCGTTCGAAGGCATCAGCAACGCGGACAATTTTGCAGTCAACGGCTTCACCGTCTTGCCCCCCGATCCGGTCGGTGACGTGGGGCCCGACCACTATGTCCAAGCGGTCAACGTTCTTCTAAAGATCTTCGACAAGAACGGCGCGACGCTGCTGGGGCCTGTGCCCATAAAGACATTGTTTTCAGGCTTCGGAGGCCCCTGCGCGGCAAGCGAAGATGGCGACCCTATCGTGCTCTACGATCATCTAGCCAACCGTTGGCTCATAAGCCAGTTTGCATTACCGACTCTACCAGGCAACCCAGACATTTTTGATCCGCCCTTCCATCAGTGCATCGCGATTTCCCAGACCGGCGACCCGACCGGCGCCTACCACCTCTACGATTTCGTCATGCTTAATAACAAACTAAACGACTACCCGAAATTCGGCGTGTGGCCGGACGCCTACTACATGAGCGACAATCAATTCGCGCCTCCCGCATTTACGTTCGCCGGTGCGGGGGTTTTCGCCTTCGAGCGCGACAAAATGCTGGCCGGCCTCCCAGCCAGCTTCATTTATTTTGATCTCTTTCCGCTCGATCCGTCGATCGGCGGCATGCTTCCCGCCGATCTTGACGGACCGGAGCCACCGCTGGGCACGCCTAACTACTTCGCCTACTTTACTGCCACTGAATTCGGCGATGCCCAGGACGGTCTCAGGATCTTCGAATTTCACGCCGACTTCGCCGCCCCCCTCAGCTCGACCTTTACTGAGCGCAGCGGCAGTCCTCTCGCTACCGCTGCATTCACTCCTGTCCTCTGTCCGGTCTTTTTCGACTGTATCCCGCAACGGGGCACGAAAGTAAAAGTCGACTCGCTCGCGGACCGCTTGATGTTTCGTCTGCAATACCGCAACTTCGGCACTCACGAATCCCTGGTCACCAACCACACCGTCAACGCGGGCAACGGCAAGGCCGGCGTCCGCTATTATGAGTTGCGCGCCACCCCGCCGGGCGGCAACTTTGTGGTCAACGAGCAGGCGACCTTCGCTCCCGACGGCAACCATCGCTGGATGGGCAGCGCCGCCATGGATGTCAACGGCAGCATCGCCGTCGGCTATAGCGTCTCGGGTGCCATGCTGTTTCCGTCAATCCGCTACGCCTCGCGGCTGGCAAGCGATCCGCCCGGCGGCCTTTTTCAAGGCGAGGCGACGCTGCAAAAAGGCGGCGGCTCGCAGACGAGTCCAGCTTCCCGCTGGGGCGATTACAGCGCGCTCTCGGTCGATCCCGTAGAGGAATGCACGTTCTGGTACACCCAGGAATATTACGCCACGACAAGCCCCGCGGGCTGGCAGACCAAGATCGGCTCCTTCCGCCTGCCGGGTTGCATCCATGACCTCGCGGTAGTTAAAATAACCGCCAACGCAACGGTCAAAGGGGCGGGTCCGGTGACCGCAGGGGTCGCAGTCAAAATTCAAAACCGCAGCGACCATCCGGAAGTCATCGATTTGGGAGATCTCGGCGACGGAGTAAGCAGCGGTTTAGTTCGTCTCAATGTAACAGTCGTGGATCTTGGCGTTGAAGTATGCCAGCCTGCGGGCGTAGTTCTCGACGGCGTCAAAAACGCCGCCCTGTTCAGCGCCGGAGCGAAGGTGTTGAAGCCCAAACAATTTATAACCGTGGATTATCTCGTGACCTACAATTGCACCTCGCCTCAGCCCTTGAACAAAGCCGACCCGACCCGGGGCGATTATGACCATGTCGCCACCGTTCATCACGACGTCTTGGACGGCAACGCCGATGATCACGCGGCGGACGATAGCTGCCCACATGATGCCCTGCCGGGCAATCTGGATGCGAACCCGCCGCCCAAAGGCGTCAAGGATAAAGGCTGCGGCGCTAAGAAACCCGATGGAACGCTAGGCGCTCCCGTCCAAACCGATGTGATCCAATGAAGCTTCTAGCCCTCGCACTCTTCGCTCTCATGCTCGCGGCGGAAAACGAGCCGGAATCGAAGATCGACGTAAACCCCAAGCTTGCGGTCGAATTTAAAAACGAGCGCCTCAGCGTCCACGCTGAAGAGATTCCGCTCCGGGAACTCCTCGCGGAGATCGAAGAAAAGTGCGGCATTAATTTCATTCTCAGAGACGAAAAAGCGGCGGCCAACTTGATAACGCTTGACTTGAAGGACCTCGCGCCGGCGCGCGCCCTGGAAGAAATCCTGCGCGGTTTGAATTTCGCCTACTTCTACTCCGGCACCCGCCTTGCCCAGGTGATTGTCCTGCCCAAGGGAGCCGGAATGGTCGGCCCCGGAGGCAAGGCGCCGAGCCTGGGCGGCTTGCGCGGCCGGATGTCGGGCGCGGGCCAACCCAAGGCTCCGCCGATCAAAAAAACTCCGGAGCAAATCAAAGAGGAAAGCCGCGTTGCGGCAAAGCTCGAGGCCATCGACGACCTGGAAGAGAAGAACGACTCCAAGAGCACCTCGGCTCTGGCGGATATGTTCTCCGATCCCAGCCGGGAAGTTAAGGAAGCTGCGCTTCAAGCCCTCGCCGACAAGGAAGGAGCCAACGTCACGCAATTGATCCGGCGCGGACTGAACGACCGCGACCCCGGGTTTCGCCTCGAGGTGCTGGAGGTACTGGCGGACCGCGGCGATCTCGACTCGCTGCGCAAAGCCAAGTCGGACGCCGACAAAGATGTGCGCGAACGCGCCGCCGATCTGTTGGAGAGCGCGACGCCGTAGCCGCCCCTCAAAGTTCAAGGTTCCGAGTTCAACCTTGAACTTTGAACCCTTCGGCTATGCTCAGGGCAGGCCTGGAACCTTGAACCAAGAGGGACCAGATAGACACTCAACGAGCTGCCGCAAGGATCCCGCGGGGAAGACACCCCATGGCGTCAGCTCCACAGCGAGAGGATCAAGTTGGTGGAACCCCACGGCCTTAAGGGCTTGGCACCTCTCCACGCGCTTCATCGGGCGGAACCCTCCGACCTTCGTCGGCCGTAGCCGACTTCGGACGGCGAAGGCCGAAGCGTACCCTCCTCGCATTCATCCACGGGCTTACACCCGTGGTTTTGTGCGAAGGAGGGTAAAGCCCGCATCACATTATCAGGACCGAAGCTCTGCGATGTTTCCCTACGGATTGGTTTAAGCCACTCATCCGTGCATTCACATCGCGCCCCTTCTATGGTACGGGATAGAAGGATCATGGACTCGCTTTTGTCTCAGCTACTGACTCTGGTTCACCAGGGGACGGTGGAGCAGCGCTGTGCGGCGTTGTTGGTTTTGGGCGCCCTGAAACTGGATAATGCCCAGATCGTGAAAGCGGTCGGGGCGGCAATCGCCCAACCTAATCCGGTGCTCAAGGACTTCGCGCTGCGCTACGTCGAGCAAGTTAAGCCGCAGAGCGCCTTGCCGCTCTTCGCGGGCTTGCTCGACGACCCGGATAATGACACCCATGAGCGCGCCGTGCGATTCTTGAGCCAGGCGGGGCAAGCCGCGGTTCCGGCTGTGCGGCAATTCGCCGCCGGCGCGTCGCGGGCCGGTCAAGTCAACGCCGCGCGCGTGCTCTGCGAGTTACGCGGCAAGGCCGCCCTCAAGGGCCTCTTGCCCATGCTCGTCGCGGGCAGCGACGAGTTCAACAAAACCATCTGCGATCTGATGACGCCGGCGATCCGGGGGCTCGATGTTAAAGAACAGGCGCAGCTATACGCCGAAGTCGAAACGCTCGCCGCCAAGCTCGACCCCAAGGAGCAGCGCCCCGCCGCGGTCTCGGCCATGCGCCTCATGGGC
>Ga0184639_10000184_pt1 | contig 22294 bp, 22 predicted proteins | sample PLM31_170_b2_FD_133155 | JGI IMG/M metagenome (GOLD analysis project Ga0184639, IMG submission 133155) | Groundwater sediment microbial communities from an aquifer in East River, Colorado, USA - PLM3-1_170_b2 | ecosystem: Environmental > Terrestrial > Soil > Riparian zone | place: USA: East...
CACGAAGTAGGTGGCGGTGATCCCGAGTGCCGCGGCGCGCTCGCCCGGAGGCTCCTCGGCGACGGAAACAAGCCTGCCCCCCGCCCGCAATACCGCTAGCGACCGCTCGAGCCTGTCCCCTCCGACCGTGTCGAAGACGAGATCGACCACCTTCGCCGCTTCCTCGAATCGGTCCGAGGTCGAATCGATGATCTGATCGGCGCCGAGCTTGCGAGCGGCTTCGAGATTGCGGGTCGACGCCGTGCCGATGACGTGCGCACCGTGCTGGTGGGCCAGCTGGACGGCGTAGCTCCCCACCCCCCCAGCCGCCCCGTGCACCAGCACGCGCTGGCCCTTCTGCAGCTGGCCATGGTCGAAGAGCCCCTGCCAGGCGCTGAGGGCGGCGAGTGGGACCGCGGCACTTTCGACATAACCGAGCGATCCAGGTTTGGGAGCGAGGAACTCGTTTCGAACGGCAACGTACTCCGCCGCGGCGCCGTCCCGGTCGAATGCGCTGAGGGCGTAGACCGGATCCCCGACCATGGTGTCGCGGTCCTCGCCCGCTGCCGCAACCACGACGCCTGAGAACTCGTAGGACGGTATCGCCGGGAGGCGATCGGTGGGCCAATCGAGTTCGCCGCGGGTGATGGCCGCGGCGAAGACGCGGACAAGCGCCTCTCCTTCCTTGGGACGAGGCGTATCGGCCTGCTCATAGACCAGGCCCGCGGGCCCGTCGGGGGAATGGAGGCGTATCGCCCACATCCTGGCGGGGACCTCCGGCATCGAGCTTCGGGCGCTGCTCATTCCTCGATCCTCTCTGACGTCCCCTCCGTCCCTAAGGACCTGACGCGGCACCGCTCGGAGCCTGTCGACAAACGGCGTGCGCTGCGCGGTCATGCGGAGATGACCCACGGAACACTACTGAAACGGTGCAAGCCGGAGTAGCTGGGATGGCCTCGCCTTCCGAATTCATGATGGAGTTGGTGTCTGATAGAGCGTGATCTGCATGCCCTCGGGGTCTTCCAACCGTACGTTGCGATCTCCCCACGGAGTGACAACGGGAGGGTGGACCAGCGTCGCACCATGCGCGAGCAGGCGCTGCATCGCCGTGTCCAGGTCCGGCACCTGGAGGGCGAAGCGGATCTGCCCGCTGATTCGGCGTCCGACCTCGATCTGATCGACGGTCTCGGCCTGCCTTTCGTCAAAGACCTCGAGAGTGGCTCTGCCCATGTCGAGGACCAGCGCTCGGCCTTGATCGTCAGGCCAGACCTGGGCGGGCTCGAGCCCGAGCCCATCGCGATAGAAACCCGCCAGTCGCTCATAGGACTTGGCGGTGAGTGCGACGCGCAATTCAATCACGGGCAGGTTCAAGTTAGGTGTCGACATAGGAGCAAGTGACCTTTCATTGTTGCATCACAGGTGAGGGCCTCGGTCTGCGTCCTGGCCGAGAATCTCCAGCGATTCATTCCACCTCCCGGCCTTAACCTTGTACTGTCGAGCCCTGACCTCCGCGATCCGTGCCAGGTGATGGAGGTCATGGGCGACCCATGTCGCCAGGAGCTGCCGGAAGGTGACGGTCCCAAGCGTCGGATGAATCCCGGTCTTGGAGCACTCGGTGGGGCTGGGCCTGAGGGCCGGCCGCGCTTGTGAGCCGGCTGGATGGCCTACATCCCCACGCCGCCGGCAGCTCCATGGATCTTCTTGGCACCCATGCCACCCCGCCTAAGCCGAGATGGACGAAAGCCGGTTCATCCTGAGCCGCGCCCCATTCGGGTGGAGGAAAGCGGACTCATTTTCCCAGCCATATCTCCATACTGACGTTGTCCTGACGGATGTCAAGGCTGGCGAAATCCGTCTGCGAAACGAATTGCCTGATCTCCCGTTCGGTGTAGGCGTTTCTGAGAAGGATGTGCTTGAACGTCCACTTCGTCATGAACTTGTTGACAGGATTCAACCCCATGCCCTCGACGAGCGCTCGGATGTCTTCGGAGGAAGCATCGCGGCGCAAGTCGTTGATGAGCGCCTGACCGCCCGGCTTCAGCACCCTGTGCATCTCGCGAATCGCCTGCACCGGTTCGCTGAAATTCTTGAAGGCGGCAACACAGACGACAAAGTCAAACGCGTTGGCCTCGAACGGCATGTCGGAAGCGCTGCCGTGACGGAAATCGACGGTGACGCCCGCCTCGGTGGCTTTGGTCTGGGCGATCTGGACAAACGACTTGCTGATATCCAAACCAACGACTTGAAACTTACCTGTTTTGGCGAGTTCGATGGCCAGGTAGCCGGGCCCCGGCGCGACCTCCAGGATGCGACCTCCGGCGGGCACGGCTTGGCTCACCAGCCGGCAGATCGCCTGGTGTTGGGGATCATTGCCTCTAATCCTGGCGTACCATCTGGCGATAGGCCCTTCCATCGCAAGACCCTTGTAGGGCTTGATCGCTTTGGTCGAGGGCCGGTTTGTCTCGAGATGCGTGGTTGACATGATCCTGTACCTCCTGAGAGTTGACCTCGCGGGCCGCGCCCGCTATGAAAGCTGTGCACCGAAACCGATTGGGTCGGCGGGCGGACCTCGCATGTCCCTTCCCGCCCTCAGTTCAAGCGAAGAACCGGCGCAGCTCATGCGCCACTCGTTCTGGCTGGCCGCGTCGATCGTGGTTGCCCGAGCCCCCGTGACCGAGCCCGGGGAATTCAACACGTTCGACCTGCGGCAGGGCATGCTCCAGCCAGTCAAGGGCCGTTTTCAAGAAAGCCGGGCTCTTGCTGCCGCCCAGCAGAAGCACCTCGGCATGAATGGCCCGAAAGGTCTCCAAGGCGCCTGCCATCTCCGTGACCAGCTCTCCTTCGTAGTGCAGCGTCGGTGCGAGCGCCCTCCACGTGACGGTGTCGCCATCGGCTTTCTTTTCCTCACCGCGAATCATCACGCTCGTCATTCGCTCAATGATCCAGCGAGGGATGGCATTGAAGATCGGCGGGCCCATCTGTGCCGCTTTCATCCCGGTCACGAGAGCGGCCGCGATGTCGCCTCGGGCCATCTCCTGGTCATAGCGCGCCAGCCAGGCCGTCGGCGCCGAGCCGTTGAGGAACAGCGGCGGCTCATAGATGGCGGCTTTGTGAATGGCGGGCAGGGTCAGTGCGGCTTGGAGGCAGATGAGCCCTCCGGAGCTGACCCCGAAGAGGTTGTGCGCGCCCGACTCGATAAGGAGAGCCTCCATATCTTCGACGTCCGTCTGTCGACTGTAATCCACTGGGTACGGACCGCTCAGTCCGCGGCCTCGGCGATCGGGGAGATAGACCGTGAAGGCGTCCGCCAGCGACTGGGCGAGCTGCATGTGGCTTTGGGCGGACTCCATGGAGCCATGCAACAGAACCACCGCCGGGCCTTGGCCGAGCCGGCGGTACCCTATGATCGTCCCGTCTTTGGAGGTTACGGCCCCGGTTGTGTAAGCCTCGCTTCCGGCACCTGACGATCGATCCTCAACACGGAGATTATTGGTTGACATCGCTTTTCCCCTCACCCTCTAACTGCGCCGCCACGGTCCTGAGCCACTCCTCATTCCAGGTCAGGCGTCCGGCGTCCAAATCCTCGACAAGGGACTTGATCCAGGTTAGCTCGGCATTGTGCACGGCTTGCAGATACTCCATTTCGACCAGGAACAGCCTGGGTACGTCGGTGGCGAGGCCGAGCTGGCTATCGATCCGCTGCGTCTCCGAGGTGAGCGCTTGCAGGCGCCGCTCGAGCTCGAGCCGGGCGTCCACCGGTGTCAACAGGGAAATGTAGGCCAGCGCCGCCGGGAATTCGGGGAACTCATGCGCCGGGGCGGAGAGCATCTGGCGCATCCAGACCAGCATCGTTTCGCGCCCCTTTTCGGTCAGTTGGTAGATCGTGCGGTCCGGCCAATTCTCCTGGCGTTCCACTTCGCGAACGGCGATCAGCTCGGCTCGCAGCAGCCGGTTGATCGTTTGGTAGAGACCGGCCCGCTGGCGGACGTTGATGACCTCGTCCTTGCCGCGGCTCTTGATGAGCCGCTGCATCCGGTAAGGGTGCATGGGCTCTTCGTAGAGGAAAGCAAGGACTGCCAGAGCGATCGATGAGCGGCGGACGGGTGGTGTGGTAGTCATTTAGATATCAGTCTTATTTATACTAGTCATATTTCTACTATGTGAATTAGGCGTTGTCAAGAGGGGAATTGCCAAACTCGCTCCCTGGCGAGCCATCCGCCACCGCATGGAGTGGCTGTAAGCTACCTGCCAGTCTTGCTTTGCTGCCAGCCTGCCCTTCCACAGCTCCCTGCAGGGCAGTCAGGGTGGCCTGTCGTTCATCTCAGATCAGAGAGATAGAAGCCTGCCTTCCACGATAGAAATAGGCTGCTTCCTCGTTTCATCCAGGCTTCATCATCGCTCATTAGAATAGAACTAGGATGATGCCATCTGGACGCCGCAACATCTCAGTTGTCGACACGGAGGGCAATCATGAGACCCAAGGCCATTCTCATCCTGACCGCGGTCGCGCTGCTGGCGGTGGCCTGCGGCCAGGCGGCCACCTCCGCGGCACCACCTGCCGAGAGCCAACCTGCCGGGAACCCGATGGACTGCGCACCGGCCCAGGGAGAGCCGACGACGATAGCTACGGCCAAGTTGTACGTGGAATACAACGCCACAGATGAGGATCTGGGCGTTCATGGGGCGTTTGATGACCATGGGTACTCGGAACTCTGTGTCTACGACCCGAATGGGGTACAGGTGCTGGCGCTCAAGCCGCAGGGACTGTTGAAAGACCTGACCATGGCCGGCATCTTCTTCGAATCACGGGAGCCGCCGGTGGGGGAATTCGACTTCGATGCCCTCAAGAGAAGTTTCCCCGAAGGCCAGTACACCGTGCGCGCCACGAACTTCGACGGCACAGGTCTCACCGGGGCCGCCTGGTTCACGCATGCGGTCCCCGCAGCCCCGACCATCCTCAATCCGGCCATGGCGGATGAAGAACATGCCGGGGAGGTTGTAGTGCCCACCACAGGCCTGGTGATCGAGTGGGCGGACGTGACCGAAACAGTTGACGGCGCCCCCGTGACGATCACCGGATACGAGGTCATCATCACGAAGGCGGAGCACGAGGACCCGCACGGTTTCTCCCAACCCGTTTTCGACGTCCATGTGCCTCCCGACCGGAACAGCCTGAGCGTCGCCGCCGAATTCCTCGAGCCGGGGACAGTGTACGAGCTCGAAATCCTGGCAATCGAGGAAAGCGGCAATCAGACCATCACGGTCAGTTTCTTCACGACGCAGTAAGCGGAAGGCCGAACCCACCCACGATAGAAACAGGCGCCGGGGGACCCCGGCGCCTGTTGGGATTTCATCCCCCTCTGTTCTCGAAGCGCCTACCCGCCAGCCTGATACAGCTGGATGAGATTCCCGCACGTATCGGCGAAGACGGCGACCGTCACCGGGCCCGTCTGGGTGGGGTTCATGGTGAAGACCACGCCCTGATCCTTGAGCCGCCGATACTCCGCCTGGATGTCGTCGACCTCGAATCCGGTGATGGGGATGCCCTGCTCGAGGACGGACTCCTGGAACGCTTTGGCAGCCGGATTGGCGTTCGGCTCGAGGACCAATTCGAGGTCGTCTGGGCCCTCCGGCGAGACGACCGTCAGCCACTTGAACTCCCCGACGGGGATGTCCTTGCTGACCTTGAACCCGAGGACCTCGGTGTAGAACCTCCTTGCTTTGTCCTGATCATCGACAAAGATGCTGTTCAGCTTGATCCGCATGGCCGCCTCCGCTGGCTGGACTCGCTTCGATGCTCCCAAGTCTAGCCCCGTCCGTAGCCGGATGCTTCTCGAAACTTGCGGAGTTTAGCCCGGGGAACCGGACATCAAGGAGAGACAACCGGGGATGAGCTTCTTCGGGATCTCGCCGGGGACCTGCACCATTGACCGAGCCGCTGCCCGGTAGGCCGACGGAGCCACACCCACGCGGCGAGCGAAAACGTAGCTGAAGGTGCCAAGGCTGGAGAAGCCGACCTCCATACAGATGTCCGTGACCGAGGTTTCCGTCGTCATGAAGAGAACTTTGGCCTCCTCCAATCTCGCCTTAAGTTGGCACTGCTTGGGTGTCTCGCCGAAGACCGCCTTGAACAGGTGGATGAAGTGATACAGCGACATGCCGATCTCCTCCGCCACATGCCGCACCGAGAGGGCGCCATCGCCCGTTTCGCGCAGCATGTCTCTCGCCTGGCAGAGCCTGATCAGTACGTCCTTATGGAGCATGGTTCCTCATAACGGTGACCAAGCAAAGGCTGGGGGTCGAGGGATGCTTCGCCTTCCTCCCTGCCCAATGAGACCGCAGGGTCAAACTGGCGATCACGGCCCGATCTGCGGTTGAAGGATCTGCCACGTTTGCCCGCCGTCGGTCGTTCTCACCAGCGCATGAATGGCGTCATCCTGATAACAATACCAGGCACCGCTGCAGGCCACCGCCCAGCCAATCTGTGCGTCCAAGAAATCCAGCTGGACGCCCGTCCACCCTGTGCGCTTGAGCAACGTCCACGACTGCCCGCCATTGGTCGTCTGGTATAGATGGCCCTGGGAGTGACTCAGGGGGTCCCGAATTGCCAACCAGCCGATCGTTGGGTCGATGAATTGGATATCTGCTTCCAGACCCGCCGGCATCGGGCTGATGATCCAGGTCTTGCCTTGATTGGCGGTGGTGTACATCCAGCTTTGGTCTTCACAGGTGAGGGCCAGTTTCCAGATGGCGATCGAAGAGTAGACCGGAGAGATAAAAGCACAATTGCCCACGTCGGCCAGGTAAGATCCTTCGTAGGCTCTTTCAAGCGCGTAGGTCCCGTCGGGAAGCGGCATGGTCCGTGAGGTCCACGTCCCGCCCCCATCGAACGTCGTTTGAACATGGAATGGCACCCCCAGGTTGGGCACCCTTTCAATGGTCTTCGCAAAGCCCGCTCGGATGGCCCAGGCCATCTGCGCATCCGGAAACGCCATGAACGCGGACCCCCGACCTGGTGGGGGATTCGTTTCCTGCCAGGTCTGGCCGCCGTCCTGAGTGGTTGCGAAGGACTCGATGTCGAATTGAACAAAGCTCAATCCCCAGACTGTCGCCTCCAGTTTCCAGCCGTGCTGGCTGTCGTTGAACCAGATATCGTGCGACCGACCTAGGTCCTCTACGGAGGTCCAGCTTTGGCCACCATCCTGTGTGCGCCTCGCTGGATCACCACTCCTATCCCAGACCCAGGCCAGCTGCGCATCGAGAAAGAACGAACCACGGAAGTCTTCCCGAATCAGTGGACTTACATCACGCCAGGTCCCTCCACCATCCGTGGTGCGAAGGATGCGAGACGCTTCCTCGGTGCCAACTTGCCCCTCTGCCCAACCGGTCGTCATGTCCATCATCTTGATGTAGGTGATGGTCACGGCAACAATGGAGGTGGAGGTTGGCGTCGGTGTTGACGCTATGGGTGTCCGAGTGGATGTCGGGGCCGGAGTCGGCCCGGGAGTTGGAGTTTCCGTCCTGGGATCAGTGTTCGTCGGCAAAGCGCTTGGTGACGGAGTTGCCGCCGGGATGTAGGCCGAAGCACAAGCCGCGAGTGCCACCAGCACCAGGGGCGTCGACGCCCAAAGCAGTGAGCGAGCAAGTTTCAGAAAACCGGGTATGGGAGCTCCTCGGCAGTGCCAGCGGGCGAACCTAACCAGCTGAAGTTCCCAAGGCTGGCGAACCCGACTTCCATACAGATGTCCGTGACCGAGGTTTCGGTCGTCATAAGGAGAACCTTGGCCTGCTCCAGCCGCGCCCGAAGCTGGCACTGCTTGGGAGTCTCCCCGAAGACCGCCTTGAACAGGCGGATAAAATGGTATGGCGACATGCCGATATCCTTCGCCACATGCTGCACCGAGAGGGCGCCGTCGCCGGTCTCGCGCAGCATGTCTCGAGCCTGGCAAAGGCTGACTAGTACGTCCTTGTGAAGCATAGTTCCTCAGAGCGGACACCAACAATCCAGGGGTCGGGCGCTCGCGCCGCATCGTTATCTTCCCAGCAGGCGGCTAGGCTCCCCGGAATCTACAGGGCAATTATCGACCAACCGCCGCGGGAATCTTCACCGCGAAAGGCCGCAATCGGCGAGCGTGCCGGAGGATATCATGCGTGATAGTTACAGCTTAGCGAAGAGAGGTTCCTTGGGCCAGCTCTATCGAGTTGTTGGGCTCCCTTGGAGAGCAAAGGCTGGTGGCCCTTTGAGGGAATCGGGTGTTTTCCCTCTTGCCCCGCCTGGTCACGCATAGAGGGTAAGGGATCCGGTCTGAGGGCTCAAGTAGAAAGGGGAAACGTAGGTCTTTAGGAAGGCCACGGCTCGCATCGCGTTTGCGAATCGGTGGTCGCTCGTGATGAACGGGAGGGGAGCCGCGTGGGTTTTGGCCGCGCCAAGCGCATACACGAGTTGGATGGCGTCCCCAGACAAAAGGGCGAGGCGGAAGTCTACTCCGACGAGCTCCACGAGGTACCGAGCTTTCTCCACTGCTCGGCGATCAGGTGGAAGGACTGTGAGCTTGTTTAAGGCGATGTCAGTCATCAGCGCAACTTCGTTTCGCTTGAAGGCTTCGCGATTGATGTCGCCACGTCGGTAGGCTGACGCAAGGGCACTCGACCACTCAAGGACGGTGATTTCGCCTGTGACCACCCTGTTGCTAACGCCGTCGAGGAGGGTGTCGACAAAGGAAGAGGGCGCCCCATTGAGGTATCGCCACTGAAGCGAACATGTGTCGATATAGTATGCATCAGGCATCCGGACCTTCTTCAGTTGGGGGGATGATGAGGTTGTTCTTGATTGTCTCGTTCATCCGCCGGGTATCGTCGGGCCCAACTGCGGACCCCTTTACGTATTCTGAGGCTATCGACTTCCAATCGGTGGCTTGGTTGGACACGTGAGATAGGGCCGATCGGATCGCCTCGACCAGGTCGTCTGTGGCGACTGGCTTGGAGAAGTACGCATCGCACTGGATCCTCCCTTGAAGCTCGGCCTGGAGCTCTTCCTGGGGGAGTCCCTCGTGGTCGATCCTTCCGGAGATCAATATCGCTCGGGTGATCGGCTTGAGTTTGCGAATCTCGGAAATGAGATCCACTCCCGTGAAATCAGGGTGGAGATCGTAGACGTAGTCAACAACGATTACGTCTGCCGGGTCTGCCCTAAATCGCTCAAGAGCGCGCTTTGGCTCTGCTTCGCCCTCGCAATGTATGCCCGCGATGTGGAGGGTTCTAAGAAGGCTGTCCAGAACGGCAGCATCGTCATCAATGATCAAGACTTTCCCTGCCACCTTAGGCCTCCTGGTCATTGAATTGAACGAAGAATGTGGCGCCCATAGGCGAACGAGGATGGAAGCCTATCGCGCCACCGTTCTCGGAGATGAGGTCATATGAGTATTTGAGCCCAAAGCCGGTGCCGCCCGTGGAGCTCGGGACCGAGTGCGAGAAGAGCCGCGGGCGAATATTGTCCGGGACCCCGGGGCCGTTGTCATTGACTAGTATCAGGTGATCCATTTCGGTTCCGTCGGAGAGAGCGATGACGATTTCACGCGGGGGGTCCGAAGAGGCATTGCAGGCCGCAAGCGCATTGCCGATGAAGTTGTCGATAACGAACGCCAGAACTTCCCGGCTGAACACGACATTGCGTTCTTCAGCGCAGCCTTCGGTTCTGATCGAAATCTGATGGGTGGGGTCCTGGAGGCGAGCCGCCTCTGCTCGTTCTGAAAGCCACGTGGCCAGGTCGAAGGTTATGATTTGACCGGCTACCGATGCAGACATCCTTTGCATGAGGGTAATGTGGTCGTTGATGTCCCGAACTGCCGCCTTGATGCTGCGTATGGAGTCGGCAAGCCGTGGATCGCGTATTGTGACTGGATTTGCGACGAGCGCCTCGATGCTATCTGCGTCGGACCTGATGACCTGGAGAGGTTGACGGAGCTGGTGGGCGAGTTGGGATGCGATTTCTGAGAATGTGGCGTGTTTGACGGTCCTCGCCTCGGTGGCTCGCTGTGCTGTGTAGGCGGGGCTTTCCGTCTCGTCCCTCGCTTTCTCGTCTTCCACAATCGCAGCGAATCGCTGGAACTCTTCTTTCACGAACTGTTGGAAAGCCTGGAAACTGGGATTGTCAATCAGGCCTTCGCGGTTAGTGAGGTCCCTAAGATCGGGATTATTGTTGCGTGAGATGTCGATGAATCCAAAGAGTCTCGGAGGGCTGATTGGAGCATGACCGTGCCTGCTGGCTTTCCAAGACCTAACAGAGAGCCAATCATCCGACTCGCGGCCATAAGGCTCAACACGGAATCCATCGCGATAGATGGCCACTCCTGGCTCGAAACCTGCCTTCTTCGCGGCAGTGGGCTTGTCAAGATAGTAGAAAGATCCTGATATCGGGCCAAAAGGAGGAGTCCCGTAGTAGGAGCGTTCCTTCTCCTCGACCTGCCGGTGGAGAACTGCCGCCGTCGCCGGTGGGCGCGAGAGAGTGCGCGCGATTCGGCCGCCTCTTGTGACGGAGAAGGCATATTTGTAGCCAGGATATGCCTGGAAGAGTGAGACCACCTCGCCGGAAGGCCACCCGTCGGCAACGGCAACGATCTTGAATCCTCGGACCGTCCTAAAAGGAGACACAAGGGATTGCAGCTCGCGCTTGAGGCGTTTCCACGCAGGCAAGTCCCACTGAGTCCTCAGGTTTGTCAATTCCAGCAGGGTCCCACTTTCGTATTGGCCGAATTCGTCGGAATTGACGTGCGCGTAGGGGATTTCTATCTCGGATAAAGACTTGGACCGATCGTCGAAGTATCCCCAATGGAAAATCACCTGGAGGGCGGCCCGTTCGCGTGATTGCTTGGTGATTACGGTCAGGTCCGCAGCTAGTTTGTCTGAGGCGAATCGCCCTATTCCCTTCTCGCCAAGGAGGGGGCGATCGGCGGAACGAGCGGAAGGCTTCTCGCTGTAGCCAGGAGTCATCCAGATGCGTTTGAACTCGGACAGGGACATTCCCTGGCCGTCATCCTTGATATGTAAGCGCTGGGGGTGGCCCCTATGCAATGTGATGGTAACAAGGCGAGCTCCGGCGTCATAGGCGTTCTTAACGAGCTCGGCGACAGCGATCCATTGGTTGGAGATGAGCTCTTTACCGAGAAGGTGCTGGATGTAGGCCGAAGGCTCAAAACGAAGGACGTGTTCCTCAGTCATGGTCGGCGCATCATCAAGATGCTCTCTCGTAATAGGTCATTCTGCCCGTCGCGACGTGGGAGCTGGCGGCCAACCTGCAAAGCGCTGATTTGAAACCCTACCTCTTGGGCAAGGGCTGCGATAAGAAGGTCGGTCGCGACTGGTACTGTGGAGGGAGCCCGCCCGTGGAGGGAGTTCCCGACCACGCAGACAACGTGGCCACCTGGACGTGCAACCCTGAACTGAGACCGAAGGGCAAGGTACATGTCGTCGGCGTATCCCCGGATCATCTTGTCCCGCCAGTTGCGGTCATCGTCCTCCGGAAGGGCATGAATGATCGCCTCGACAAGGCGGCTTGGCCAAGACTGCACCGATAACCCTCGGACAAGGTCTGTCTCGGGAAAAGCGACGCTTGGATGCGAGCGAAAGCTGCGTCGGCGAAGCTCGCGGAATTGGCCGGCGTCTAAGACCATCCCGGTGAGCCAAAGCTCAAGCTTGTACACTTCTGAATAATCGATGTTGTTGAGGTATGGAGGGGAGTAAACAATCAGGTCAAAGGAGCCACCCCTGAAAGCGCTCGAAGGAAGTGTGCGGCCATCTCCTTGGACGACTCTGACGCGGGCCAGGCCGGATGGGATTGCGGCCGATGATAATCCAACGAGGTCTGTGAGCATCAAATTCCATTGCGATTCGAGCGCATTCCTTACGGAGGCGCGAGGATAAACAGATCGGAAGCGTAGAGCGCGACCGTCCTTCCGAAGCCCACTTACCTTCTCGATGATCGAGGCCCATCCCAAAAGTAGGAAGTCATGCTCAGCAAGATCACGGGCATAGGAATCGATTCGGGCGCGTAGAGACATCAATTCCTGGATCGTGTGCCTTCGGAATGCGCGTTTGTCATGGATGGTCCCAAGTGACGGGAGCGGGTAGTCTTTATGTCGGCGTCCGGGCGCGAGCACCTTTGGCATGAGACGCCGAATGGTGTCTGGGGAGTAGTGGGGCCACGAGAGCTTTGCCTCGGCGACGAATCTGATGAAGGGGTTGTGCTCGACGCCGACGAGATCGGGCGGTTGAGAACAAGGGAAGTGGAGCTGAGCTGACAGCAAAGAGGTGCCGGACCCACAGAAGGGATCCAGGATATTGCGAATTGACTCTGGATAGAGAGGAACGGCGTGGCATAGCCAGGGAAGCAGAGAGGCGGAGAATCCCTCCTTGAATGAGAACCATCTATGGATGGGAGCATCCTTGTTTCCGTTGAAGCGGGCAATGTCACGGATGTCTGAAGTGGGCGCGAGGACTGGGATCGTCTGCTGGAACGCCCCATATGCCCTGATGAGGTCGCGGGATTGTTGGTTGGGACGGGCAGGAGCCGCCATTGTTAGAAGGGAAGTGACCGGATCATTCGTATTTCTCGGCGGGCGCATCGAGCCAACCAGCACATCCCTGAGGAGAGAATACCCCATGCGTGGCCAAGAAGCAATCTCACCATTACTGAGAGCCTAGACGGAGAGGAAGGTTGGTTCGCGCCGTTGCAGGCGCCTAGCGGGCTCCATATAAACCGACCTGGCCTGCCAAGTGTAGTATCACGCCGAACTCAGCCGTTGGCTGGCCGGGGCGGCTCCATCGAGTGGTTGGGCGGCTCGCTGACCCGATAAAGATGGCCAAGGCTACTTGCGCTTCAGTTCCTTGATTCTGTGGACCTCGTTGACAAAGAGCGCGAGGTCCTCGCCGAATCCGTCGGACTGGAGCTCGGCCACGCGAAAGAGTGGAACTGTACGGTGACCTTGGAATACGCTGAGGACCCTCCCTCGGAAGTTCGATTGGAAGAATGCAATCTTCATTCCGCCGCTTACTGTGAACTTGCCGCGATGGGCCACTGTGATGCTCGCCCCTGGCCCGCGGAGGAAGATGGCGCCTGTAGCCGGATTGACTCCTTGTTTGGGAGGGTTGATTTCGCAGACAATGCTAGCCTGAGAAGGGGGTTTGCCGAGACCGAAGGGGTTCCAGAAACGCTCGCCCGGGGACTTCTCGTTTGGGGGATCGCCGAAGAACCCCCATATGCCGAGTGAGGGGACCCACATTACCTCGGTCTCGTAGTTGCCGCCCCGATAGCCTATTGAGGTGTGGAGAACTTGGTGGGGGATGTTTCGAAAAGCTGCCTGGAATGATGCTTGCGCGGCGCCGATTTCATCCCGGTTCTGAAGAACATCCACGTGTGGCCCCCTTTCCCCGCGAGACGCCTAACGGCCTCGAGCTGAGCCCCCGGCCAGCCAAGGCTAGTATCGCGCCGAAACCGACTCCCGGCTGCCCGGGTCGGCTCCATCGAGTTGTTGGGTGGCAAGGTACCTAGCTACTGTGGCTGTTCTTCGGCGGCCCTGATTGGGGCGCCTTATCGCGTCAGCCTCGGCTGCGGGCACCCGATCTGTAGCAGAGGAGGAGCGTATATCCATGCACAGTCAGTGCCAAATGGAACTTCAGGACCGGGGGTGGCCCATGACCATGCCTCGGACCGATCGACACTCAATAGTGCATTCCAGGAAAAGTCGGGCATTGGCGTAATCATCGCAGAGGTGAGGAGAAAGCACTCTGGTTGCATGAGGCACATCCTGAATAGCTTCCCATACTGGCTCTGAACTCTCGTTTCGAAGATGTTCATAATCTCTTCCTTTGTTTCTTTCTCTTGACAGGCTATCCATGGCTCCGAAGTCGCTGTGACCTCGGGAACATACCAGCCCTCGAACCACTCCTCGAGAATCTGCTCGTTGAGTTTAACAATCCATTCCAGATCATCTGGAAGCAAAGGCCTTCTCCCGTTTCGGTCTTCATACTTGGCGAATTCATCTCGTAGCTGTGGCAACTTTGGCTTGAACACTTCAGGTTGGATCCTCAGCGAGGCTATGGCGACACAACATTCTCTATTGGTTTGTGGATCCTTTTCGCAGTCCTCCTCGATTTCAAGGGAATAAGGCGAGCAAAAGTCTGGGTTAACCAGGCAAAGTCCGACTTTCACCCCTGCCACGATGACAAGATCTTCCACAGCTCCTGCAATTGCAATATCAGTAGGGGGACCGCCAATAGGGCCTGCAAACTCGTGGGTTGGAGTGGAGGGTGCGCACGCACTTGGGAACAAGACGAGAATGCCAAGCACAGCCAGGTGGTGAAGTCGTAGCTTTGTCATGGATTGCCTCCTTCTGAGGCGCCTCCGGTTCCCTACAAGTTCGAGGGAGAGGGTTTCCTGTATGCAGATGAATTGCCCGTCAGCCAACCTCTGAATGAACTCAGCCGGAGTCAGGCTGCCCAACGGGTGATTCGACGGCCGAAAGACACGAAGGGCTCCCCTTCCGATTCCGGGACTCGGCTGCATGGTCCTAGCCCTCCGCCCGCGTCCCCCAAACTCCGTCCACATGGCCCCACCAGCACCGCCACCGCCAGCAGGACGGCGAGTGAAAGGGACGTTGAACCACGCTCAGTACAGGACCAAGGCACGGTATCGAGCACAAGCCACCGGACGATCGCCCCCACGAGTGCTCACGCCCCCAACGTTAACGAGACTTTCCCCCCGCCCTATCGCCTCATTGCACTCCCCTCCCCCATGCCAGACCCTCAGCCCTGCGCCTTGAGCGGGCCGTTCCAGTCCCCCGGGAACACTTCCAGCGCCTTCTCGGCCGCCCGCACCAGGTGCGAATCGCGGTTGAAGCGGAGCGCCCGCACCGCCGACTGCGCGTCGGGAGTGTGCCACTCGACCAGGCGAATCAGCGCTGCCATCCAACTTGCCATTGTCCGTCTCGACCATGCCGGTCGGGCTCGACAGGTAGCCCGTTCGATACTGCGCCATGACTTCGATCAGCGCTGCCACTGCCGCCCGATCGGGCGCGCCCAACTCGCCCTCGAGACGGAGGCACGGCGGGTGATGGACCACGATTCTTCGAGAAATCATTGCCGAAGTGACCTTCTCGGCCAGCGGTTTCCGCTTGCCTCATTCCCTTGGGTCACAAGGGCTGGCGAGGGCCTATCCGTTGACTTAGCCTCCTCGGACGAATTCCGGCTCGAGGGTGATCCGGCGATTCAGGCGTCGCTCCATACTCTGCAATTCCAGGGATAGAACAGCAAGGTCTGTGCCTGACGCCAAGAACCCGACGTATCCCATGCTCGCACCTAACAACCCCGCAATAACAAGGGCGTTTGCCTGCCCGACAATATCTGACAGCGCAAGGCCCAACGCCGGCCCAGTCCAGAACAAGAGACTTAGCAGGCAGCCCGAGCGCTGCATGCGTGGATCCTTCAGGACATGATCCGCGTCGAATCTCGGGTCCCAGGTGGCCTCCCTGATGTTGAGCGCCTTGCTCAGGTGACCCTCAGATATGGCCTGCCTGATCCACTTCGCGCGGAATGTGATTCCGAGTGGCAGAGCCACGAGACCAATGACGAGGCCCAGGGCGAATGCCCACACAAACGACGGGCCGAGGCCCAACCGCAGCAATCGGATGCCGCCAAGAAGCAAGACCAGAACACCGGGCCAGAGGGAAAGCTTCTCCAGGCCGTAGAAATAGATGGGACGGGATATCCTACCAGCCACTGATAGGCAGATGACTAGGAGGACCACGTTCCAGAGCCACAATGCCACCCCGAGACGCCACCACCAGGACGAAAGCGCTCCAGTCTCGGATGTGGCGAGCTCGATCAAGGGAACAAGAATTGTGGCCAAGCCAAGAGACGCCAATGCGGATCGGGCTAGTCTCCGCTTCGCCGTTCGAGGCAGCCTCGCCATTGATCTATATTCCATTGTTTCGCATCTGCCGGGCAAGTTGTGACCGGATTTGGCCCGGTTTTCGCTCCAGCTCTCCTAGAGATCGGGTCATTGCCTACAATTCATCATCAATTGGAACTTGGCGTTGGCGTCTCAGTAGGGCCCGGAGGTGTTGGGGTTCCTGTCGAGACTGGAGTCAAGTCTGGTGTTGGAATCGGAATCGGCGTCTGGGGCAATGGTGGATTGACCATCGCGGCGGGAGCATTCCTGATTATTTCTTCCAGCTGGTCTCTCCAGGCGTACTTGTCGGCTAAATAGTCCCATACCACTCCCGCTAGGACGTCACCCCCGAGTTTGCCGCCCACGGCTCCAGGAGGTCCTAATCCTAAGCTGAACGCTGTTACCCCAGCGACGTATCCTACGCCCTCACTTACGATGAAGCCTCCGCTATCAACGGCAAGGTCGGCGGCATACTCGTTCCACCTCGCCCCGGTCAGGATGTTCTCGACCTGTTCGGGCGCGATCGTCAGCCCGTAGCCCACGATGATTGCCGGACCTAAAAGGCTGTCGCCCACCGTCCTGCCAAGCGTTCTGCCGATACTCTGGGCCGTCTCGTCCAGGGCGATTCTGCGGAGCATCGGCATCGGCATCTCGCCGAAACTTCGCAGCAACGGCATCGCGGACTCGTAGTCCAGGAGTCCTCTGAACACCGGGACGGCCACAATGATCTGTGGTAGGCCACGGGCATTCGCCAGCAGCCGCTGGAAGTCCCCGTTGGAAAGGAGGTCCCAGATGAACTCAGGCGACGCGATCTGGTCGGCCACGTATTCTAGAATGGGTCTCTGCGCTTGCACTGACGGCTGGTCCGCCGATGATTCCCACTCCCCCGTGCGGTACGTGGCGTACGCCTGCGCAGCTTGCTGAGCTTCCGTGCCATCCTCCCCCCTGAGCCGACAATACAACCACCACAAGAACCACAGGCCGGGAAGCCACCGTGCCCAGTCAGGCGGGTAGTCCTCGCCAAGATCTGCTCCGTCCGTTTTCCAAGAGAGGTCCAGCTCGTCCATGAACCGCAGCCCGGTCTGGTGCAACCCCAATAGCTGCTCCCGCCACGAACCCATACCCTGCTGCGATGCTCGATCGACGCCGTCGAAGGCGTCTGCGATGCGCCGCAGTTCTTGGGCTTGCTCGGACAGCCGGTCTGCCAGCGATCTGAGCCTGGCGGAGCCTTCGATACCGACGGCACGGACCTGTGGGCCGAACTGGCCGTCGTAGCTCGGCGCGTCGAGCCCGACGCGCAACGACCGGTCGGCCAGCGCCAGGTAGCCCTGCCCTACCTCGTCGATCTCCCGCGCCGACAGGCGCAGGTCATCGGGGTTTACGCGGATGCGGTACGTCACCAGGCCGCCAGCTTTCGCTCCATTGGCCGCAGCCCAGTGTCCCGGTCGGTAAGTGGCTTGATTGTGTCTGTCCGCGGTGCTAAGGGCCGGAACCTCACGTGTGGGCCGCCCCCCCAATCTCGATCCTTGCCAAGCTCGAGCGCCTTTCTCAACTTATCTCCGGAACGGGACACTAGGAATCGGGCACCCAAACGGTTTCCGGCTCGGTCTCCCACATGGTGACGGTGATGGAGCCGACGTGCTTCCCCTGCGCCTGAAACCAGGCGGCGGAACTCTCCGCGGCGGGCGCTTGCCCCTGGAATGCATCTAGAAAGCGAACGCTCGAACGACCTTCCCAGGAGGAGACCAGCTGCGAGGCGATCCCGCGCAGGCGCGTCGCCAGCCCGCGCGCTTCCTGCGCGATCGATTTCAACTCCGCGGCGGACGCCGAGGCCTCGCTGGGGACGAAATGCCGGGCTTTTCGAACCAGGAAAGTTTGGTAGGGCATATCCCCCTGGCTTGCAAGTATACAGGGGGTCTAATGCAGCCGCCTCACTCAATCCCCCTCTCTCATCAGCGATCAATGACTTCTGACCACCGACCACTGACCACTGATCACTGTCCTTTGAGCGGCCCCTTCCAGTCCCCCGGGAACACTTCCAGCGCCTTCTCGGCCGCACGCACCAGGTGCGAATCGCGGTCGAAGCGCAGCGCCCGCACCGCCGACTGCGCGTCGGGCGTGTGCCATTCGACCAGGCGAATCAGCGCCGCCATGCGCAGCTTGCCGTTGTCCGTCTCGACCATCCCGGTCGGGCTCGACAGGTAGCCCGTTCGATACTGCGCCATGACTTCGATCAGCGCTGCCACTGCCGCCCGATGGTCGATCTTCACCAGACGCTCCACCGCCGCATTGGCCTGGTCGAGCTCGGCCAACCGCAGTGCGCGGAACCGGTAGATCTGGATGCATGCGAGTGTCGCCACTTCGCGCACCATCGGGTCCCCGTCGGACATCCCGGCCTCAAACTCCGCCAGCGCTGCGTCGTCCTGGGCCTGGCCCGGCCGGTTGGAGAAGTCGACCGCCGCCCGCTGCCGGGGCGCGACCTCGCTCCCGCGCATGTCGTACTCGCTGCGGGCCCGCTGCAGTAGCCGCCCGGCCGGGGTCGTAGGGCCGGCGTCCTGGCCGGCCTGGAAGCGCTCTAAGGCCTCTTCCGGCGCATCCATGAATTCGATCGCCTGGCGCGCGGAAAAGGCGACCATCGGGTCGCCCATCGTTTGCAGCTCTTCCATGTAAGCCCGCAATCCGGATTCGCCGCGCTGCTGGACGACAGAGCGGGCGCGTTCTCGCCAGAGATTGACCTCGTCGGCGAGCACCGCCTGCTTGGCCCGCAGCGCCGTCTGTTCGCTCTGGAGCTGGGCGCGGTCTTCCCCACGAACTTCGAGCATCTTGCGGCCGACGGTTTCCAGCTCCTCGCTGACCGCGACGAACTGATGCTGGATCTCGTCCGCTTTCTTGTTGAGGGCGTCTTGAACCTGTCTCAGGCCAACCCCGAGCACGGCAACCTTCCTCCCCCGCCGTTTCGGCGCGATTTCGCGCGCCCATGCGATAAAGCCGCCGTATCGATGTGAGGCTGCTCGTCGGGGGAGCCGCGGTTCGGACGGCCCTCCTGAGTGCCCGCTGAGTATAGTAGCGGCTCGATGGGGCGTCAACGGGGCTTGCGGGGGAAGGGGTGTTGGCTGCGCGGCCCCCCCTTTCTTTCACCCCCTTCTCAACCCCCTGTGGTCCCCTCCTCTTCTCGACCCCCTGAAGTCCCTCCTCCTCCTCTCAACCCCTATCTAGCCGCTCCTCTTCTCGACCCCCCTGGAGTCCCTCCTATTCTCGACACCCCAGTGGTCCCCCTTTTTCTCGACCCCCTGTTTCTCGACCCCCCTGTTGTCCCCCCTTCCAGGGGGGACGGCGGGGGGACGAAAGTCGTCCCCCCGCACCCCCCTCGCAATGGCTTGCATTCGGCCCAGATCTTGGCGCGAGGAACTGCGCAAGAGGTATTTCCCCGTTGACATCTGTGAAGGCTCGTTCCTTTTTCGAGGGGCGAGCTTCCTTTAGTTCGAGCGTCGACGACTCGTCCGCCGCCCAACGTGTCAGGCAGATGCAGGGCCTGGCTCGAAGTGCCCTCCGGCATGCGAAGCGCGATCCCCGGTAGGGCCATAGGTTTTGGCCGCGTTCATTCGAGTTTGACCCTCGGATAGGCGAGCGCTAGAATGCGGCGCTTGTGATCCAAGTGGCTACGCGCAAAGGGAGGCTCACGTGCAGATCACGATGGTCGGACTCGGTAGGATGGGAGCGAACATGGCCGCCCGGCTCGTCGAAGGCGGACACACGGTCTTCGTCTGGAACCGGACCCCCGAGAAGGTCCACGAGCTCGTCGATCAGGGCGCCCGGGCCCTGTCGTCGATGGAAGCGGCCGGCAAAGAGATGGCCGCACGCCGTGTGGTTTGGGTGATGCTCCCCGCCGGCGAACCGACCGAGACCGCCCTGCAGCGCATCTCCGGCGGGCTCGAGCGCGGCGACGTGATCATCGACGGCGGCAACTCCAACTATCGCGAGTCGATCCGGCGCGCCGGCGAGCTCGGCAGCCGCGGGATTCATTTCATCGACGTCGGCACCAGCGGCGGGGTCTGGGGCCGCACCGCCGGCTACTGCCTGATGGCGGGTGGTGATGCCGAAGTGATCAAGGAGATAAGCCCGGTGCTGCAGACCCTGGCACCGGCGCCCGACCACGGCTGGGGCCGCGTCGGTCCGAGCGGGTCCGGTCACTACGTCAAGATGATACACAACGGCATCGAATACGGGATGATGCAGGCCTACGCCGAAGGCTTCGAGATCCTGCGCGCCAAGGAGGAGTTCGGCCTCGATCTACCTCAAGTCGCAGAGATGTGGCGGTATGGGTCCGTCGTCCGCTCGTGGCTTCTCGATCTGACGGCGACGGCGCTGGCCGCCGATCCGTCGTTGGCCGATATCCAGCCGTGGGTGGCCGACAGCGGCGAAGGACGATGGACCGTCGAAGAGGCCATCGCCCTCGACGTCCCGGCCCCGGTCATAAGCCTGGCGCTGTGGATGCGCTTCCGCAGCCGACAGGACAACAGCTTTGGCGCCCGTCTGCTGGCTGCCATGCGCCAGCAATTCGGCGGCCATGAAGTGCGGCCCGCCGGCCCCGCCTGACCTTCGGTCAGGCGTGACTGCTCCTGTATAATCGCGGCATGACCGAGGTCGAGCCGCGCGTCGTCTCGCCGGAACGTCGTCCGGACGATTGGACCGATACTCGCCTCCGCCCGCGCCGGCTCGACGAGGTCATCGGCCAGGAGCGGGTCCGCGAGAACCTGGCGATCCTGGTGGCGGCGGCACAAAGCCGCGGCGAACCACTCGATCACGTCCTGTTCTACGGCCCTCCCGGACTGGGCAAGACGACGCTGGCGCACGTTTTGGCGAACGAGATGGGCGCCAAGATGCGCATCACCTCCGGCCCGGCGATCGAACGCGCCGGCGACCTGGCGGCGATCCTCACCAATCTCGAACCCGGCGACGTCTTGTTCATCGACGAGGTCCATCGTCTCGGCCGGGCGGTGGAGGAGATCCTCTACCCGGCGATGGAGGACTTCGCCCTCGACATCGTGATCGGCAAGGGTCCCGCGGCGCGCTCACTACGGCTGCCGCTGCCGCGGTTCACCATCATCGGCGCCACGACCCGGCTGGCGCTGCTGACTGCCCCACTGCGCGCCCGCTTCGGCGCCGTCCATCGCCTCGACTTCTACGACCTGGCCTCAATGGAGGCCATCGTCCGGCGCGGGTCGAGCCTGTTGGACGTCGAAACGGAGCCGGGCGGGATTCACGAGATCGCCCTGCGCGCTCGCGGCACCCCGCGCGTGGCGCTGCGACTGCTGCGGCGGGTGCGCGACTTCGCCCAGGTGCGCGCCGACGGACGCATCACCAAGCCGGTCGCCAACGAAGCGCTGGCGCTGCTCGAGATCGACGAGCTCGGCCTGGATGAGGCCGATCGCCGCGTGCTGCACACCATCATCGACAAGTACGGCGGCGGCCCGGTCGGCTTGCAGACCATCGCCGCCTCCGTCAGCGAGGAGCCCGACACGATCATGGACGTGGTCGAGCCCTACCTGCTTCAGCTTGGCTTCATCGAACGGTCGAGTCAGGGGCGGATGGCCACTCCAAGCGCCTATGCGCACCTCGGATTGGCGCCACCCGAACCGCCCGAGTCGCCACAGGCGCGGCTGCCAGAGATCTAGCCGCTTGCCTATTTCGGCCGCATCCCCTCCATACGAGTGGTCCGTGGCTGCGCGAGTCTATCTGACCACTGACCACTCACCACTGACCACTCGCAGTCTCGACCCGGGCGCCTGCAGGCAACGCCGCCTCCCTGGCAACCAGGGAGGGCGACCATGAGCGATCCGGCGAACATCGGACGCATCCTGATCTTCTGCGGGCTGGGGCTGGCGGGGCTCGGTGTGCTGGTTGTGCTGCTTGGCCGGTTCGGCATTCCGCTGTTCCAGCTCCCCGGCGACATCAAGATCCAGGGTCAGGCCATCACCTGCTTCATCCCGCTGGCGACGATGCTTCTCCTTAGTCTGATCCTGACCCTGGTCGTCAACCTCGTCCTGCGCAGCATGTACAAGTAGCGCGTGCGCACGGACGACTTCGACTACGACCTTCCCCAGCGCTTTATCGCCCAGCGGCCGGCCGAACCCCGCGACGCTTCGCGGTTACTCGTTCTTGACCGGACCCGCGATCGGATTACGCACGGTCTATTCCGCGACCTCCCCTCTTATCTGAATCCAGGCGATGTGCTCGTCCTGAACGAGACGCGGGTGATCCCCGCCCGGCTGCGCGCCCGCAAGCGGCCGGGCGGCGGCGTGGTGGAGCTTCTTCTGATTCGCCGAATCGAGCCTCAACGATGGGAGGTTATGGTGGGAGGGCGCGGCCTTC
>Ga0184639_10000185_pt1 | contig 22247 bp, 11 predicted proteins | sample PLM31_170_b2_FD_133155 | JGI IMG/M metagenome (GOLD analysis project Ga0184639, IMG submission 133155) | Groundwater sediment microbial communities from an aquifer in East River, Colorado, USA - PLM3-1_170_b2 | ecosystem: Environmental > Terrestrial > Soil > Riparian zone | place: USA: East...
AAGCTCGTAGATCGTGCCGGTGAACTTCGGGAAATAAATCCCGAACGAGGCATTGGAGATGCTTTCGGTGAACAGCGCGAGCATGATCAACCCCGGCACGATGAAAGCGCCGTAGGCCACGCCGTCTACCTCGGTCATGCGCGACCCGATGGCGGCACCGAAGACCACGAAATAGAGCGATGTGGTGATCACGGGCGCTACCACGCTCTGGAACAGCGTGCGCAGGGCCCGCGCTATCTCGAACTTGTAGATGGCCCAGACGCCGTGCCTGTTGAATGCTAGGTTGCTCATGGCTGTACTTCAAATGCTCCAAAACCGGAACTTTAGCCGCAAAGAACGCAAAGTTCGCAAAGTTCAGAAGGGACGATTCACCACGAATGACACGAAGAGCACGAAGTTCGGAGTATTAAATTGATCTTCCGAAACCTTCGTGCTCTTCGTGGTGAAATCAAATATTTCAGTCGCCACCCAACTGTGCATACAATCGGAATATTTCGCGCTAAGCCCGTCCTGAGTTTATCGAAGGGATGCCAAGTTCGAAATCGTCTGATTTTCGTTGTGTACTTTGCGTTCTTTGCGGCCAATCCTCCGAATCCGAATCCTCTTCCTCAAACGATTTGAACGACTTGAACGGTTGGAACGACTGGAACAAGTTTTTTTCTCATCGGTTGCTCACCAGGCTGACGAAGATGTCCTCGAGGGAACTCTGTTGAGTGTTCAGGTCCTTGAACCCAATCCCTAGTTGGCTCAACCGCTCGAGCAGCGCCGGAATGCCCGTGCGCTCCTCGTTGGCGTGAAAGGTGTATTCCAGCTCGTGCCCGTCGGCCTTGAGTGCCAGGCGCCAGTCGCTCAGCTCAAGGGGAATCGCGGCCAGCGGTTCCAACAGATTAAGCGTGAGCTGTTTCTTGCCGAGCTTTTTCATCAGCTCGAGTTTTTCTTCGACCACGATTAGCTCGCCCTTGTTGATTACGCCGATCCGGTCCGCCATCTCCTCCGCCTCGTCGATGTAGTGGGTGGTCAGGATGATGGTCACGCCGCTTTCGCGCAGGCGCCGCACCAGCGTCCACATATCGCGGCGCAACTCCACGTCGACACCGGCGGTCGGCTCGTCCAGGAACAAGATCTGCGGTTCGTGCGCCAGCGCCTTGGCGATCAGCACGCGCCGCTTCATGCCGCCCGATAGCGTCATGATCTTGTCTTTGCGCTTCTCCCACAAAGACAGGTCGCGCAGCACTTTCTCGATGTAAGCCGGGTTCGGCGCACGCCCGAACAGACCACGGCTGAAGCTCACGGTCGCCCACACCGACTCGAACGCGTCGGTGGTCAGCTCCTGCGGCACGAGACCGATCTTCGACCGCGCCGCACGGTAGTCGCGCACGATGTCGTGGCCGTCCGCGAGCACCACGCCCTCGGTCGGCGTGACGATGCCGCAGACGATGCTGATCAGCGTCGTCTTGCCCGCGCCGTTGGGACCGAGCAGAGCAAAGATTTCACCCTTGCGGATATCGAGGTCGACTTTCTTCAGCGCCTGGTGGCCAGTCGCGTAGGTCTTGGTCAGGTTCGAGACGGAGATGATCGGCGCCATGGCGTGATTAACAAAGTCGCATTACGAATCGGTGGGCGTACACATCCTAGTCTGTGAAAGAAACCGGGCTAAATCAACTCCATCGCTGAAAAGTTAACATTGCTGATCGCTGCTGACGCGGGTTTTCGCGGCTAAGAAGCCGCTGGTTCAAGACGTTCAAGTCGTTCGAAACGTTCAAGTGGTTGCGAAGCCATTTCGGAGTATTCACCACAGAGACGCAGAGTTCGCAGAGTTATTTTCTACTCACGTTCTCGGCGTCCGCCGCGCCTCTGCGGTGAGTTCTAGCCTTCGTCGTTATGTTAGGGAAGCGATGCGAAAACCGCCTATAGCACACTGAATTTTTTAGTTGCCGTAACCAAGCAGTCATGAACTCACGCCCATTCAATTAATGGTGAGAGAAGTCATTCCTGCGGTGGCGGATTGTGAAGTCGGGGTCTAGCTTGTGCACAAGATTTCGTCAATGTGAACTACTCACCATGCTTCTTTACCGCCTCAAGCGCTTCTTCCTCCGAGACAGACTCGATCTCAACAAGCAAACTGGCTAGCTCTTCATCGCCAATGTTTTTTGGCAGGTTTCGGCTCACGAGTTCTGCCAGCAGGGCTACCGTGGGATGCTCGAAAAAATCTCGAAAACTGATCTCGAATTGACAAGTCTCAGATATCCGCGAAATGATGTTACCTACCAACAACGAGTGCCCTCCAAGATCTAAGAATCTATCGTAAATGCCAACGCGCGGGATTTGCAGTACCTCGCTCCATATCTTGGCGAGTTTCTTTTCAATGGCATTACGGGGCTCTGCATATTGAGAGTCGATCGCGAGATTCCCAACAATAGGCTCGGGTAAACTTCGGCGATCGAGTTTTCCGGCGGGAGTCATTGGCAACGCGTTTAACTGCATGAAAATTGCGGGCACCATATAGACCGGTAATCGTGTTTCTAAGAAGCTGCGTAACGTACTGGTCGTCAAGGTAGCTTCCTCCGTTCCGACAATATAGGCCACCAAGCCGGTCTCGCCGGACGGGTCACCACGAGCGATCACAGCGGCTTCGCGCACTGCCGGATGTTCGAGTAGTACCCGCTCAACCTGGCCAACTTCCACGCGATGCCCGCGCACTTTGGCTTGAAGATCTTTTCTGCCGAGATGGACTAGGCAGCTGCCAGGCAGCATGTATCCTATGTCCCCAGTGCGGTAGATTGTTTTGTTAGACGAGGCGGGATCGGCAGCAAAGGACGCGCGCGTCAGGTCGGACTGGCGCCAATAACCTGAAAAATAGGGACTCTTGACCGCTATCTCTCCAACCTGCCCAAATCCCAGCTCATGACCAGTCTCATCTAGCAAAAGCACCTCTACGTCTTCAAGCGCAATTCCAACCGGCACCACATCACCGCCGAGCTGCGTGTCTTTGTCGATGAAGTAAAAGCAAATGTTGCCCGTTTCAGTCGTGCCGTATCTATTGGCAAGCGTGCAACTCGCCGAAAAATGTTTCTTGAACAGTTCCACGTCTCGGGCCGTCACCGGCTCGCTTCCCAAGATAACCCATCGAATACTGGAAAATTGTTCACTGCCGGAAACGTTGCCTAAGAAATGACGAAACGCGGACGGTACCCAATGAAAAATCGTAACCTCCTCTTCGCGGAGCCATGGCGACAGCCGAAGCACTCCTTGCGTTGCGAGAGAGAATGGCAACACTGCGGCGCCGTTCAGCAAAGGACCGAAAATATCGAGCCGAGACGCGCTGAATCCGTGGGAATGGAGCAACGTACAACGGTCATCCGCACTGAGTCGGAGACCATTTGTATAAGTCATGATCTGATGCAGCGCATGGCGGTGATTCTGTACTACGCCTTTGGGGTGCCCGGTTGAGCCTGAAGTATAGTACAGGTGGGCGAGAGCGTCGGGTGAGACCAAAAGCCCGGGATTGTAATCCGGCAGATTCGGATCGAGATCATCTATATTAATAATACATTCGGCCTCGTAATCTAAAGTGAGCGCCGAGCGGAGATTGGCGTTGTTCGTTACGATTAGGGAGCAATGGGCATCGTTCAGGATAGCGGCAAGCCAATCAGCAGGATAGGAGGGATCGAGCGGAAGATAGAACTTGCCTGCCTTTAAGATGCCAAGGATCGTTGCAATCGCCGGGGTTCCTTGCCCGAGTAAAAAGGCTACCGGCTCCTGCTCTTCGCTCCGACAAGCCAATATGGCGTGCGCGATACGGTTGGCGTTCCGGTTTAGGTTATTATAGGTCAGACTCGTGGCGGCGCAGCTAACTGCCAATCTGTTGGAATACTTTTCGACCTGCTGTTCAAAGCGGTTCGAGATGGACTGCTCTATTTCGGTCTTGACGAAGGTTAGGCGCGACCTATTTGAACCGAAGCTGTGCGGGTTCGTAGGTTGCGGCAGAGGCTCGCTCACAAAGTTCAGCGGAGCTCGCCGCGTCTGCTCTTTTGGCAGCACGACCAGTTTTACTTTACCGGTTTTAGGATCAGCGGGAATTGAGGGGACCCGCCGGACTTCAAAAGCCGTCCTGGAGGCGCCCTTTAAATCGAGAATTCGTTGGAACTCGCTTCTAACCCGATCATCGACGTCATTCCTTGCGATGTAATCAATTCGAACACGGTTTCGACTCCGGGAAATGAATTGTGCTCTCTCGATGCCGCAGGCGTAGAAGGAAGTCAGGGCTCTTGGACTGACTTCATCGAGCTTTCCATTGTTCAAAACGATGGGGAGAGCATCATTGGTCTTACCCGGCCGAATCGACTCAATCGTCTCAAATTCAGGGGCCGTTCCGCGAGTTACGTAATCGCCTAGCTCATACCTTAGAATCGCAACGGTGAAATTGTACAAGTTAGTGATGACGACCCTTCCCTCTTCCCCAGCTTTCACCGCTCGGTTTTCCTCGTCCAAAATCTCCAACACGTTGAGATCGCTCATCACCGTCATCTGTTCGTCATTGGAATCCTTCATCGCCAGGAAAAGCGACTCGGACGCCCCGTAGAGATTCGAAATAGGCGTCCCCCATGCGTCGTTAATCTTCTGTGCCATCTCAGCCGTGAGAAGATCTCCGCTCACGAAAATGCGTTGAGGTTGTATTTGCAGCTTCCCTTCGATCGCCTGTTCCGCCAAAAGAGCGATGCTGCTCGAATAGCCGGTGAGCCGGTGAGGCTGGAAGCGGTGCAGTTGCTCTATGACACTTTGAAGGGGCTCAAGTAACGACACGAGTAGTGTCTCGTATATCGCCGGTGGCAGATGAACCGCTGTCGCGACACCTGCAAAGTGGCCGTGCGTTGCTCTGTAAAATGCAACCCGCGTCTTACCGTAACGTTGATTTTCGGGTTGAGGGAGCCGCCCAGCCATCATGCTATTCATGATCTGCCAATCGGTCCAGCTATACACGAAGATGCCTGTGATGCCCGAAGAACCGGAGCTGTGCATCACAATAAAATCCTGATGGAACCGTTGCCTGGGGTCGCGCACGCCATCGAGCCATTTTTCGAGCTCCTTGATCTTCAAACGCGGGTCGGTAACCGCGCGATCAAAGTTCTCCATGAGGAGCCGCTTAGATATGAAAGGCAAATCCTCGACTCGAACGTCAGCCAAATCCTGTTCGCGGATGCCGTGACTGCCGTAGTAATCTCTATAAAAGTCGGAGTTCTTCCATACTTTTTCCAATAGTTCTCGAAACAGCAGCGTCTGAGCTTGCAAAATATTTTTCCGAGCCAACAAGGAAAGGTCCTCCCGGGGTTTTCTGGTCTAGATCATTATAGCCCATGGAGCAACTCGGCAGTACTTGTCAGTTGGCCCGAATCACCCGATAATTTCTACCACGCCGGTAGAGCTCCCGTTCCGGCAAATTTTTTGAACAGGTCTATTGTTTCAACGTCATGGACGTTTTTCAGGCGTTCGGCAGAAAAGAATCGGAGAAGCCGGTCGACAAGTTCATCGTTGCGGGCGCGTCGAAGCGCGGTTGGACGACGTGGCTCACGGCTGCCGAAAAAACTCGCCGCTTCCCTAGGCGTCGGATTTGAATGCGCCGCAGATCACCTGCTAAAGCTGTCGCGTAAAAGGGAAGATAGTCGGGTCGAAGAAGTCTGAGCTTGTCGCCGGCTTATTCAAACCGAAACGACGCATCGGTGCCGGTCACGGCGCCCTTGAGCGATAAATTATTCAGCGTGCCTTTGAATTTGAGGTCCTTGATGGTGTAGACGCCGTCAAACTGCAGCGCTTTCGGCAAAGCCTTTCTGAACTGCGGCAGGGCGGTGTTGACCTTTCCCAGATCGAGCGCATCGGCGTGGATGTCGCCATCGAAGGGGACGTCGCGATAGTCACGATTTCCTGCGATAGGACCGATCCGGCTTTTGAACTTTAGGTTTTGTTTGGCCGCCATGACCGCAGCTTCGAGCTGAATGTCAAAGGGCTCGTCCCATTCGAAGTCATTCACTTTCAGATTGATTTGCGTCGCTGTTAGCTCGCCACCGTTCTTGAGGTCGCGATAACGCAGCGTGCCATCGGTAACATTCAACGACGCCACCATAAACAGCTTGCTGTCTTGCTCCTTGGCAGATGCGTTTTTGCTATTATCCGCGCTGTCCCGGTCGCTTTTCTCATTGCGGGCGTTGCTGGCGAAGTTGTATCGGCCTCTGGCATCGCGAACAATCGTGATGAGCGGCGACTCAAGCACCATTTTTTTGAGCCGGAACTGGCCGATTAACAAGGGCAGAAGCCGAAGATTTACCTGAAGATCCTTAGCGCGCAGAAAGGCGTCGGCGGAAAAGGCCGGATCGTCGGCCACGGCAAAATTTACCAAACGAGCGCCGACGGGGCTGAGCGTCACCTCGATCTTGTCCACGGTAATCGTGCGCCCCAGCGCCTGCTCCACCTGGCCGATCAAAAACCCTTTGTTGCGCCGAACCAGGAAGTTGACATTCAATACCACGAGAATCAGAAGGCCACTCAAAGCCAAGAGAACAGCGCCGATGATCCGTTTACGCATAGGCTGTTTAGTTTAGTCTCCCTCCATGGTTTAAAACGCCAACCTGAATCGATTCACGAACGAAGCGCAACGCTGGCGCGATTACACGTTGTCGCGATACAAAGTGCAACCGCGCTCAATTACCCGATTCCCTAAATCAAGACTTATCGCGGCAAACAACGCAGTATTCTGGTTCGCCGGAGAAGGAACCGTTGCTGATCGAGTAGAATTTCTTGGCTTCGCGGATCTTTCTTTCGGCGGAGAACGAAGTGAGTTTGACAAGAGTAATTGAAACGTCGTTCAATTGAAAGTCAAACGCCTCGGGAACAACTTGACGTCCGTCAGTCGGTGAAATAGGCTGCGATCAGTCGACGATGGGTTAACAGTGAACGCTTCCGGCACATGGCGGCGATACCTCATCAGCGCGATGTCTCTTTCGGAGGAAATTATGATTTCTGTCCTAGTACGGAGCTTGCCGAAACTGGTGCCACTTGCCCGACTCGTTTTCATAGGGCTGATATTGATGTCACCCGCTGTAGCTGTAGCCGGTCCTGCAGAAGAGGCGAATGCGGTGATCGATCGCTGGTCGGCTGCATACAGCGCTAATGATCCAGAGGCAGTGTAAAAAACTATCGGCCGGACGCGATTCTTCTCGGAACCGTGAGTCCCGTTATGTCCGAAGGGACCGAGGCGATCCGAAAATATTTCTCGCCCCTAAAGGGGAGTGGTAACAAGAATGCGATTGGTGAAAGGCGGACACTCGTGCTCAATGAGAACGCTGTACTAGTCACCGGCTTTTACGACTTTACCCGGATGAAAGAGGGCAAGCCTGTACCGGGGCCGTCGCGCTTTACCATGGTTATCATTAGGCACGATGGCGAATGGCTTATCGCTCATCATCATTCTTCGCCACACGTTCAGCCATCGAAGTAAGGTCGCCTCACTTAACGGCCTCCAAGCATCCAGGACCTCGACGGAACCAGAATCGCCGGGCTTCGATGATAGCGGCTCGCGATCTCGGCAAGCGCGTTGCGGAGGTCACCGCCGTCATCAAGCGTGGTTCAGGAAAATTAAAATCGGACTATCATCAGAAATGGGCATCATTCCGTTCGTTGACTACCAAGAGCGCCACGGGCTGGCAAAGGGACACATTCTAGTTTTTCGAGTCTAACTTCCGCACATCAGAACGATCGCATAATAGCGAGTATTGAGCTTAAACGTTAAGCCCGAGCTTTGAAGCAGACTTCACCGATGCGTCGTTCAGTTCAATCTCAGGCTGAATCTGGTCTTTCCACTCGACGAATACCTGTCGCCTTCCGTCGTAAATCTCACTTTTCTCTACTACCGCCCGCGTGATACATAACGAATGGTGTGTGCAATGAAGAAAGCGGGTGTCTTATCAATCCTGTTTGTAGTGGTGCTGCTTGCTGTTGCAATCATAGCCAAAGGGCAGCAGCCGAAGAAAGTCCCACGGATAGGCTATCTCTCAAATAGCGATCCAGCTCGTGATTCCACCCGTTCCGAGGCAATTCGGCTGGCTCTGCGCGAGCTTGGCTACATAGAAGGACAGAACATCGCCATCGAGTACCGATATTCGGCGGGGAAGCGCGATCGAGCCCCTGAGCTTGCGGCCGAGCTGGTGCGTCTCAAGGTTGATATCATCGTGGTAACAGGAGGGGACATACCGATCCGGGCGGCCAAGAATGCGACCAAGACGATTCCCATCGTTATGGTGGGCCAAGGGGCCGATCCTGTCGAGGCAGGCCTAATTGAAAGCCTTGCCCGTCCCGGCGGCAACGTCACCGGCGTTACTCTCCTTAACAGGGAACTAGGCGGTAAGCGGCTGGAGCTGTTCAAAGAAGCCGTTCCCAAAGTTGCCCGTGTCGCAGTTCTCTACGATCCGGCCGCTCCGTTCAATGTACTCGAGGTGAAAGAGGTTCTCCCAGTCGCGGCGCGTGCGCTGGGGTTGACTGTTCAGCCTTGGGAAGTACAAGCTGCGGACGGTTTCGAGAGGGTATTCGCTACGCTGAGTAAGGAGCGCCCGGATGGACTCTACGTGAACGGGAGCGTGCTAATGCGTGCTAACCAAAAACGGATCGTGGGCTTTGCGTTAAAGAGCCGGTTACCGTCGATGTACTACACCAGAGAATTCGTAGATGCCGGTGGGTTTATGTCCTACGGGGCGGAAGCCGCGGACAACTACCGGCGCGTCGCATATTTCGTGGACAAGATCCTCAAGGGCGCCAAGCCTGCCGATCTGCCGGTGGAGCGGCCGAAGAAGTTCGAGCTCATCATCAATCTGAAAGCGGCGAAGCAGATCGGTCTCACGATTCCGCAGAAGGTGCTGGGGCGGGCGGACAAGGTGATCAAGTGATAGTAGACCAAGCGGCGATCCCGCGATTGAATTGATTTCTCCTTCAGTCGAATCCTAGAAGGACCTCGTTCGTGTCCGCCTTTTGTCCGTGTACCAGAAGCAGCAAGCCCCAAGAACTGCCTTCATAGGCAGCACTCGGGGCTTTTTTGTTGGGCTTTGGCAACTGTTTCAGGCTCTAGTCACGATTGATTTTCGAATGGTATTTAAGGGGCCGGGGCTGACTTCAGTTTCGCCTCACATCCAACGCAAACTTAAAATTGCTGTAACATCATCAAGGAAACTGGAAAGAAATACTGGGCGCATATTTTCACGACATCTTGGTGTTCCAGAAATCCTAACGCGGCCTTGATCTCGGGGGGGCGCGTCGACCCAGGAAGCGCCACCGGGTCAGGGCAAATACAAGGGTCTCGCAATATGGGTCCGTCAACGGCGTCAACGGATCGTCGGACGAAAAGAGACGGCAAACAGATAAATTTCACCTACCAAATACCGGTCCGGTCCTCGCCCCTGCAGACAATTCTTAGTTGCCGAAACCGCAACGGCGAAGGATTGCAACCCGTCGTGATCACCGCTACTCGCTAAAACCGCTGTTTATCCGACAGCTCTCTTGAGACTTGTTTGTCCATCTTCTAGCGACTCGAGATAAGAGGCTAACCGTTCCGCCCACACTTTCACATTGATGTCGTCGAGGACACCGACATGATCCCCGGGCAGATTATGCATTCTCACGCTTCCGGTGCTCCGCTTGGACCAATCCATCCGAAGATGCTGAGGATAGTCATGACCAAAAAAGAGGATCATATCCCCGGAGTACACCTTCACGGTATAGCTCTTTGTGGCCCGTGCATAGATTTCCAAGATGTAGCGGCTGCGCAGAGATACGGGAATGGGAAAGCCGAGCCATAGGTAAGTCTTGTAAACGACTTTTTGAATCAGTCTCTTGCCGGCGCCAATGACCGATGAAACTTCGTACACGATGAGGTTTTTTAATCCTTTGATTAAATAACGCGCGTCCTGATGTCTGGCCGATTGAAATGCCTGGACACAACGGGGAACATTGTTTCGCAAAAACGATTTCCCTGAAGACGGGTTAGACGAATGGCCAAGTTCTCCATAGGCGGGGTTGAGTAACATTAGCAGGTCTACTTTTTGTCCTCGCTCTTGTAGCTGTTTTGCCATCTCAAAAGCGACTAAGCCGCCAAAACAATTGCCGCCGAATCGATAGGGCCCGCGGCGTTGAACGGTCAAAATCTCTTCGAGGTAGTGAGTCGCTATGTCTTCTACCCTCGTATAGAGGGCGCGCTGTCCATCTGTGCTCTGATGGTTTAATCCATACAAAGGCTGCTCTGCATCCAGATAACGCGGTAAGTAAGCATTGCTTACTTCTCCATGGACCCAGAAAAAAGGAGGCTTAAACCCATTGGTTTGCAACGGCACGAGCGACGACCACGGAGCGGCAGGCTCATTATTGTGTAAGAGCCTCGACAATTGTTCGACTGTAGGCGATTGGAAGATATCGGCCATACGAACAGATCGCGCGATTCTTTTCTCAATGGACTGCACGACCCGTACTGCTAACAGCGAGTGTCCCCCCAAATCAAAGAAGTTGTCGTAGATGCTGACTCGCTCCACTCTCAGGACCTCCGCCCAGATTTGCGCCAACACCTGTTCGACTTCTGTCCTGGGCGCGACATAGCCACTGTGATCTTCTCTTCGTGCAGAATCAGGCTCTGGCAATGCTCGCCGATCAAGCTTGCCGTTCGGCGTCAGCGGCAGAGAATCCAAGAATACGAACGCCGCGGGAATCATGTACTGCGGCAATTTCTGTTTCAGATAGACCCCTAGATCACTTTCGTGCGCCGTTGCGCCAGTTTTTGCAACGACATAGGCAACCAAGCGCTTATCCCCCGCCGTATCCTCGCGCACGATCACGGCGGTATCATGAATCGCGGCATGCTGCTTTAGTACAGCCTCAATTTCGCCGAGTTCTATGCGAAAACCGTGAATCTTGACTTGGTGATCCATGCGGCCAAGGAACTCAATGTTCCCATCAGTACGATAACGCGCCAAATCGCCGGTCTTGTATAACCGCGCATCTTGTCTATCGCTGAATGGATTACGTACAAATCTTTCGGCCGTCAGTTCTGGGTGATCAAGATAACCGCGCGCTAATCCGTCTCCGCCTAGGTACAACTCTCCTGGGAGTCCGACGGGAGCAGGCATCAGATCTGAGTCGAGTATATAGACCTGGGTATTGGCTATAGGACGACCGATGGGGATTGAACCCGTTGTTTCATCCAATTGCCGCGGGATCGGATAACAGCACGCGAATGTTGTGCTCTCTGTTGGTCCATAGCCGTTGATGATCTGCGTTTGCGGCAGAAGCGCCAGAGCGCGTTGTACATGACTGACCGAGAGCGCTTCGCCGCCGATAAGCAACTGGCGCACACCGGATAACGCGGCGGGATTCTCGTCAATCACCGTATTAAATAGCGCAGCAGTCAGCCATAATGTGCTGACTTGGTGTTTATACAGTATGTCCCCGAGTTCGTCGGGACTTGGAATATTTCCTGGGAAAAGAACACACTTCCCGCCGTGTAATAGGGCTCCCCATATCTCAAATGTAGAGGCATCGAACGAGATCGGCGCCAGCTGCAGGAAAGTCTGAGTCGCATCGAGACGGACATAGTCAACTCCAAATAACAGGCGAAGGACGCCACGGTGAGAAACCTCCACGCCTTTGGGTTGACCCGTTGATCCCGAAGTGTAGATGACGTACGAAAGGTTTTCTGTAGTCGCACCACTATTGGGGTTCCCATCTTCCTGCTGAGCAATCTCTTCCCAATTTTTGTCTAAGCACACCATATGTGCAGTATGATCGGGAAGCTTTTCGAGCAGCCGCTCTTGAGTTAACAGCACCCGGGCCTGAGTATCCGCCAGCATGAAGGCTAGGCGCACCTTGGGATAGGCCGGGTCTAGCGGCACGTATGCGCCGCCCGCCTTAAGGATTCCCAGTAGGGCGACGGCCATTTCCAGCGATCGTTCCATACAGATGCCGACTAAAACATCTGGTCCTACGCCCAACCCGCGCAAGTGATGCGCAAGCTGGTTGGCGCGGCGGTTGAGCTCCCGGTAGGTCACCTGGCGGTTTTCATAGACTACCGCCGTAGCGGCGGGAGATTCTTCCGCCTGGGCTTCAAAAAGTTCATGGATGCATTTGTTCTTCGGGTAGGGTCTTTCCGTGCGGTTCCATTCTATTAACAACTGATGCTGCTCTGCTTCAGACATAAGGGGCAGCGCTGAGATTAGTTGATTGGGAGCGGATAGTATCTCCCTTAGCAAGTTTTCGTAATGTCCGATCCACCGCCTGATCGTAGTCGCGTCAAAGAGATCGGTGTTGTATTCGCACTCAAGTATCAGGCTGTCTTGCTTTTCAAACAGATTAAAGAAGAGTTCAAAGTTCACATAAGGATTGGGATCTGGCTGAAGTTCAAACTCCAGATCGCGGAAACTGAGTCCCTTGAGTTCTTGATCCATGTTAAACATGACCGAGATGAGAGGTGTTTGGCTTGGATCTCGGCTGACATTCAGCGTTCTGACGATAGTCCCAAACGTATAGTTCTGGTACTCGTAAGCATCAAGGAAAGAGCGGTTCGCGGACTTTAGAAATTCAGTGAACGGCTGATTTGGGTCAATCCGGTTACGCAGGGGCAGCGTATTGACGCAGTGACCAACGAGTGTGTCTATCCCGATCATAGACTGTCCTGCTAGTGCAATTCCAACAACGATGTCCTCCTGGGCAGTTAAGCGATGGAGCAAAACCTTAAAAGCCGCCAGGAAGGTCGTAAAAGCAGTGCAACCCTGGCTCGCTCCAAGTTGTCTCATTCCGGTGTGGAGCGCCTTTTCGATTGTTACACGCTCGCAACTTCCGTTGAATGTTCGAAATGGCCGTCTCGGGTGGTCCGTGGGCAATTTTACAGTCGTTACAGGACCATTAAACCGATCCAACCAGTACCGTTCAGTAGCTAGACCTTCCGGGCTACTCTGCTGTTTTACCTGCCATGCGGCATATTCCCTGAGCGGCGTCGACTTGGGCAGATCTACATCTTTGGCATTCCCGGCCGGGTGATAGAGGGCGCTCAGATCACTCAGGAGCACATGAATTGACCAGCCATCGCACACCAGATGGTGCGCTGTGATCAGCAGGAAATGTTCTTCTGGCTCCAGCCGCAAGACCGAGACTCGAACGAGAGGACCGTTGACGAGGTCGAACGGTTGCTGAAGCTCTCTGGTAATTAAATCGTCGAACCGGGCCTTTCTATTGCTATCGTCGATTTGAGAAAGATCGATCAGCGGAATATCTATTGCCGAAGGTGGATTGACCCTTTGGTAGCTCCCGTCGTGGCTAAAGGTCGTACGCAATGCGTCGTGTCGATTGACCGCGCGTTGAACGGCAAGTCGCATGGCATCGAGATTTAGCGTTCCTTTAAATTGCAACAAGATATTTTCATTAAAAGCCTGGGAGGCTTCGTTTCCGAGACGCGTCGCGAGCCAAATTTCCATCTGTGCTTCGGTGAGGGGAAACTCGTCCGGTGTCGTCGAACTAGTGCACGGCCCCGGGTCAGAAGAGTCCGCAGGTTTTAGCTCAGTCACTGTTCGGCGAGCCCCAGCCGAGGGGAAAAATCCAGCCTCTTGCATTTCTTCGACGCTTTCCTTCATGGCCCGCACCACGAGCGCAAGGTCATCGTCGCTGTGCGCTGTAGAAATGAAAGTAGGGCGACCCTCCCAGATGTGAACCCCCTTCTCGCGAAGATGGAAGAAAAGCAGGCTTGAGAAACGAGTCTCTTGGGTGAAGCTGACGCAAAAGAGGGAACCACACTGCTGTATATGAATCGGCACGTCCCTCTCTTCGAGGTGCTGGTTCAGCTCTTTTGCCAGTCGCGAAGCTCTTTGGTTTAACGTTTGATACAGTTGAGGCCCGGCTTGCTTCAAGTGGTGGAGAACGGCAGACGCCGCGGCAATGGCGAGCGGATGTCTCACGAATGTTCCCGCAAAGTACGTCACCCCGACTTCAGGAACCGAATTGTCCCCGTAGCTCCATGCGCCACCGTCAAGCGCGTCCATGAAGCGAGCTTTGCCCGCTAGGGCGCCGATCGGCATGCCTCCTCCGAGCGCTTTGCCGTAAGTTGCGAGGTCCGCCTGGACACCGAACCAGGCTTGCGAACCGCCTGCATGTAGCCTAAAGCCGGTGATGACCTCATCAAAAATGAGTGCAATTCCAGATTGGGCCGTTAATCCCCGCAACTCCTGTAGGAACTCTCTTGGTTGCAGGTCCGGGTTCCGGCTCTGCACGGGCTCGACAAGAATAGCAGCCAGTTCGTCTGCATGTCTTTTGACAAGTTCCAGCGAGTCAGGATCGCCGTAGCGGAGTACGATGACATCTTGCACCATCTGCGGGGGAATCCCAGGCGCCGCAGGAATGGGTTTACGCCCGTCGCGGGTTGTGATTGGCCTGACCAAGACCTCGTCGAAGATGCCGTGATAGGAGCCGGCGAACAAGGCAATCTTATTCCGGCCGGTAACGGTCCGAGCAACGCGCAACGCGGCCAAGACGGCTTCTGACCCCGTGTTGCAGAAGGTGACTCGCTCCATTCCAGTGAAATCGCAAATCAACCGCGCCAGCTTACCGGCGAGCGGGGACTGTGGTCCAATTTCGATCCCGCTCTCGATTTGATCTTCCAGCGCGCGAACCACGAAATCGGGAGAATGACCGAAGAGGGCCGGGCCGAAGCTCATCATCATGTCAACGTATTCATTGCCGTCTACATCCCACAGCTTTGAGCCGAACGAACGCACAGAAACGATCGGGTAGACCATTTCCTTCCACTCGCTGCGAAACCCTGCGATGACTCGAGGATCCGCGAGGTGAGACCGGTGAGCCGCTGTTAGTTCTTTGGATTTGGGCGTTCGACGAGTATAACGCTCAATTAAATCATCCAGGTGCCTGCGCTGTTGTGGGTCCAAACTTCGGCTGTCAGATTTATCTATGGGCTTCCAAGGACCGAACTGAGAAACTTGCGCTGGTTCTTCGCGCGCCACAGATTGCGTGACGAATGGTGGCCCTGCACTTTCTGCCTTTTGCCCATCCGCCGGAGACGCAACACCGTGGCCGTTTCCTCCGTTGACAAGCATCGGCGTCTGCGTCGCCTGGGACTCAGACGTCTGGCAATACCTCAACATATCGAGTTGTTTTGCCATGACCTGAAGTTGCTGGGACATCACACGCTCGAAGAGAACGGCGGAATTCCGGAGTTTACCGTTGTTTAGATTTTCTATCAGCGGCGGGCTGGCTGAAAAAGACTGCAATGAACGTCCGACTGGCTGAAGGTCAGAAATTGGCTGGGATGGAGGAATTAGCTTCGTCGGGATTATTGAGGGCTGTGGTTCTGGAATTGGCGGCTCCTCAGGCGGCAGATGCGAGTTTATGTAGTCAGCCAAGGCCTCGGGGCTCGGGGTTTCTTCGAGCAACTGGCGGAAGGTGACGTTGACACCAAACTTCTTCTTAAAAGCGGCGCTCATTTGGGCGAGAAATAAAGAGTCAAAGCCGAGATCCAAAAAAGTTAATTGGTCAGCTATCTTGTCTCGATCAAGTCCGCTCAGGTCGCTCATGACATCTTTCAAATCATTCAGGATCTTTTCTTTACGGTGCGTCATCGAACTCTCTTTTCTCACGAAATCTCGTTTTTGCTTCGGCAGCAGCCATCTCCTCCACCCGCGCGAAGGGACATCGGGGCGACCTGTGCTTCGGGACCGTCGTGTGAAGCCTGGCAATAACCCAACACTTCGAGCTGCCTTGCCATGACTTCGAGTTGTTCTGACATGATCCTCTCAAAAACTGTTGCGGACGTCGGAATCTCTCTGGCCTTCGAGCTTTCTGTCAGCGACGGCTGTGAGCCTGGCTGGGTCACCGCTCTTGGCGCTTCTGTCAGTTGCTTTTTAGTGAAACCAATTGGCGAAGATCGTAGAGGTTTATTCGCTTCTAAAATTTTCGGAGGATCGATCCAGTAACGCTTCTTTTCAAAGGGATAAGTTGGCAGCGACACGCGAGATCGTCGTTCGTGAGCGTAAAATCCCTGCCAATTTACCGGCACGCCTTCGAGCCAGAGTTGGCCCAAGGCAGTAAGAAAAGATTCGGCGTCTTTATGCGTTTCGCGCGAAAATCCTAATGATGCCAGCACGACTTGCTCCGACAGGTTGTAGGAGGGATGTCTTGCAAGAGTAGCAAGCGTGCGTCCAGGGCCAACCTCCATCAGGATGTGATCAGGGTTTTGGGCGAGTTCTTGTCGGGCGGTATGAAATCGGACGGGTTTTCGTATTTGCATCGTCCAGTATATTGGGTCGGTTGCCTCCTCCTGCGTAATCCACGTCCCCGTAGTTGAAGATATGAAAGGTATGCAAGGAGGCAACAGCCTCACCCTACGAACTTCTTCTGTGAACTGCTCCAGGATGGGGTCCATCATGGAGGAATGAAAAGCGTGCGACGTATGAAGGTAGCGACACTGTATGGCCCTCTCCGCGAGTTTTCGCTCGAGCGCCTCGATGATATTTTTGGGTCCTGCGACCACGCAGTTTGACGGACCGTTCACCGCCGCGAGAGACACGTCATCACAGAGCAGCGACGATAGCTCTTCTTCCGCCATCGCAACTGCAAGCATGGCCCCGCTTGGAAGCTGTTGCATGAGTCTTCCCCGGGCCGACAAAACTGTGATGGCGTCTTCCAGGCGGAACACGCCCGAGAGGCAGGCTGCGACAAATTCACCAACACTATGACCCATCATCGTCTGCGGCAAGATCCCCCACTCGATCAATAGCTTCGCCAAAGCGTATTCAACAGCAAAGATGGCTGGCTGCGCCAAAGCGGTTTGATTCAATTCATCTGCTGCTTTTTGCACATTCTCAGGCTTCGGATAAAGGACGTGACGCAGGTCAAGACCGAGCAGGGGTTTGAGTATTTCAGCGCAACAGTCGATATGCTCCTGGAAAGTAGGCTCATTCCGGTAGAGCTCTAATCCCATATTCACATATTGCGAGCCCTGCCCCGGAAACATGAAAACCACGTGTCTTTCTTTTTGATTACACACTCGGCTGATCACCCGCTTTGGATCGCGGACTTCGAGGCCCTTCACGGCATCGTTCACATCTTCGGCGACCAGAAAGGAACGATGATTAAAAGCCCTTCGTCCGACTTGGAGGGTATAAGCCACGTCGGCGAGTGGTTGCTGGCTGGTTTCCTTGAGGTGCCTAACTAGGTTTAGAGTAGTTTTTTCCAGGCCCGTTTCTGTTTTCGCGGAAAGGAGCAGGAGGTGGCAGGGGCGAGATTTGCTGGACGGCTCGGCTGAACGCGCTTCCTCCAAAACAGCGTGAGCATTCGTGCCACCCACTCCAAACGAATTCAGACCTGCTCGACGCGGCAGCTTAGCTGATTTCCATTCTGTGAGTCTATCAACGACGTAGAATGGCGTGTTTTCGATTACCAGTTTAGGATTGGGTTTATTGTAGTGGAGCGTCGGAGGAATGAGCCCATGCTGTAGCGACAGGCTGGTCTTAATCAGAGCGGCGACTCCGGAACTAGTGTCCAAGTGGCCAACGTTGGACTTGACCGAACCCAGTCCGCAAAAATTCTTCTTATTGGTAGTGGATCGAAATGCTTGGGTTAGCGCGGCAACCTCAATCGGGTCCCCCACAGGAGTAGCAGTCCCGTGAGCTTCCACGTACGAGATGGATTCAGGATCTACGCCAGCTTCCTCCTGTGCCATTGCTATCACTCTTGCCTGACCATCGATGCTAGGCGAGGCATAACCTCGTTTGCACGCGCCGTCGTTGTTAATTGCGATTCCCTTTATGACGGCGTAGATATGGTCGCGATCTTTAAGGGCATCCGCTAGTCGTTTGACAACCACAATCCCTACGCCGTTGCCGAACACAGTTCCCTCGGCTTGCTCATCGAAGGGGCGGCAGTGACCGTCGCGCGAGTTCATCCCTCCTTCTTCGTGCCAGTAGCCTCGTTTTTGAGGAAGCGTTAGAGAAATGGCGCCCGCTAAAGCCATATCGCAGTGGTGATTCAACAGGCTCTGACATGCGTGATAGACCGCTACGAGAGAGCTCGAGCAGGTGCTGAGAACAGTCACACTCGGCCCCTGCAGGTCTAGTTTGTACGAGATACGCATCGCAAGGCTATCAACTTCGTTGTTAACCAGTGTTTGAAAGCTATTGATTGCTTCGATGTCGTACCGGTTGGGATAGAGGTTAGTCATGAAGTAGTTATTGCTAGTGCTCCCTCCCACATATACCGCTATGGAGCCAGCGTAGGTCTCCGAATCATAGCCAGCGTCCTCGAGGGCTTCCCACGAACATTCCAGGATGACACGTCCTTGGGGATCCATCAGCTCCGCTTCCCTAGGGTTAATCCCAAAGAACGGCGCATCGAAGAGTTCCGCGTCTTCTAAGACCCCTCCAGCCCGAAGGAAATTTGGATCATCGGTTATTGAGGCTATATCAACGCCCGCCTGAATTAGTTCCTCGTCCGAAAATGTAGATATCGATTCTATTCCTTGCGTGAGGTTGTGCCAGAATTCCTTGATGTTTTTCGCTCCAGGGAACCGGCCTGCCATGCCGACGATGGCGATGCCACCCTTGGGGTCGTAATTCTTACCGTAGGGCATCACTCAGTTACTCCTAGCGAGCCACGACCGTTCCGCAAAAGCCTTGTGCCGTTGCTCGGCTCGCTTGCGGAAATTTTGCAAGTCGACCGTTGAACGGATCAGGGATGAATCGCTCTGCCGTGAGTTCCTAACCAGTCAATTTCTTCGAACTCAATCGTGGCACTATCGTAAACGTCTTGCTGGGTTTCACCAGCGCCTTGCCACCGAAAGCACGTCCGTAGAATCGCGTACCGATTGATTACGGATTGCCAAGCGCTCACAAAGGCTTCTTTGTGTAACACTTCATCGAGCGCACAGGTGACTTGCTCAACGTCTACTCCCGAAGCGCGCGCGTCGAGATGATGAAACAACATGCCCTGCTGCAGAGGAAATAAAGCGTAGGATTCTATTCGCGAGCGGGTCTGGGGATTTGCCGCACACGACGGACCGAAGGTCTCCGCGTCGGTGACCGACCGTTCTCGGCCGAGCGCGAGTACCATCGTTTGAAGCGAGTTCTCGGCGACCCCTCTTCTAACGTCAAACAATTCGTCGCAATGCATCGTGTTACCCGTCAACTTCTCCATAGTGTCCGTTTGGTTTCGGCCCAAGTGATGGTCGTCGAAACCTAGTGGAGAGTCGCATAGGCAACCGCTGTGCCAGAGAATTAAGACTTTCATACTGGCACAAGATCGTAACGCGCCGGTCCGTTTGCAAGGTTTCTGAACGGGATTGTTCGGAGCATTAGCTCCAAGAAACGCGGTTAAGGGTTAAATGTTATCATCATTTACAAGACATGCTCTTGCCCTTGCGTCAGTTTCGTCACGATTGATAAAACCGCCGGCAGACCGCATCTGCCCAGTCTAGGGCTCCCTTAGGGCGACAGGGCATTTACGCCTTCCCTCTGCTCGACCCGACGTTCGCGGCGCGAGGTTGCGCGCAACGCTCGATTTCGCGATGAGGGCGCGGACAATGGCGCTAACCAGTGCCGCTCGCAATCGCGCCATAGAGCGTCACGGCGCGGCGGTACCAGCCCGCGCGGGGAATCAAGGTTGCGCCCGAAGCTCCAGCGGATGCTGCGCGAGGGATCAAGCGCGTGTAGATCACTCGCTCCCATTTCCCGACTCTTTTTCGCTTGGCCATCTCCTCTTCCATCGCCTGATCCAGCTCATTCATACAGATTGGCCAGCAACGGACTGTCGCAAAAATTCAGATTGTCACGGTTGGAAGGAATCTCGGCCAGACTGAAGCCGACCGAATGCGTAGACTAGCAAGCGACGGCCCTAGCGGAAAGCTGTTCTTCAACTCAACAGCGGCATCTCCCATAGGCGCAACGTTAGCAACCACGACAGGAGATTTATGTAATTTTGCGCAACTCAGTCTCGAGACTAGACCCGAGCGGCTCATCGTTGCCCGGGGTGGTATCGGTGGCGGGTCTTACATAGCAACTTGGAACTTCGGCGACGATCCAGTGAATGTACGTGTGTACGGAACCTCATCAAACGACACGATGCTGGTTCCAGAAGGACGAAGCACCTTTAGTCTAGGGAGTTCTCAAACCAAAGTTGGGAACAAATGGCATATCGTTGTGCCGACGGAGACGGAAACTGCCTTTGGTCTAAGCAAAGAAGTACGCGTAGACTTGCCGACTTTTAAGCCATCAGCCGTAGGATAACTGGATTAACGTGCAACAACTCCTGATCGAAAGGTCCGCTGATTGTCCTGGGTGCTGACCGCAACAGGTCTTTCGTCCGCCTTTTGTCCGTGTACCAGAAGCAGCAAGCCCCAAGAACTGCTTTTTATGGCAGTGCTCGGGGCTTAGTTTTGTTCGGTTATCTGGACTGACTTAGCCTCTAGTTACACTTCGATTTTCGAATGGCATTCAAGAGGTCGAACCCGCAGCGTATTGGCTAGACTAACTTTTTCCCGTCACACGTGCCGCGCACAAACTTACGGACAATTCACGGACAATGCGTGGAAAACGTCCACTATGCAATAGGTTAGCACGGACCATCTGACTGTCGATCAGTCGATCACCGGCGCCAGTCCAATTGAATTGAATTCTCCGTAAAGACAATCTGTCGTGACATCTAATCGACGCGTCGTTCAATTTAATCCCACGGCTTGCCGCGGTTGGCTCGCCTCGATAGACCGCCGGCTGATATCTGGATACACTGCCCCCACAACAGCGTTTGTCGGGGAAGGTGATTGACAGAACATCTACTGCTTCAGCATCATGTGTTAGCTCGCGTCTTTAAGGCAGAAGGGTGGCTTGAGGAAACCGACGTTCACACCGTTCGACTGTTGGATTGCCTAGTTTGAATGCGATGAATCTCGAAATAAATATTGTTGGCGCGGTTTCCTAATGAAACGCTCCGGATGCGCAGACCTTTCTCTTCATGGCGGCCGCGTGCCGCGATGGCTTGCCGAACGGATGACCAAACTGGGCGCAGCCGTCACCGAAGCCATCGTCCAGGACTACGGCACCTCAGTCTTCCTCTCGCGCCTGAGCGATCCCTTTTGGTTCCAGGCGCTGGGCGCTGTGATGGGAATGGACTGGCACTCTTCAGGCATCACCACATCCGTCATGGGAGCGCTGAAGAGAGGCCTTGCGCCGCGAGCCGATGAGCTCGGCATCTACATCTGTGGCGGTCGCGGCAGGTTCTCGCGCAACACGCCCCAGGAATTGCGATTGATCGCCGAGCGGCGCGGCTTCGACGGGGAAGCATTGGTCCGTACCAGCAGGTTGACCGCGAGGATCGATAATAATGCAATCGCCGACGGATTTCAGATCTACCTCCATAGTTTCGTCGTCACGTCGAACGGCGAGTGGGCCGTCGTGCAGCAGGGTTTGAACGATCGGAGCGGAATGGCGCGCCGGTACCACTGGCACTCCGCGTCGGTGCGCGATTTCGTCGACGAACCGCACACCGCAATAGTCGGCGAGAATCAGGGCACCATCATGAATCTCGTGGATGCTCGAGCGAAGCCCGCACAGACCGCGCTCCTCGACATCGCTCATGAAAAACCAGAGGCCACGCTCCGTGCCGCACGCCACCTGCGCATGCCGGACCACCATGATGTCCGTGCGGCGAACATCGACCTGAAGCGTCTCGGAGCCGTGCTCGCGGTCGCTTACGAACGTGATCTGCACCAGTTCGCCGAACTTCTGCTATTGGAGAATCTCGGCCCACGCACGCTTCAAGCGCTCGTGTTAATCGCCGAAGTTGTCCACGGCGCGCCCAGCCGTTTCTCCGATCCCGCACGGTTTTCATTCGCGCACGGCGGCAAGGATCGTCATCCATTTCCGGTGCCGTTGAAGACCTACGACGAATCTCTCACTTTCCTCCGCACGTCGCTCGATGCAGCAAAGCTCGACGACGGGGACAAACTCGACGGCTTTCGCCGTCTCGAACGCTTCGTTCGCGCGGTCGAAACCCATCTTAAACCCGAAGCCAACTTCGATGCGGCCATTGCCCACGAAAACGCAATCTCGCGCTCGCTGGACGGCCGTTCCGTCCTCGACGACAGGCCCAGGCAGCTCTCCCTTTTCTGATTCTCCGAATGAGAAATTCGCGAGGACGAAGTGTCAATTGTCCCACGCAACGAAGAACGCGAA
>Ga0184639_10000186_pt1 | contig 22231 bp, 15 predicted proteins | sample PLM31_170_b2_FD_133155 | JGI IMG/M metagenome (GOLD analysis project Ga0184639, IMG submission 133155) | Groundwater sediment microbial communities from an aquifer in East River, Colorado, USA - PLM3-1_170_b2 | ecosystem: Environmental > Terrestrial > Soil > Riparian zone | place: USA: East...
GAGCAGCACGCCCAGGGCGCGGCTGACCCCGAAGCCGCGGTCGGGCAGCCGGTGGAATAGCCTCCAGGCAAGGGGGAAGGCCGCCGCACCCAACACGGTGGAGGCGACCCACCACGAGAGGACCTGGAGGATCATTCCGGAACCTCGTAGATCACCGTAACGCCGTCCCGATAGACTTCGCGGAGCGTGCCATCGGCCGCCATGGCATCGAACTTCTCCAGGCCGTGCGTCGGGCAGGAGAGGCGCGTCGGATCCTCCGGTGATAGCGGTGTGCACTCGGAGGGCGAGACTTCCGGCGGGCGCATGTCCACCGGGCGGCCGGTCATGTCGCAGTCGACGCTCGCGCCGTCGCTCGAAGCGAAGCAAGTCGCCACGCTCTCATAGTAAAGGTGTTCCATCCCTCCGACGACCACGTATCGCACGCCGTATTCCTGGAGGATCTCACGCGCCGTTGCCGCAGAAGGAGTCGTATAGAACGTCGCGATGGCTTGCCCTCGAGGCCGCACCGGGTCGGAGACCACGGATCGCTGCTGCTGTTGGTGCCAATCCCATCCGAGAACCCCGGGCAGCCCGGTGTAAATGGTCATCCGAGATCCCCACCGGTACGGCGGCGCGTTGGCCTCGAGGATCACCGGAGAGCCTTGGACGTTGTCTTGCAGCCACCGGATCGCACGATAGTCGTCTGCCAGGGAGATTTCACCGCCCTGGTCGTAGTGCTTCGCCAAGGGCATGTAGGCCATTCCGTCCAGGGTGTGAGGTGATCCGGCTGCCATCCGGTCGCGGATTTTCGCCGGGGTTGCCGTGAGCGGAAAGAGCAGGGCTCCGGCGACTAGCGCCGTCCCGGCAATCGACCACGAGATGACCGCCGCCGGCCGCCACAGCGGCAGGTCGACCAGACTCCAGTAGACCGCCGCCGCGGCTGCCATCGAGAACAGAGTCCACACCTGCAGGTAGAACTTGAAGACGGTGTTCATGCGCCCGATGTCGCCGCGCAGGACGACGACTTCGACGACCAGCGTCAAGGCTATGCCCGCCAGGACGAACAACAAGACGATTCGTTTCGCCAGCGGCCATCCCGGGCGGAAGAAGAGCAGGCCCCCCCATGCGATCAGAGGAAACAGGAGGACCACAACGCGAACCTCCTGGCTGAGACCGAAGGCGACGAGGGCGACGAGCAGCATCGCCGCGGCGGCGATCCAGCCGACGGCGGACCGCCAGCGGGCCAGCGCCGATAGGGGTGTCGCCGCCATCCAGGCGATCGTCTCCCAGATCATCCACGCCACGATGAAGAAGAGGAAGACGCCGTGGACAGTCAGGTACGCCCGCACAGAGGTGCGGGAGCCGTGCCACAAGTCGGGGCTGTTGTACCCCTGGGCATACCATTGCGTGAAAGGAAGATAGAGCACGGCGAACGCCACGAGCAGCCCGGCCGTCGACAGCACCGCTTCGACAACCGCGCGCGACGACCAGCGGCCGGCGCGCAGGAATGGAGCGACGGCCGTCGCCAGACAGCCGAGCGCCAGGTACACCGGGAAATCCCAGGTGTTGGTCGGCCGGAGGGACCCGAGGATCAGCCCGCCGATCGCCACCGCCGCTACGGATTGGACAACCCGGATCCGCTTTCGTTCCCCGGCGGCCAGTACCCACGACACGGCCCAGCCTAGGCCGAGCACGGTCAGCGGGAGGCTGATCATGTGCGCGTGCAAGTCGGCGTAAAGGAATGTGAAGAACGGGAATTCGGTGATCGGATCGACGTCCCCCGGCGCGGAAGGAATCGCCCGGCTCGGGTTCCAGTACCACTCATCCGGTCGATACGGGAGCGGCGACTGGAAAGTCAGGAACTTACCCAGTCCCTTCACCGCCTGGGGAATCCCAGCCAACATCTCTTGGGTCGGCTGCCCTTGCGCGCCGATCTGCTTCAAGCCCTCGTATCCCATCCGCACCGTGCCGAGGTTTCCCAGCAGGACCAAACCCGCCGCGGCGGCGAGGCCGGCGACTGAGGGCGAGATCGTGCGGAAGATGCCGCCCGCCCGGCGGACGAGTTCGACGGCGACGGCGTATCCGCTCACGCCGAGCAACGAGAACAGCGTCGGCAGAATCAGGTTGTAGGCCACCGCCGGGTCCAACCCGAGCAACCGCACCGGAACCCCGACGAGCACGAACCCGAAGTAGTAGTAATTGATGTAGCCGCCGGCAAACCACGGGTCGTAGGGCGGGAAGGACGTGCTGCGTAGGATGGCATTGAAGTAGGAGAAGTCCATCGGCTTCTCCCCGCCCTTCGCCGGATGCCACAGGTCCGGGTTGCCAAAGCGGATGGCCAGGTCGAGCAGGAAGAGCCCCAGCGCCAGCGCCTCGACCACGAGAATCGCGCGCCGCTGTTGTCGCAGGAAGGCGCCGAGTTCCCGGCGACCGCGATAAGCCAGGATCCCGGACACCACGGCGATCAGAATCAGGATGGCGAGGATCGTCGTCGTTCGAAACGGCACTCTGTAACTGCCGGCGAACCAGGTTCCCCACGCCAGCAACAGCATCCCCAAGGTTCGGCTGAGGGCATAGGCGCCGATGTCGAATCCAGGCAGGGCGAAGCGTGCGATGGGGAAGGCGATCAGGCCCATCACGGCGATCAGCAGCCACCACGCCACCGTCGCCAGGAGTTCCGACCGATTGACCAGGCTGTCTCGAGGGAACAATTCGGACCAGGTGCCATTCCGTTGTTGCTCGGCCAGTCGTTCGGGCGGCAGCATGAGGTCGGGCGACTCCTCGCCGACCTCGGCCGGGAGCAGCGGCTGGATCCCGCTCAGATCCACCGCACCCAGCTGCGCTTCGACGTTCTGGCGAGAGAACCCCGAGGTGCGGGCGAAGATCAGCACCTTCGGATGGTCGTAGACGGTGAAGGCCTCTTCGGCCGTCTGGTCGTTGACCTCGAGCGGCCCGAAGCGGGGGTTGCTCTGGAAAGTGGCTATCAGCCGATAGCCGAGGGCGTTGACCGTATCCGACGGCTTGGCCTCGGCGGCGCAGTCGTGCACCGGCCTCGGCGCCGGGCAATCAAACAGGAGCCGGTAATAGGCGGTCGTCAGGGGGTAGCGGACCGGCACCCGAGCGATGGAACCGTATTGCCGATTCGAAGTGATGACCAGATAGTCGCCTTGATCCAGCGAGTCGACGATCCGTTCGAGCTTGTCGGACTTGCCGTTTTCGTTGGAGTCTTCGTCGTCCGCCCAGTACAGCTCCTGGTTGATTCCGCTATACATCCCGCCAAAGGCGTCGCGGCCGTCCAACCGCAGCGGCAGGCCGTCATCCCAGCTGGACTCGTTGATCAGGCGCGAGCCACGAATGGCGAGCGGATCGTCTTCAACCTCGGCTCGCAGCCAATAGGTGCGCCCTTCTTCCGCCTGCACCGGTTCGGGAAACTCGAGGGTCCATCCGTGGTCTTGCGGAGATTCCGGAGTCCAGATCCCGGTGGCACGTGCCAATGGGGTCGCTGCGGCAGGATCGTCTACCAGCGAAACCGTGACTCTCGCCGGGCCAGATGACGGATCGAGCAATCGACCGGGTCCGAAGGTGACCCCGCGGATCACCCCCGAGGCCGGGTTTATCATCCCCAGATAGGAATGCTCGGGACCGATGGCGGTTTCCTCCTCGGTCATCGTCAGAGGGTGCCTGGCCTCCCCTCCCTCAGTCTGGAGGCGAAGGCCCAGGCTGCCGTCGAGCGCCGCCGCCTGGGCGCCTGCGATGGAGAGGCGCAATCGATACGTTTCACCAGGGGTCATCACCACCGGCGAGTCGAGCAGGATCCCCGAAGGCTCCGCATCGAGACCCGCCATGACGAGCGCCCCGCGGCCGAGGGTCGTCCCGTCCACATCGAGGATCTCCACCTGCAACGCGGCCGGCCCGTCGAGCGGCCCGAGTCGCGTGGCGCGCGGGAAGTCGATACCGATGATCCGTCCCTCGTCCTGACGATGGAAGCGGGCCTCGTACGCCGCGCCGGCACCGAGGATGAAATCGGCCGAGGAGGCCAGCGGGTCGAGCCTTTCCTGGCCGTCCTGCTCGAGGAGCACATTGATGGCCGCCGGAATGCTGGAGTAGATCCAGCGCGAGGCCGCGACGCGGGTGACGGGAGTCGTGTAGATCCTGGTGAAACCGATCCCGTAGGCAAGATGCACGGCCAGCAACAAGACGGAGGCGAGCCCGACGGCCAGCGTGGCCCAGCGTTTTCCCGGCGCGGGCAGGGCCAACGCGAGCCGCCAGACACCCACCGTCCCCCACGCCGCGAACAGGATCAAGGTTGGATAGACCGGAAGCTGATAGCGCATGGCGGCAGTGAAGGCCGCGCCTTGCCAGGCGAAGTAGGCGCCGGTCCAAACCAAGGGGATCAGGTGTCGATGCCATCGGCCGCGCAGGCTCTCGACAAGCGCCCAGCCCCACGACGCCCAGGCTGCCAGCCCAAGAGGCAGCCCCATCCCCCAAAGGAGCATGTTCTTGAGGGCGAACAGGATCGGCGGATGATTGGCCCACTGCAGGGCGAACGGGAGGTCGGCCTGGCCGGAGGCCTGAATCTGGACCTCCCGAAGATCCGCCAGCCAATCGGGATTCGGGAGGATGTTCCACAACGCCGGCCCTTGAAAGGCATACGGTTGCAGCAGCCGGAAGGTGACGATGCTCGCCAGGCCCGCCAGGAGGATGCCCCACAATCCCGCGAAGGCGACGCGGTCGCGCTCCACGCCAGGGGCGGAAACGACGCGTGCGCCGACGGCCAACACAATGACCCCAGCCAGCGGGAACGTGTTGATCTTCGACGCCATCGCTGCGCCGACGCAGACGCCGAACACGGCATAGTCGAACAGCTTACCCTCGTCCTGTGCCCGGACCGCCAGATAGAGCCCGGCCACAACGAACGTGCTGGCGAACAGATCGACGACGAAGAAGTGAGCGTGCTGAATCAAGAGGACCGTGAAAGCGCCGAGCAGCGCAGCGATCAGCCCGACCGTCCGGCCGTAAAGCCGCTTGCCGAGGGCGTAGAGCAGGACGAGCGAGATCAGATCGAAGAGCGTCGAAGCGGCCCGGCCCACCAGGTGGACCTGGTCGTAGCCGAGTTGGGAGGTCCAGTCCGCGAGGTAGCGCACCAGGAAGATCGGGAGCGTCCCGTAGACGAAGAAGGTGAAGCTTGCGTTGTGAGGGTTAAGCGGCGAGGTCCCCGTGTTGAAGTACTCGCCCAGGCTGGCCGGGAGGCGCAGGCCGCCCTCGACCATGGTGAGGAACCGTTCGTCCGGGTGGAGGTGCGTGTTTTCGTCCCAATTGATTCCGGACAGGCGGAGAGCGGCGGCCGCCACCAGGATGAGAGCGAGCGCCGCCGTCGGCCCATAGCGCCGCCAGGCGCTGCGACTCGGAGGCGGAATCGCCGGAGGAGGACTGGCTGGAAGCGGAGCCGGTCCTACACGGGACGTCATGGGGACGGATTCCTTTCCGGCACGAAGTAGATCCAGAAGTCGTGTCCTTCGATGGCCGAAACGAATCGTTCGGCGACGCCGGTTGGGAAGAGTCGCTCCAACTGGGTCATCGATTCCACATCGTCGATGTGCAATAGGAAAAGTTGCGCCGCGGTTTCTCCGGCGAGCCCTTCGATGTCCTCCGGCTTCAACGCGTAATCTACGCCTGGGCGGCCGGCCTGGAAACCCACCAGTCGGGTGTCCATCCAGAAAGGAAAGGGAATCACATGGGCCGTCTCATAGCTTCCGACCGATTCGGCGAAGCCGCGGACGACGCGGCCGGCATCGCCCGTGTTCAACGAGCGTGCGCGGTAGACCAGCATGAAATCCTGGAACTGCATCCGGTAGTTGTTGGCGCCGGCCAGCGTCAGCAGGATCAGACCCGTTCCGCCCGCGGCGATCAGGCCGACTCGTCGAGGCCAGGCCTGCCGGATTCCGATCAGGATCGACGCCAACCCGAAGCCGGCCAGGGTGAAGGCCGGGATCATCGCACCCGCGGCGCGGTTGGGCGCCGGATTCTCGTTGGGGAAGGCGAGCGAGAGAATCGAAGGCGCCATCCACAGCGGGATCGAGAGCAGCAAGAACAGGTCGAGCCACGACCGGTCCCGCCGGTAGCGAACGATCGAGAGCACGGCTCCGACCAGGAACAGGGCTCCCGTGACCCAGTCGAGGATCGGGAGATGCATCAGGCTGATGACCCAGATGTCTCCGCTATCCCAGTTGAACATCTTGAGGGCGTTCCAGACGTTCTTGACGAGGATCACAAGCGGAGGCCCGGGGAGCGGCTGCTCCGCGGAGGTGACTCGAGTCAGGACCCGCTCCAGAAAGTAATCCGGCTGGGTCAGCGCGGCATGGGCCAACGGCACGAAGACGGCGAAGGCAATCACGGCGGCCGCCGCCAGCCAGAGCAGGTTCAGGCTGCGGCGTCCGCGCGCGATTGGATGGGCGACGTAAACCAGAACGCCAAAGACGAGGACCAGAGGCACGACCCGAGCGGGACTGTAGCCGTACAGACCCAAACCGGCGAACAGTCCAGCCAGGAGAATATCGTTGCGCTGCTGCCGCTGCAGTCCGCGCACCAGGAAGTACACGGCCGGGGCGGCGAGGACCGGGAAGAATGCGAACCGAAGCCCGGTCCGGGCCAGAAGATTGGGCCAGAAGGCAATTCCTGCCAGAGTCATCGCCGCCAGGCCCACCAGGCGCCCACCGTACTCCCGGGCGAAGAGATACAGGAACGGGAGAGTCAACCAACCCACAAAGGCTGTCCCCAGTTTGAGAGTTAGGAACGACAATCCGGCGCCCAGGTAGCGGACCATGGCGGCCGCCAGGTAGAACTGCATCGGTTCGCGCCCGGTATTGCGCAGGAAGAAGATCGGAGTCCGGCCGGCGAGTACGTCCATCACATCCAACAGTTTCTCGGCCTGATCGCTCCACATCTCGAAGGGGACCTGGTTGAGCTGGTAGAAGCGGAAGAATCCCGCCACCCCCAGCGCCAGCCAGAAGGCGACCGCCCATCCGTCGATGGTCAGGTGAATCCGTGGGTGGCGCAGCCAGCCTGCCACGCGCTGCCAGCCCGTGCGCAGGAACGACGGACCTTCCCAGAATCCCAGCATCACGCAGACGACCGACGCCGTCCAGACGATGATCGTCGACGTATGGAAGGTGTTGTTTCCGGAAAGCAGAAAAGTCGCCAGGGCGAGAATGGCACCGGCGGCTAGGGCTGTGCCGCGCACCGGCGACTCCGTGCGAGCGACCGATTCGTCCTCGCGCCTTTCCATCGGAAGATCGCGGCGAAGGGCGGACCAGAGCAGCAATCCCACGCCGACGAGGAGGAGAGCTATCCATGCGAAGGGGGTCTCCCCGCGGGGCTTCCACCGGTCGAGGCCAAACTGGACCACGAGGAGAACCAGGACCGCCAGGGGAATCCGGACCTGAGCTGCCTCGAGTCGGAAAGCAGGCAGCGACCGGCCTTGCTGCAGCCGCACCACGGGTTTGGGGGCCAGGACGTGTCGTTCGACGCTGGGCGCCGACGGAATCGGAAGGGGACGCCCGCGCAGGACCGACTTGACCCAGTCGAGGACGGACGGCTCCATGCCGGCCGGCTCACCCGGGATCATCGGATCCTGAGCACCGGGCGCAAGCTGGACCGGTGGTCCTGGTCATGAACGCGTCGCGACGTACATCGTATAGGTGCCATCGCCGGCCAGCGGCTCCCGATAATACCGGCGGACGAAGAGCTCCGTCAACCCGAGATTGAATCGGTTGGGCATCAGGATCCAGCGGCCGGTCAGTTTCCGAGCCACAAGCGATGGAATGCCAAAGTAGTGACCCCACTCCAAGGCCCGCAGGGCGCGGGGCGGGAAGTATCGCGTCGAACGGGCCAGGGCGAAACCCGCCCGCTCGAGTCGCGCCTGCCAATCCTCTTCCCATTCCAGGTTGACGGTGCGCGTCACGACCCGAAACCACTCGGCGTAGGCCGCTCCAAGGCGGCCCAAGCCGAGGCGGGCCGGCCAAGCGCGAAGCGAGAGGTACTCCAGGTAGCCCGGATTGGGGACGGTGATGACTAGTTTCCCGCCCGGGCGGACGACCCGCCCCAGCTCGTTCAAGACTTCTTGCAGGGGGGGAATGTGCTCGAGCACCGAGTTGCTGAAGGCGCTGGCGAAAGCCCCGTCGGCGAAAGGCAGGCGTTCTCCGGCGGCGGCGACCAGGAGGCGATACGCCCGCCGGCGGCTGGCCTCCCGGAGGGAGGCCATCGATGGATCGACCCCGGCCGTCGTGGGCTCGTCGAACGTCACGCTGCCGAAGTGACCGTCGCCGCAGCCCAGGTCGAGCACCGGCCGTGGGAAGTGGATTTCGTGAAGCAACGAGGCCTCGACCGCACGCAACAGGCCGCGGAAGTAAGGCAGCGCACGCACATGAGGCCACAGGAAATCTCGTTTCATCTTCGGCGAGCCTTGTCCTGCATCTCTTCGAATAGCGCCAGATACTTCGCCGCAACGGCGGCCGGCGAGTAGGTCGATCGCAGGACCGAAGGATCGACCCGCATCTCCTCCCGGTGGTCGAGGACATCGAGCACCGCGTTCGCCAGCGCCGCCGCGTCGCGCCGCGGCACGATCCGCCCCATCCCGGTGGTCTGCACTGGTTGGCGCACACCCGGCAAGTCCGAGGCCACGACCGGCGTACCGCATAACATCGACTCGATTTGCACCAGCCCGAAACTCTCCGTGCTGTTGAGGCTGGGCAACACCGTGACGTCGCAGGCTCGGAAGAAGAGCGCCATTTGATGCGGATCGAGCACGCCCAGAAATTTCCAGTGATCTCCCAGGCCGGCGATCATCGGCGCCAGACGCCTGGCGTAGTCGGCCTCCCCCAGCACGTTTTCATATGGACCGGCGAAAAGGACGCGGGCGCGCGGGTGGCGCTCCAGGATCCGCGGCATCGCTTCCACGACGTATTCGACGCCTTTCTCGGTCGCCAGCCGGGCAGCCATGCCGATCGTCGGGCCGGCCCCATCGATTCTCCGGCGAAACGCCGCCTGGGCCTCGGCCGATGGCTCCGCCACTTCCACCGGCGGTGGGATCACGCGCAGCTTCGACTTCTGGCGTGACAGAAAAGCGGAATGGCGGGCGTAATCCTCGGTGTACGAAACCACGGCGTCGGCGAAAGCGCCGGCGATACGATTCGCCAGGTCGATCGCCGCCATGGCCGGCACGCTGAGCAGGCTACCTGGCAGGCGAAGGTCGCAGTGATAGGTCAGCACGACCGGCTTGCGGCCCCGCCGCCCGCGCAGGGCGATGCCGGCCGCATCGAACTGCGGTAGATGCAGGCTGACCACATCGTGTTGGCGAACCTGGCGCGTCGCTTCGCGCCCGAAAGTCGGCATGATCACGCCCTTGCTCACACGGAACGCCACCGGCGATCGCACGACGCGAACCCCGTCGAGCTCTTCCAGGCGCGGCAACTCCGGCGAATATTGCGAAGTCAGCACCGTGACCTGATGTCCGGACCGCACCCAAGCGCGCGACAGGCGCTCCACATAGACAGTCAGTCCGGAGATGTAGGGGCGGTAATAGGTGAGCGCCGTCAGGATGCGCACGCCCTTAGCGTCCCGTTCCGAAGGAAGCCGGAACCGCACCACCACCAATCCTTCTCGGCCGGGTCGAGATCTGGTTCAACGGCGTCCCCGACTGAGGCGTCCAACGAGTCACAATTCGCTGCATCAACGACCTCGGCGGTCGCTCCCGGATTGGTCCTGGCCAAGCTCGAACAGGCATGTAAACACATCTCCGGAACGGGACGCTAGGCCGCCGGTCGCAGGACGAGGCCGCGAGCCGCGCGCGCCAGGTCGCCGAGCGAGCGACCTTCCCGCGACAGGGCGGCCGCGCCCAGGATAACGGTCAGGGAGTATTGGACCAGGTGGGCTGTGACTACGACGCCCAAGGCGACTTCGCGCGGGTAGCCGAGGAAGGTGAGGGCGGCCACACCCGCCAACTCGTAGACGCCGACGGCGCCCGGCGACGACGGCACGGCGGCCCCCAAGGCGATCACGCCGAGGCAGAAGACCGAGACCGCAAACGATCCCTCGGCCCCGAACATCCTCAGGTAGATCTGAATCTGAATCCAGGCGCAGGCCCATCCAAGCAGGAGCCATAGGAATGCGCGCCCCAGCCGCGCACCTTTTCTCGCTTCCTCCAACCCGATAAGGAAACGCTCAGCGATGCCGGCTAGGCGGCTCGCCAGCGAGCCTGGCAGCCGCCGCAGGCGCGCCAACCAGGAAGCGCGATAGCGCAGGGCCAGGATCAGCGCCAGAGCCAGCAGCGCCAGGCCCAGGCCGACGACCAGAGTTGCTCGACGCGCCCAGGTGGGAGGAGCGAAGAGGGGCAAGGTCACCAGCAGCGACAGAACGGCGATGAACACGTCGACCATCCGCTCGACGACGATCGAACCCAACGCCCGAGAGGTGCCGATCCCGCTTCCATATCCGACGAGGTAAGCCCGGCCCAACTCCCCCAGCCGGAACGGCAGGATGTTGTTGAGCAGATACCCTTCGTTCAGGGCGGCGAAGGCACGGGGAAATCCGACCGACGGGCCCAGCAGCGATCTCCAGCCTTGGGCTCGAGAGGCGATCCCTGCTAATTGAAAGAGGTAAGCGGGGATGAGCAGCCAGTAGGCCGCTCGCGCCAACACTTCGAGGAAGGCCCGAACGTCCAGGCCCCAAACGGCGATGACCAGCGCCGCCAGGCTGACGGCGGCGCCCAGCAGCCAGCTCCAGTCCCGCTTCACGGGCGGGGTTGAGTCGGATGGGAGAGGGTCACCGCTCATAGCGCACAAAGAAAGGTCCGGAACGCGTCCGGAACCTGAGGGGATTATAGCATCGCGCTCGAGCCGCTCGGGGCTCCACGGTTCTACGCCCAGCACAAGCCTCGATTCATGTCATTCCGAGCCAGGCCTGAGAGCACGCGACGGCCGAGAGAAGAATCCCCGAGGCGCGCAGCGGACTTGGGGCCATCAGGATGCAACGTCTTTCCGAACCCGAGGTTCTAGGCCTGGAGACTCCTGGGGGATTCCTCAGTCGCCCCTTCGAAGGAGCCTACCCCGAGGATGGTCGAGAGGCTCAGGGGCTCCCTCGGAATGACATTGAGTTGGCATCGTCGAGATGCTTCGGGCCCTCGGAATGACATTTGGTGGAGGCTGCTCGCCCGAGAGCTCGCCTCCCTAAATGTCATTCCGAGCGAGGCCTGAGCGCACGCGAAAGCCGAGAGACACACTGCGCCAGCAGCTGCGCCGCAGGCGCAGGTGCAGGTGGGAATCCCCGAGGCGCGCTTCCGCCCCGGGCCCATCTGGAGGGGACGCCCTCCTGGTCCGGGGATCTAGACCCTGGATAATTCTGGGGATTCCCACTGCGGTCCAGCTGCAACGCACTTGTCGCGCCCGTGCAGGTCGCTCCGATGACACGGCTGCCAGAGTCCCCTCACCTCTCCGCGCCTCCCGACCTAGAGGTGGCGCCCTCGAGGTGCGCGGGACCTGCTATACTTTTTGGTTATGAGTCTGGTGTTTCATTGGGCGGTCACATGAAGCCGCCTATGTGTCTTCGCGCAGTGGGAATCCCGAGATGGTGCACTCGGGGCAGCTCCCAGGGGGCCTCTCATAGCGAAGCTGCGAGGGGGCCCGGGATGAAACTCGGAGTCCTCCTTTCCGTCCTCGGTTTCTTGGCCATCGCCGCAGCCTGCACGGGGATTCCGAATTCCTTCGGTACCCCACCGACCGGCGAAACGCCGGGTGGCTTGGGAACGGAGGCTCCATCACCAGATCAGAGCGGAGGTCGTACCGAGACTCATCAGGCCATCTCGACCACTGTTCCCCCGCAGGCCGGTCAGCGTTGTGCTACGTACTTCCGGACCTCGTCTTCCGATCAGATGATCCAGGGTACTTGGACAGATGACCCGGGGGCTACATCTTCGATCTCGTCATGTCTGCAATACGTGGACCGCGAGATCCTGGATCAGCCGGGCTACGCCCAGCCAGGGGACGCCGTGGCCCTGACCATCGTCTTGATCCCCGAGTCCAGGCACACCTACGACTTGCCCCGCGACATCGACATGGGCAAGGAATTCGTCGCCTCACTGTTCTTCCCGGGAGCAACAGGCACTCCGATCACGGAGCTGGTGATCTGTGCTTCCTACTACCTCACCCCGGGCATCGACGGCTACATCCAGGGATCGTGGACGGATGGAAACGATGACCCATCGGCGGTAACGTCGAAACCAGGCTGTTTCGATTACATGCGAGCGAAGATTCTGGACGAGCCCTATTGCGCGCAGGGTCTTGGGACGGACCACGTCCTTCTTGCGCTGCTAACCCAGGAGCGCCACACGTTCTACTTGCCGGCGGACGTTGAACCCGAGGCCGAGTTGGTCGCGGTCGTGGCTTGCACGAATGTGCCCCCAACGCCGACGGCGACAGCCTTCTACGGTTGGACTCTGACCCCTACTGGTCCTCCGGGAACGATCACACCCTTCTACGGTTGGACACCCACGCCTAGTGGACCCACTGCAACGGCCACGCCCTACATAGGCTGGTCGGCCACACCCACTGCCGGGGCGCTGACGCTCACGGCGGCAGCACTCGTGTCCAAGACGCCTACTCCACCCGGAGACGCCACAGCAACGCCCACAGCCTACTTCCCTGGAACACCTGCACCGCCCACAGGAACCACGGCTCCGCCTGCCCCTACCAAGACGCCCAAGCCACCCGGGCCCGGGGGAGCGACAGTCTCAGCCACGGCCCTTCACACGAAGACGCCCACACCGCCTGGGGGAGCCACAGTCTCGGCCACGGGCTTTCACACGAAGACGCCCACGCCGCCTGGGGGAGCCACAGTCTCGGCCACGGTCCACTTTACGAGCACGCCGAAGGTCACGGCGAACAAGACGTCATCGCCACCTGCGGGAGTCTCGCCCACGACTTTTTATAGTTGGACGCCTACAGAGCCGGGGGGAGCCACCGTCACGGCCACGGTCCACTTTACGAGGACGCCGAGGGTCACGGCGACCGCCTTCTGGACAAGAACCCCCACCCCGCAGGCGACCCCCAGCCCCTGACGCTCTCCCGCCCGATTCGTCCGGCGGTGCTTACGCCTCAGACGACAGCGGTGGATGACTGACGACCATTCACAGATGCGCCTCCGTTGCTTGTCGAGGCCAGGCGGCCTAGAGACGAATCCCCGGTGCGGGGTGCGGATTCGTCCGAGGCACTAGGAGTCAAACATCTCGCGGTTCGCCCCCACCCATTCGAACAACCGACGCACGCCTTCGTCCACGTCGACCTTGGGCTCCCAGCCCAGCTCGCGGCCCGCTTTGCGAATGTCGCTGACATAGACCTTTTGATCGCCGGGGCGCCAATCATGGTAGGTCACCGGCAATGGCTTGCCGAGGAGACCCTCCAGCATCGGCCCGAATTCCTGCCAGACCGATACGACGCGGGAGGGCCCGCCGCCGATGTTGTAGACCTGCCCGGCGGTGACCTCCGGATGGTCGACCGCTCGCAACATCGCTTCGACCAGGTCATCGATGAACAGAACATCGCGCACTTGCTTCCCATCGCCGTAGATCGAGATCGGCCGGCCCTGAACGGCGGCGATGATGAACCACGCCAGCCAACCCTGATCCTCGATGCCGAATTGGCGTGTGCCGTAGATACAGGAGTTGCGGAAGACGACCGTGCGCATGCCGTAGATCCGGGCGTAGTCGTGAACGTATTGATCGGCGGTCCCTTTCGAGCAGCCGTACGGCGAGTAGAAGTCAAGCGGCGAAGCCTCGTCGACACCGAAGGGCAAGTCGGCGTACTGATAGCGCGTGGGCTTCTCCTCGACGCGCTGCTGAGCCATCTTGCCGTAGACCTTGTTACTGGAAGTGAAGAGAACTGTCGGTTCCATCTGCTCAGCGCGCAGCGCCTCGAGCAAGTTGAACGTCCCCAACGCGTTGATCTCGAAATCCTGGCGGGGATCGGTGACAGAGGTCGTCACCGCCACCTGAGCGGCGAAATGCAGCACGACTTCGGCGCTGCAATGCGGCTTGAGGGCTCGCCGCAATCCCTCGAAGTCGCGCACATCCTGCCGGATGAACTCCAGGTCGCCGCCGGCCTCTTGCAGCCACTCCAGATTACGTGGGCTCCCGGCCCGGGAGAGGTTGTCGAGGACCACGACCTTGTGACCGCTCTCCAGCAGCCGCAGCGCGGTGTTCGACCCGATGAACCCCGCCCCTCCGGTGACGATGTATTGCATGGCGCCTCCTCAAGGAGTGGTCGGTGGTGAGTGGTCGGTGGTCAGGAAGAGCGGTCAGTGATCAGTGATCCGTGACCAGTCACCAGTAACATGGCGACGGATAACTGATGACTGGTAACTGGTAACTGGTTACTAAGGACCCACTGACCACTGTTCCACCGACCACTGACCACTATTCTTCCAGCCGCAGGATCGCCAGGAACGCTTCCTGAGGGATCTCGACGGCCCCCACCCTCTTCAGCCTCTTCTTACCTTTCTTCTGTCGTTCCAGCAGCTTCTTCTTCCGGGTGATGTCGCCGCCGTAACACTTGGCCAGCACGTCTTTGCGCACGGCGCGGACATTGGCCCGCGAGATCACCCGCCCCCCGGAGACCGCCTGGATCGGAACGGTGAACAGCTGGCGCGGGATGAGCTCCTTGAGCTTCGACACCAACGCCTGGCCCTTGGCGTAGGCATGGTCGCGGTGAACGATCATCGCCAGGGCGTCGACCGGTTCCTCGTTGATGAGGATCTCCAACTTGACCAGGTCATCCGGCCGGTAGCCGCTGAACTGGTAGTCGAGCGAGGCATAGCCGCGCGTGCGCGACTTGAGCTGATCGTAGAAGTCGACGATCAGCTCGGCCAGGGGAATGTCAAAGGAGAGCACCACCCGCCGAGGCGCCGGGTACTCTTGCTCAACAAAGATTCCCCTCCGCTTCGTCGCCAGGTCCATGACCGTGCCGTAGAACTCGTCCGGGGTGAAGATCTGGATGCGCATCCAGGGCTCGCGCACCTCGAGAATCCGGGTGGGGTCGGGCAACTCCGACGGCGAATCGATCGTCTCGACCATCCCGTCGGTCAGGGCGACCTCGTACTCGACCGACGGCGCCGTGGCGATCAGGTCGAGATCGTGCTCACGTTCCAGTCGTTCCTGAACGATGTCCATATGGAACATGCCGAGGAATCCGCAGCGGAAGCCGAAGTTGAGCGCCTGGGAAGTCTCCGGCTCATAGACGAGGGAGGCGTCGTTGAGCTGAAGCTTCTCCAAAGCGTCCTTCAGGTTGGCGTAATCCTCGCCGTCGACGGGGTAGAACCCGGCGAAGACCATCGGCTTGGGGTGTTGATAACCTGGAAGCGGTTGGGCGCCGGGATCTCCGGCCGAGGCGATCGTGTCGCCGACCCGGCACTCGCGGACGGTCTTCAGCCCCGTGGCGATGTAACCCACTTCGCCTGCGCTGAGCCGGTCGACGGGTGCCATCTGCGGGGCGAAGTAACCGATTTCCAGGGGCTTGGCCCGCGCCCCGGTGGCCAACATGCGTACTTCGTCCGCCGGTCCGACGCTCCCCTCGACGACACGCACATAGGCGATGACGCCCTTGTAGGAATCGTAATGGGAGTCGAAGATCAGCGCCCGAAACGAGGAAGCGGCGTCGCCGCGCGGCGGCGGAACGCTCTCGACGATGGCCTCCAGCACGTGCTCGACGTTGGTCCCGTCTTTGGCGGAGATGCGAAGGATTTCCTCGGGGAGCGTCCCCAGCAGGTGTTGGATCTCCACCGCCACTTCGTCCGGCCGGGCCGAGGCCAGGTCGATCTTGTTGATGATCGGGAGCACTTCCAGGTCGGCGTTGAGCGCCAGGTACAGATTGGCCAGGGTTTGGGCTTCGACGCCCTGGGTCGCGTCGACCACCAGCAAGGCCCCTTCGCAGGACTCCAGCGCCCGGCTGACCTCGTAACCGAAGTCGACATGGCCGGGCGTGTCGATCAGATTGAGCTCGTAGATCTGGCCGTCGCGCGCCTGGTAGCTCATGCGCACCGCCGAGGCCTTGATCGTGACCCCCTTCTCTCGCTCCAGGTCCATACTGTCCAGCACCTGCTCCGTCATGTCTCGATCCGAAACGGTACCCGTCAATTGCAGCAGGCGGTCGGCGAGAGTCGACTTCCCATGGTCGATGTGAGCGATGATGCAGAAGTTGCGAATGTGGGAAGTGTCCATCCTTGTGCGAGAGTATACACGGGGGGAAGAAGTGGTCAGTGGTCGGTGGTCAGAGTCGGATTCCCCCGAGGCCATATGTCACTGATGACTGGTCACTGGTAACTGGTCACTGATCACTGGCCACCGGTCACTGGTCACTGGTCACTGATCACTGCATTGCCACCGCCTGCTCAATCTCGCCGCCGAGCATTCTCCCCTCCCCACCCTTTCTCGCCCAGAGGAGAAACTCGATGTTGCCCTTCGGCCCGCGCAGCGGCGAGCGAATCAGACCCTGCGGAGCGAGACCGGCGGAGACGGAGAATCCGAGAACGTCCTCGAGGACCTTGCGGTGGACGGCCGGGTCGCGGACGACACCGCCCTTCCCTACCGCGTCCCTGCCGGCCTCGAACTGCGGTTTCACCAACGCCACGACGTCGCCGTCCGGTGTCAGCCAATGCACCACGACCGGCAGGATCAGCCCCAGCGAGATGAAGGCGACGTCGATCGTCACCAGATCGATGGGCGCCGGGAGCTCGGCAAGATAACGGGCGTTGGTCCGCTCCATGACGACGACTCTTGCGTCCTGGCGCAGCTTCCAATGCAAGATGCCGTGGCCGACGTCGATGGCGAACACCGACCGGGCGCCGTGCTGAAGCAGACAGTCGGTGAACCCACCGGTGCTGGCTCCGACGTCGGCGCAGCTCTTCCCGGCGATATCCAGCCCGAATGCGGCGAGCGCCGCGGCCAGCTTATCGCCGCCGCGCGAGACGTGGGCCGGCACGCCGAAGCCCTCCAGAAATTGGTATTCCATCACCAGGCGCGACCCCTTCAGCGCCAGTTCGCCGTCGACGCGCACCTCGCCTGCCAGGATGAGCCTCACAGCTACCGCCCGACTCTCCGCCAGCCCGCGCTCGACCAGGGCGGCGTCGAGGCGGTGGCGGGCCGTCGGTTTGGATCGCTTCGGATGACTCGACATGATTTCAGGAAGTTGGGGTACGGAGCGGCTGGAATCGCTCAGTCCGCCCGGGCTCGGGGCGATTTCTCAGGCGCCGCCGGCGCCCCCTCCAGTGCGAAGAAGCGCGTCGATGTCGTCGAGATGGCCGTTGCGGTGAAGAGCACGGTTGAAGCGGAACTGGGTGGACGCATTCGCCTCGACCTGTTTCATCAAGTCGGAGGTGATGGTCTCGAGTTCGGCGTCGACCGCCTCGGCGGAGGAGAGGCAAAGCCCGATGGCCTTCCGAGGGTCGATCGCGTGACAGAGCGGCCTTAGGGCTTCGTTCACGGCGTGCGCGTCGACAGGGGATTCGTCTACGCCTTTCTCGTTCCATCGCTGGAGCAGGACCAGGACGCGCTGGTCCCACCACGCCATGTGGGCGAAGAGTGCGGCGACGGTCCATCCATAATGGGTGGAAAGAGCGAGGTCCATATCGGAAAGCTGGGCCACGCGAGTTCGAAGTCGGAGCCTGGAAGCGGCGTTCTCTTCGCTGAAGGGGAAGGCCATGGATCATCTCCTCGGTGAGCATGCCAGCTCGAGGGCGGCGAACGCGCCGCCGGGTCGGTCGTGCTCCATGAGTGTTACTCAGGCAGAGCTAACCCGGATGTGGCTGGGTTTCGAGCGAGCTGGCCGCAAGCCGGATCGACCTACGGTACAACTCTCCACAGGTGGATGGACTCGACGCCCCCAGTGGAGACAAGCCTGCCATCGGGCGAAAACGCCAGGCTCCGAACAAGTTCCCCTCCGGCGAAACTTATGAAGGGGGAGCGGCTGGGTACCGTGTCGACGCCGATCACCGGCGCAACTGGAACGGACGACGCTGGGAGCGCGGTTGGGAGAATCGTTGAGCTCGTGACAGCCGGGGTGAAGGTGGGAGTTGCTGCAACCCCGGTCGGAGACAGCCCAGGCGTGGTCCCGCCGAGAATCCCACCTGCCGATGAACAGGCGATACTCCTCGCGGTTGGCGAGAGCACACACAATATACGTTTCATACGTCGCCTCTTCTGAGGGATTGGCTCGGCTTCGCTTGGGCCGGCGGGATCGCGCGCTCGCTAAGCTCTTTCGAGAGACCGCCAAAGCCTGGCCTCCCAGCAGACTAAGAACCCAGAAACATGGAGATGATCTCTCTTACCAGCACGAGAATAACCGGCAAGAAGAGGGCCGAGAGCAACCCGGTAAGTGTACCCGGCCGCCATGGCCAGGTGCGCAAGCCTTGTACGGTTTCTTTTTCCTCCTTCAGGGTAGAGTACACCGCGCGCATCCTCGCTACGTCTTCATACTCCCGTTGTTCAAAAGCTGCCGGATGGATTCGCTCCAATATCGTCGCGATGCGGGCGTTCGCCCCTGCCAAGAGTCGCTCCCTTTCAGAGACAAGACGCCGGTGTACACCCGACAAGGGGAGATAGAACATGAGCAAGATCAGCGGAGTCAGCGCGATGCTTTCCGTGTACACCACCTGGCTTTCGAAAGCAGTGGGATCGAGAATCCATGGAAGCAACGCTTCGTAAAAGAAGATCATGATCCCCAGGACTGCAGCGTACCTGGAAAACCCGTAGCGTGGGCGCAGGTTGAAGAGGTCAAGATGCTCCGGCATGGCGTAGAACGCCCTTATCTGCTGCAATTGACGGATCACTTGGTATGCGAATAATAGAGTCAGTGCCGTGCCTAGCATCCAGATTCCAATCCTCAGTTGGGGGAATGCGTAATCGATGGCGGGAGCAACGGCCATGTCGGAGAAACCGCTCAGGGCGCCCAATGCGAGCCCCATCAGGAAAAATAGCGCTCCCGGCCCATTCGGGATTGTCACAAACCTGTATTTGAGCCGCGCATACTCGTCCTCGGTGACGTTCAAGAGCGGGCGATACTCGTCCAAGGCTTGAGCGGCGCCCTTCAGAACGTAGATGCCGATAAGGAGTATGCCGACGAGCCAATAGCCGGCTGTGCCGAGATCAAAGTTGAATTGGCCTGGAGCAAGCGCTCCTTTACGCCAGGCCACAAGATGCTGAGCGAGGCCAACGAGCGGGAACAGCAGCACGAAAAAAAAAGGCAGCCGGGAATGGGCAAACGATCCAACCAGGCATAGAAGGCATGGATGAAACTTGGTGAGTAGGGTCTCTGACTGACAGTATCTGCCGTCACGGCGATTGCTCCTTTTGACTCTCCCATCAATCCTCGCTCAAGCCGAGTGAAGACGGCCACCTAACGGCATGGAGATTCGCGCAGCACCGCGCGCCCTTCGGCAAGCTCAGGGCAGGCTTTGCGAGGGGGAGCCCCCTCCGCTTCGCTCCGGTCTCTACGCCCCTTCGGGCGCCCCCAGGGGGCAGGGCGCCAAGGGCGGGGATCTTCGACCGACCCGGCCAGCCCAGGCTAGTATCGCGCCGAAACCGACGCCTGGCTGGCCCGGTCGGTCGCGAAGCATCCTGAAAGGGCTGTATCGAGTTGTTGGGCGGCCCGTGGCTCAGGGGAGCGGTTCCGCCAGGGCAGCGATTGAGAGGAGCAGGCCGAGAGCGGTGGTGAAGAAGGCGATGACAGCCCAGAGAAGTACGATACCCCACCGCAAGCGCCTCGAGTAGGTCAAGCCGGCAGCAACTGCAAAACAGAGAACTGCTCCCGAGATGACTAGGAGGGCCCAGTGGAAGGGGGTCATAAGTAGGGGTTGGAGCAGCGATACGACCAAGTATCCGGGACCGGAAAGGAGAAGCCATAGCCAACCTAGAGATGCTTGGAGTGGAGGAAAGAGGTGGAGGATTAGGCCTAGTGCGAAGTAGGAGAGGGTGGCAACGGCCCCGGCGGTTAGGGCCCTTCTGATTCTCGTTGTGGATTCTGTTGGCGGTTGCGGACTATTGGCCATAACCGATTCCATGTAGGCCTCGGCACTAAGGGGTAAGGAAGTGATTATAGAAATGCGCTGGTCCGCATGGCTGTGTGCAGGGCGCAGCGCGCTCGGCCGCCTAACGGCCTCGAGATTCGCGAAGCAGCCCTGTAGGGCAAACCGCCCGACAAGCTAAGGTTAGTATCGCGCTGAACTCAGCACGGGCCTGGCCGGGCTGGCTCCCCTGGGCGGCGAGCAGGCCGCCCACCCAAAGCTCGTATCGCGCCAGACCCGACTGCCGGCGGCGGGGGTCAGCGCCGTCGTGTTGTTAAGCGGCGTGGGGCCCCGCGGCGACCGTCTCAATGGCGTCACACGCGTCTTGGAGCCCTCGGGCGGGATCAATCACGGAGGCAAAGTGTCGGCAATTATCTGAGACGGCCTGGGAAGTCAGCAGGAAGTTGAGGGCGTCTGCAACGGGACGAGCCCGATAGTGGTCCGGACGGATCGACGAAGCGACGCCCAGCCGTTTCAGTCTGGCGGCGTTGTCGGGTTGGTCGAACGTCATGGGCCTGACCAGCTGGGGGATGCCGGCGGCGAGCGCCTGAGCTGCGGTGCCGATGCCGCCATGGTGCACGAGTGCGGCGCAGCGCGGGAGCAGCGTTTCAAATGGGACATAGATCGATGCGGCGACTCCATCGGGCAGCCGGGGTGGCAATTGGTCCGGGTACTGGGTGAGGAGCAAGGCCCTTCGCCCCATCTCCATCGATGCCTGAACGGAGGCCTGAAAGAACAGGTCCGATCGCCGCATGGCTGTGCCCGGGGTGAAGACAATCGGAGGCTCGCCATCGGCAAGGAAGGCGGAAAGGTCGGGCGCAAGAGGTCGGGGCCCTTCGTGGAGAAAGACGAAGCCGGTGAGCGAGGTTTGAGACGGCCAATCCGGCTGAGGGGCTGCGAACCAGTCGGGGAAAAGGCCAAGGGATTTCTGCGGGGAGTGGATCCATGAGGCGAAGATCTTGTGAATCTTGGGAAGGCCAAGCTTCGAGCGGAACGCGTTCAGGCCTCGGGCGAACTCTCGGTCGAGCACCAGGTAGTCGAGGAAGGTGTAGACGCTGGGCCTGAGGAAGCGAGGTATCCATCCGGGCATCAAGGGAGCGTCATACATGGTGCGGAATGCAGCCGGCTGGAGTTGGACGGTTACGAAAGGCACTCCATGCTTCTCGTGGACAAGGTGGGCTCCGAAGGCCTGCCCATGGGCGACGACAATCTCATTGGAGGCCAGATTCCGGGAGAGGATTTCATAGAGGGGTTGGATGGCAGGCATGACGACTCGCCTGGCGATCACGCGGAAACCCGTTCTTGGATCCCACAGATCCGGGTCATCGACCGTTCGCCTGTAATCTTCCGCTGCGCCGAGTCCGATGAAGTCAAGGCCGGCTCGCTTGGCGGCCGGGGCGAAGAAGGGATTGGTGACGAGAGTCACCCGATGTCCTCGCCGCCTGAGCTCGAGGCCGATGGCGACGAAAGGGTTCACGTCACCGGCGCTTCCGATGGTGGCGAGGAGGACGTGAAGGGACGAGTCTGTGGTCACGTGAGTTGCCTCGGACACTCGGCGGGTGTGTCGAAGCCGCCTAACGGCCTCGAGATTCGCGCCCTTGGCGCCCTGTAGAGGGCGCAACACCCGAGCTTGTGAGGGGGAGCCCGCCCAGCAAGCCATGGCTAGTATCGCGCGAATGGCGACCACCCGGCTTGCGGAAAGGGCTCCATCGAGTTGTTCCGCGGCGGGACGGTTCAATCCTGAGCTGGCCGTCGGCCGAGTCGCCTACTTGGACATTGCGTCCAGGAATTCGCCCCTGTCGATCGAGGCTTGGGTGAGAATCGTCCGAAGAGTCGAGCCCTTGAGTGTTCGGTGGTTAGGGATTGTAAGGAGCGTACGCGACCCGTCGGTGTTGGTCCTGGCCATCGAGATGTGATTACCTTCGCGGACGAGAACGAAACCGAGCCTCTCAAAGGCTCGGATAACGTCGCGGATCGAAGCGTCGATGGGGAACTTGGCCACCTAGGTTGGCAGCTCTGCCTCGGCCACAAAGGCCTCAATCACTGATTCCCCCGCTTCAAGGACTTCTGCGCCGAAGCTCTCGACATGAAACTTGATGGCAGATCGGACGTCGGCGAGGGCAGCGTCGTAGGTGTCACCTTCGCCTACGAC
>Ga0184639_10000187_pt1 | contig 22221 bp, 18 predicted proteins | sample PLM31_170_b2_FD_133155 | JGI IMG/M metagenome (GOLD analysis project Ga0184639, IMG submission 133155) | Groundwater sediment microbial communities from an aquifer in East River, Colorado, USA - PLM3-1_170_b2 | ecosystem: Environmental > Terrestrial > Soil > Riparian zone | place: USA: East...
AAGGTCATCATCACCTGCGCCGTCACCGGCGCGATCCACACGCCGACGATGTCGCCCCATCTGCCGGTGACGCCGGAGGAGATCGCCGAAGGCGCGATCGGCGCCGCCAAGGCCGGCGCGGCGATCGTCCACCTGCACGCGCGGGGCGCGACCGACGGCCGCCCGACGCAGGATCCCGCGGTCTTCAAGCAGTTCCTGCCGAAGATCAGGGCCGCCTCCGACGTCGTGATCAACCTCACCACCGGCGGCGCGCCGACGATGACCGTCGCGGAGCGGCTGCAGCCGGCGCTCCAGCTCAAGCCCGAGGTCGCCTCGCTCAACATGGGCTCGATGAACTTTGGCCTCTACGAGATGATACCGCGGTACAAGGACTGGAAGCACGACTGGGAGGTACCCTATCTCGCCGGCAGCGACGAGCGGATCTTCAAGAACACCTTCCGCGACATCGCTCACATCCTCGAGTCCTGCAGCGGCAACGCGACCCGCTTCGAGATCGAGTGCTACGACATCGGCCACCTCTACACCGCGGCGCATTTCCTCGACCGGGGTCTCGTGAAGCCGCCGCTCTTCATCCAGTCGGTGTTCGGCATCCGCGGCGGCATCGGCCCGCACCCGGAGGACGTGCTGCACATGAAGCGCACCGCCGACCGCCTGTTCGGCGCCGACTATCTCTGGTCGGTGCTCGGCGCCGGGCGCAACCAGATGTACGTCGCGACGCTGTCGGCGGTGCTCGGCGGCAACGTCCGCGTCGGCCTCGAGGACAGCCTGTGGATCGGCAAGGGCGCGCTCGCGAGATCCAACGCGGAGCAGGTCGCCAAAGTCCGACGGATCCTGGAGGAGCTCGGCCTCGAGATCGCGACGCCCGACGATGCGCGCGCGATGCTGAAGCTCAAGGGCAAGACCAACGTGAACTTCTAGCATGAACGTCGCCGAGCACGTCGAGCGCGCCGCGCGCCGGCTGAAGGCACATCCCGCGATCCTCTTCGAGGGCAAGGAAGTCTCCTACGCGACGCTCGACTACTGCGCCGCCGCCCTCGCCGACTCGCTTGCCAGGCACGGGGTGCGCCGCGGCGACCGCGTCGCGCTCTACCTGCCCAACATCCCGGCGTTCGCGCTCGCCTATCTCGCGGGTCTCAAGGCCGGCGCGATCGTGGTGTCGATCAACGCCATCTTCAAATGGGAGGAAGTGCGCTACATCGTGAACGACGCCCGGCCGAAGGTCGTCTTCACGACCGCCGACCTGCTGCCCAACCTGCCCCGCCCGGAATGTCCGTCGGTCGAGCACACGGTTCTGTGCGAGGGCGGCGAGCCGGACGAGATCGCGCTCGAGGACTGGCTCTCGCGAGGCGATCCATCGGTCCGTGCCGCGAGCATGGATCCCGACGACCCGGCGGTGCTGCTCTACTCCTCGGGAACCACCGGCTTCCCGAAGGGCGTGACGCTCACGCACGCGAACGTCGTCTCCAACGTCCGGACGACGGCCAAGCTGTGCCGCTTCCACTCCTCCGACCGTCTCGCGGCCTTCCTGCCGCTCTTCCACGTGTTCGGGCAGAACTTCATCATGAACGCGGGCTTCGAGGCGGGCGCGACGCTCGCGCTGTTCCGGCGCTTCGTCCCCGAGGCGGTCCTGGCGGCGATCGGCCGGGAGCGGATCACGAAGTTCTTCGCGGTGCCGACGATCTACATCGGGCTGCTCAACGCCGACCTCGCGAAGTACGACTTCTCGTCGATCGCTTTCTATTTCTCCGCCGCGGCGACCATGCCGGAGGAGATCTCGCGGCGCTGGACCGAGCGGTTCGGGAAGCTGGTCTACGAAGGCTACGGTCTCACCGAGTGCTCGCCGTTCGCCTGCTACAACCACGCGTCGCGGCACCGGTTCGGGAGCGTCGGCACCGCGGTCGAGGGATTCACGCTCGCGATCCTCGACGACCGGGATCGGGAGGTTCCGCGCGGCGCGTGGGGCGAGATCTGCATCCGCGGCCCGGGCGTGATGAAGGGCTACTGGGGCAAGCCGGAGGACACCGACCACGCCCTCCGGGCCGGCTGGCTCCATTCCGGGGACATCGGTCGCATGGACGAGGAGGACTACGTCTACATCGTCGACCGCGTGAAGGACATGGTGAACGTCGCCGGGTTCAAGGTCTGGCCGGCCGAGGTCGAGCACGTCCTGTACCGCCACCCGGCCATCAAGGAGGTCGCCGTGTACGGCGCCCCCGATCCGGACAAGGGGGAGGAGGTGCGGGCCGCGATCGTGCTGAAGGACGGCGCTTCCGCTTCGCCCGAGGCGCTCGCCCAGTTCTGCCGCGAGCACCTCGCCGCGTACAAGGTCCCCCAGCGCGTCGAGCTCGTCCGCGAGCTGCCGAAGAGCGCGACCGGCAAAATCCTCAAGCGGGTGCTGCGCGAGCAGGCGGCGAAAGACTGAGCCGCGAGCAGCGCGCGAGGCCCGCAGCCTGATCAGGCGACCTTGTAGCTCACGAGCTCGTAGGTGTCGCGCTCGAGCTGGTTGAGCGCCCACGCCTCGACGATTCGGGTGTGCCTGACGACCCGCTTCGGTCCCGGCGCGAACCAGACGGTTTCATAGAGATAGGCCGGCTCGGCGACCGTGTTGAGCTGGTAGGGCGGACGGCCGCCCTTCAGATCCACGCGCGTGGCGTCAAACGTCCCGGCCGGGACGGTCACGCGCTCGGGTCCGGTGACGCGGACCAGGATGCTCCACGGGAGCCCGAACATCGCGTCGCGCGGCATCGCCGGGGCGGGTAGGCTCGACCCCGGAGCAAGCGACGTGAACGCCTGCAGATAGGGGGAGAACTCGCTTGCCACGAACCCCGGCACCACCCGGTTCACCTCCTCGATCTTCGAGGTATAGGTCTTGACGTCCGCGCCCGAGAGACCGACGACCGTCATGCGGTCGCGAATGCCTTGCGGCGAGACCTCCTCGACGACGTACTCGATCGTCTGTGGCGCGACCGTCCGCCATTCGCTGCGGTACTGGTATCGCCAGGTGTCGCCGGTGCTCGGCACCGCCCGCCCTGCCGGTTGCTGCGCCAGCAGCCGCGGCGAGACGCCCGCCGCCAGCGCGCCGAGTCCGCCGGCGATGACCAACCGGCGGCGGACCAGAGACTCGGGCTCGAGCTCAAAGGCGTTGCGCTTCATGACTTCCTCCTGGAACGATCGTCGCGAACGCTCATGGTACGCCCGAACCTGCGCCCCGGATTCGCTCGCGGGCGAACAAGGTCTTCCATCAGCGTTGCGGCTGCCGGTCCGGGGGGTCGCGATAGACCTCGCGCCCGTGGTCCCTGATGTCGCGGCGGAGGTCGCGACGCTCGTCGGGCGTCATCGTGGCCCGGCGCGGCGTCTCCCGGTCACGCTCCCGCAGGTCCGCCGGCCGGCTCGGCGGAGTGGGCTGCATCGGCTGCGCCGGTGGCGGCCGGTCCGTCGCACGGCGTCCCTGGGCGCCGGTCTGGGCGAACGCCGGCCACGCCGCCGCGAGGGCTGCTGCAAGACCGGCGATGGCCATCATCCGTTTCATTCGCTGGCCGGTTTCCGCGTACTTGTCCGTCGCACTTTCCGTCATCGCGCTCCGGATGGTAAATGCCCCGGCTCGCCGGGTTCAAGTCGCGATCGACGTGAGCGCACTGTAAAGAGCGCGTGTAAGCGGTCTGTGTGGTCGGAGCAGGTGTTTGTAACAGCCTGTTTCACCCGCCCACCGTGCGCAATGCCGCGTTACCAATTCCTCACCGGTCCGCCGGGCCGCGGCTACCATACGGAGCCATGGCCGAGGCAAAGATCAAGATCCTGGTCGTCGACGACGATCTGCGACTGCGGGACCTCCTCAACCGGTACCTCACCGAACAGGGGTTCGTCGTCCGCGCGGTCGCCGACGCGCACGGCATGGACAAGCTGCTCGCGCACGAGCGCTTCGACCTGCTCGTCCTGGACCTGATGCTGCCGGGCGAGGACGGGCTCTCGGTCTGCCGCCGGCTGCGCGGGACCAAGAACGGCATCCCGCTCATCATGCTCACGGCGAAAGGCGAGGACGTCGACCGGATCGTCGGCCTCGAGATGGGCGCCGACGATTATCTCCCGAAGCCCTTCAACCCGCGCGAGCTCGTCGCCCGCATCAACGCCGTGCTCCGCCGGCGCGCCGCGCCGCTGCCGCCGGGCGCGCCCTCGCCCGACGCGGAGTCGGTCAGCTTCGGGGGCATGACGGTGAACCTCGCCACCCGGGTCCTGATTAAGAACGGCGAAGCAGTCTCGCTCACCACCGGCGAGTTCGCCCTGCTCAAGGTGCTGGTCACGCATCCCCGCGTTCCGCTGTCCCGCGACAAGCTCATGGAGCTCGCGCGCGGGCGCGAGTACGAGGTGTTCGATCGGGCGATCGACGTGCAGGTGTCGCGCCTGCGCAAGCTCGTCGAGTCCGATCCGGCGAACCCGACCTTCATCCAGACCGTCTGGGGCTTCGGCTATGTCTTCGTTCCCGACGGAGCGAAGACCTAGGACGCGAGACGTAGCGGTACCTGCGTACTAGCGCCGGTGTTCCCTCGCACCCTCCTCTGGCGCGCGTTCCTGCTGATCGCGGCGCTGATCCTCGCCTCGGTCGCGGCGTATTTCCAGATCTTCCGCCTATACGACCGCGAGCCGCGGGCGCGGCAGGTCGCGCAGATGGTCGTGAGCGTCGTGAACCTCACCCGTGCCGCGCTCGTCGCGGCGCGGTCCGACCTTCGGCGCGAGCTCCTGGTCGAGCTCGCCGAGAGCGAGGGGATCCGCGTCTATCCCGCCGAGCAGGGCGAGCACCTCGTCGGCCCGCCGCCGGACCAGCCGCTCGTCCAGCTGCTGACCGACGAGATCCGCCGCCAGCTCGGCGAGGACACGCGCATCGCGTTCGAGCGCGACGGGTTGCCGGCGTTCTGGGTGAGCTTTCGCATCGAGGAGGACGAGTACTGGGTGATGCTGCCGCGCAGCCGGATCGAGCGGCAGCTCGCGCTGCAGTGGCTCGGGTGGGCCGGGCTCACGCTGGCGCTCGCCCTCGCGGGCGCGTTCCTGATCGTGTTCCACCTGCGCCGGCCGCTCGCTGCGCTCACGCGGGCGGCGGCGGAGATCGGTCGCGGGAAGGTTCCGCCGCCGCTCGCGGAGTCCGGCCCGGCCGAGATCAAGACCGTCTCCCGCGCGTTCAACCAGATGGCTCGCGATCTCGCCCGGCTCGAGGACGATCGCGCGCTGATCCTCGCCGGCGTGTCGCACGATCTCCGCACCCCGCTCGCGCGGCTCCGGCTGGGCCTGGAGATGGCCGAGGCCGATCGCCAGCTGAAGAGCGGCATGGCGGCCGACATCGACGAGATGGACCGCATCATCGGCCAGTTCCTCGACTTCGCGCGGATCGCGGGCGGCGAGCCACTCGCACCGACGGACCTCGCGGCGCTCGCTCGTGAGGCAGCTCGACGCTATCGCGAGCTGGGCCACGCGCTGAACGAGGAGATCGAGCCGACGCCCGTGCTCGCGCTCCGTCCCCTCGCGGTCCGGCGGTTGATCTCGAACCTGCTCGACAACGCGGTCCGCCACGGCGGGGCGGATGTCGGCCTGCGGGTGGTGGCCTCCGGCAGCGGGGCAGCGATCGAAGTGCTCGACCGCGGACCGGGCATCCCCGTGGAGGAAGTCGAGCGGCTCAGGCAGCCGTTCGCGCGGCTCGAGACCGCCCGCAGCGGCAAGGGCGGCTCGGGGTTGGGGCTCGCGATCGTCGACCGCATCGCGCGCATGCACGGCGCCGCGCTCGAGCTCACGCCGCGCCCCGGCGGCGGGCTCGTCGCCCGGGTTGTCTTTCCGGGCGCCGGAAAGCCGGCCTAGCCACAGCGGCTCGCCGTTCGAGCCGCCCCGCCGTTACGGCCAGCGCCCCTGAATCGCGTAATCGCTGCCGTCGGGCCGCAGCACCGAGCGGACCAGGACGAAACCGGTGACCTGCCAGCGGATCGGCGCGAGCGCCGGCAGCGCGACGCCGGGCCGCGCCTTCCGCACCAGCGTGATGTGCGGCACGAACGGCTTGCGATCGAACGCGAAGCCCGCGTCGGCGAGCACCGCGCGCAGCTCGGCGACGAGGGCATCAAGCTCGGGCGGGACCGCGCTCGCGCCGGCCCACGCGATGCGGTTGTGGTTCCAGAGCCCGGCCCGGTCGAGGACGAGCTCGAAGCGGCGGGGCGGCACGCGTCCGGCTGCCGCTTCGATCTCCGCCAGGCGGGCAGGTTCGCAGTCGCCGAGAAACGCGAGGGTCTGGTGGATCGTTTCGGCGCGCGTCGGGCGACCGTTGGCGACGCGGTGAATCCGCCGGCACCACTCCGCGAGCGCGAGCCGCGCGGCGTCGTCGGGCCACAGGGCGAAGAAGAGCCGCAGCGGCTTCGCCGCTCGCTCGGGGCCGTCCATCACGGCCGCGCGTCGTCGAGCAGCGCGACCGCTTCCGCGGCGATGCCCTCGCCGCGCCCGGCGAAGCCGAGGCGCTCGGTGGTCTTGGCCTTCACGTTCACCCGATCCGGGCGTACGCCGAGATCGGCAGCCAGGTTCGCGACCATCGCCGGGATGTGCGGCGCCATTCGCGGCGCTTGCGCGATGATCGTCGAATCGACGTTGACGACGACGTAGCCGGCCGCCCGGACTTTCGCCATCGCGTCGCGCAACAGCGCCCGGCTGTCGGCGTCGCGGTGCGCGGGATCGGTGTCCGGGAAGTGCCGCCCGATGTCGCCGAGCCCCGCGGCGCCGAGCAGCGCGTCGGTGACCGCGTGCAACAGCACGTCGGCGTCGGAGTGTCCGCCGAGCCCCCGGTCGAACGGGATCTCGACGCCGCCGATGACGAGCCGTCGTCCGGTGACGAGCCGATGCACGTCGAAGCCGTGGCCGATCCTCACGCGCGCGCCTTCCCGAGGAGCCGCACGGCGATCTCGACGTCGTCCGGATACGTCACCTTGAGGTTGCGCACGCTGCCCGGCACGAGGCGCGGACGCAAGCCCAGCGCCTCGACCGCGGACGCTTCGTCCGTCGCCGCAGCGGCGGCCCCGAGCGCGCGCAGCAAGGTCCCGTGGCGAAACATCTGCGGCGTCTGGGCGAGCCAAAGCGCGGCACGCGGCTCGGTCGCGGCGATGCGGCCCTCCGCATCGGCGCGCTTCAGGGTGTCCGCGAGCGGCACCGCGAGAATGCCGCCGATCTCGTCGGCGAGCACGGCATCGATCAGGCGCGCGAGATCCTCGGACGCGAGACACGGCCGCGCCGCGTCGTGGACCAGCACCCAGTCTTCGGGATCGACGACGTTGGCCATCGCGACCAGCCCGTTCAGCACGCTGTCGCGGCGCGACCCGCCCCCGCACCAGAGCGGCGCGAGCCGGTCGCCGAACGCGCTCCAGTCGTAGGTCGCCCAGCGACGATCGTCGGGAGCCAGCACCACGAACGCCAGCTCGACCCGCGGATCGGCGAGCAGCGCGCGCGCTGCATGCGCGAGCATCGGCCGGCCGTCGAGGTCGACGTATTGCTTGGGCGCGTCCTGGTCGAGCCGGGCGCCCTGCCCCGCGGCCGGAATCAGGCCGACCAAGCGCGCGGCCACGGGAGCTCCGGAAAAAGTGTCATGTCACCTCGTATAATAACGAGTGAGGCCGCGTTGAAGCGGACGCCGCGTAGCGGCCCCGCTTAACGCGGCCGAGCGTTTGGGATGCAGGTTACTGCAGGATTCGTTGCGCCCATACCTGTTCGCGACCCTTTGATCACCACTGCGCCCCCTGCGACTAGGCTCCGCTTCGGCAAGCTGCACGGCTCGTCCGATGCGCTCGCCCTCGCGCGGCTCGCCGAGGCGCGCGCGCCGATAGCGGTCGTGTGCGCGTCGGCGCTCGACGCCCAGCGGCTGCGCGACGAGATTCCGTGGTTCGCGCCGGCGCTCCGCGTGAGCCTGTTCCCCGACTGGGAAACGCTCCCCTACGATACTTTCTCGCCTCACCACGACCTCGTCTCCGAGCGCCTCGAGACCCTCTACCGGATCACGACCGGCGACTGCGACGTCACGATCGTTCCGGCCGCGACATCCCTGCAGCGGCTCCCGCCGCCCTCTTACCTCGCCGCTCACACGTTCTTCATCGAGCAGGGCACGCGTCTCGACGCCGCGCGGCTTCGCGCGCAGCTCGCGACGGCCGGCTACAGCCACGTCACGCAGGTCGTCGCGCCGGGCGAGTACTGCGTCCGCGGCGGCCTGATCGATCTCTTCCCGATGGGCAGCGCGCTGCCCTACCGCATCGAGCTCGCCGACGACGAGATCGAGTCGATTCGCACCTTCGACGTCGACACCCAGCGCACGCTCTACAAGGTTCCCGCGATCCGGCTGCTGCCGGCGCGCGAGTTCCCGCTCGATGACGCCGGGCGAAGCCGCTTCCGGGCGCGCTTTCGCGAAGCGTTCGAGGGGGATGCGTCCAAGTCGCCGGTGTACAAGGACGTGTCGAACGGGGTCGCGCCCGCCGGCATCGAGTACTACCTGCCGCTCTTCTTCGACGGCACCGGCACGCTGCCCGACTACCTGCCGCCGGACACCACGCTCGTCACTCACCACGACGTGCACGCCGCGATCGACGAGTTCTGGCGCGACGCCCAATCCCGGTTCCAGCTCCTGCGCGGCGACCGCACCCGGCCGCTGCTTCCCCCCGAGAGCCTCTTCCTCGGCGCCGAGCAGTTCTTCGTCGCCGCGCAACGCTTCGAGCGGCTCGACCTCCACGCGCCCCAGCTCGCGCGCGACGATGCCGACCGGCTCGCGACCGGGCCGCTCCCCGCCGTGGCGGTCGAGCGGCGCGCGGCCGATCCGCTGCACGCGCTCAAAGGGTTCCTCGGCTCGACGCCGGCGCGGGTGCTGCTCCTCGCCGAGTCGCCCGGCCGCCGCGAGACCATGAACGAATACTTCGCGCAGTACGGACTCGCGCCGCGGCCGTCCGCGAGCTTCGCGGAGTTTCTCGCGAGCCCGGAGCGCCTCATGCTCGGGGTCGCGCCGCTCGCCGCAGGCTTCGTTCTCGAGCCCGGGCTCGGCGAAGGCTGGGACGAGCTCGGCCTCGACGCCGGCGTCGCGATCCTCACCGAAGCCGAGCTCTACGCGGGGACGGCCCGCGCCCGGGGCCGCCGGGACCAGGCGAAGCGGAGCTCCATCGAAGGGATGCTCCGCGACCTCTCCGAGCTCTCGATCGGCGACCCGGTCGTGCACGAGAGCCACGGCATCGGCCGTTATCGCGGGCTCGTGAGCCTCGACCTCGGCGAGGGCGAGGCCGAATTCCTGCAACTGGAGTACGCCGCCGCGGACAAGCTGTACGTCCCGGTCGCGCAGCTGCACACGATCGGCCGCTATTCCGGCGGCCCCGCCGAGGCGGCGCCGCTGCACAAGCTCGGCGGCGCCGAGTGGGACAAGGCGAAGCGCAGAGCCGCCGCGCAGGTCCGCGACACCGCCGCCGAGCTCCTCGCGCTGTATGCCCAACGCGCCGCCCGGCAGGGCCGGACGTTCAGCGTGAAGGAGCACGACGTGGATGCGTTCGCGGAAGATTTCGGCTTCGAGGAGACGCCGGACCAGGCGGCGGCGATCGAGGCGGTGGTGTCCGACATGCGCACGGGTCGGCCGATGGATCGTCTCGTCTGCGGCGACGTCGGCTTCGGCAAGACCGAGGTCGCGCTCCGCGCCGCGTTCGTGGCGGTCGCCGACGGTCAGCAGGTGGCGGTACTCGCCCCGACGACGCTCCTCGCGGAGCAGCACTTCAACACCTTTTCCGACCGCTTCGCCGACTGGCCCGTGCGGATCGCCGAGCTCTCCCGGTTCCGGACCGGAAAGGAGCAGGCGGACGTGCTCCAGGGCCTCGCGGACGGACGCGTCGACATCGTGATCGGCACCCACAAGCTGCTGTCGCGCGACGTGAGGTTCGCGCGCCTCGGGCTGGTGATCGTCGACGAGGAGCACCGCTTCGGCGTGCGGCAGAAGGAGCGCCTCAAGCAGCTCCGCGCGGAGGTCGACGCGCTGACGCTCACCGCGACCCCGATTCCGCGCACGCTCGCGATGTCGCTCGAGGGTCTGCGCGACCTCTCGGTGATCGCCACGGCGCCGGCGCGGCGTCTCGCCATCAAGACGTTCGTCACGCCGTACTCGAGCGGCATCATCCGCGAGGCGTGCCTGCGGGAGCTCAAGCGCGGCGGGCAGATCTACTTCCTGCACAACGAGGTCGAGTCGATCGACGCGCAAAGCGAGAAGCTCGCGGGCCTGGTCCCGGAGGCGCGGATCGCGGTCGCGCACGGGCAGATGCGGGAGCGGGCGCTCGAGCGGGTGATGCGCGAGTTCCTCAAGCAACGCACCAACCTGCTGGTGTGTTCGACGATCATCGAGACCGGCATCGACATTCCGACGGCGAACACGATCCTCATCAACCGCGCCGACCGGTTCGGGCTCGCGCAGCTGCACCAGCTCCGCGGGCGCGTCGGCCGGTCGCATCACCAGGCGTACGCCTACCTGCTCGTCCCCCCCGAGGATGCGCTGCGGGGCAACGCGCGGAAGCGCTTGGAGGCAATCCAGATGATGGACGAGCTGGGGTCCGGCTTCTACCTGGCGATGCACGATCTCGAGATCCGCGGCGCGGGCGAGGTGCTCGGCGAATCGCAAAGCGGGCAGATGCAGGAGATCGGCTTCAACCTCTACAACGACATGCTCGCCCACGCCGTGCGCAGCCTGAAGGCCGGTCGCGAGCCCGACCTCACGCAGCCGCTCGGCGTCACGACCGAGATCAACCTCCACGTCCCCGCGCTCCTGCCCGCCGACTATTGCGCCGACGTGCACGAGCGGCTGGTGCTGTACAAGCGCCTCGCGAACTGCACCACCGAGGAGGCGCTGGAGGCGATGCAGGAGGAGCTCGTGGATCGGTTCGGCACGCTGCCCGAGCCGGCGATGGCGCTCGTCGATAGCCACCGCCTGCGGATCCTCGCGCATCCGCTCGGCGTCACCCGCATCGACGCGCCGAGCGATCACGTGCAGATCCAGTTCGGGCCGCATCCGGCGGTCGATTCGGCGCGGGTGCTCGAGCTCGTCCAGAAACGCCGCGGCTGGAAGCTCGCCGGGCCGACGAAGCTGCGCGTCGCCGCGAGCTCGGTCACCCCGAAGGAGCGGGCTCAGGCGGTGCGGGGCGTGCTCGAGGAGCTCGCGCCGCGAGCGTGACTATTTGTCAGCGACCTTGCGCAGCCGCGTTGGATCGAAGCGCTCGACCACGGTCCGTTCGGCCTCGGCGTCGTGCGCCTGCAGCCGTTCGAGCTGCGCGGCGAGCTCGGCAAGTCGCCGCTCGAGCTCCGCCGTGTGGTCGGTGAGGCCGCGGATGGCCTGGGCGACCGGGTCGTCGTCGCCGCTCGTCAGGCCGTAGGCCGAGAAGCCGAGCTTCGCCGCGTGCGCCTCGCGCACCTGCTCGCGACGGTCCTCCATGATCCTGGCGGGGATGCCGACGGCGGTCGCGCCCGGCGGGACATCCTTCACCACGACGGCGTTCGAGCCGACCTTGGCGCCATCGCCGACGACGATCGGCCCGAGGATCTTGGCCCCGGCCCCGACCACCACGCCTGAGCCGAGCGTCGGATGGCGCTTGCCCTTGTTCCAGCTCGTACCCCCGAGCGTCACGCCGTGATACAGCGTGCAGTCGTCGCCGATCTCGGCCGTCTCGCCGATCACGACGCCCATGCCGTGGTCGATGAACACGCGCCGGCCGATCGTCGCGCCCGGGTGGATCTCGATGCCGGTCAGCCAGCGCGCGAGATGCGAGACGAACCGGGCGAGCCAGCGCAGGCGAGCCGCCCAGAGCCAGTGCGTGAAGCGATGGGCGAGGAGCGCGTGAAACCCGGGATAGCACGTCAGCACCTCCCAGGCGGACCGGGCCGCGGGGTCGCGGTCGAACACGCTGGCGAGGTCTTCTCGAATGCGCGAGAACATGGCTGGATTATCCGAAACCCTAGTGATTCAGTCAACTATTCCCGATCGCCCTCGCCGTCCCAGGCCGTCAGGATACCGCGCAGCAGGTTCAGCTCTTCTCGCTCGAGCCGCGTGCGGCCGAACAGCCGGCGCAGGCGCTCCATCAGGCGTCCCGGGTTGGCGGGGTCGAGGAACCCGCTCGCGACGGCGTTGCGCTCGAGATGGGCGTAGAAGCTCTCGATGTCTTCGAACGTCGCCGCGTCGAAGCGCTCGTTGTCCGGGACGGCCGGCCCGGACGCCGCCACGTGCAGCTCGTACGCCATGACCTGGACCGCGGCCGCGAGATTCAGCGACGAGTAGGCCGGGCTCGTGGCGATGTGCGCCACCCGCTGGCACTTGATCACCTCGTCGTTGGCCAGGCCGGAGATCTCGGTGCCGAATACGAGGGCCACCTCGCCGCCCGCCGCGCTCTCGGCCGCCGCGAGCCCTGCGGCCTCGCGCGCATCGAGCGCCAGGTGCGACAGTTCCCTCCGGCGTGCGGTGAGCGCGATCGCGAGCGTCGTCCCGGCGAGCGCCTCGTCGAGCGTCGCGCACACGCGTGCCGCCGCGAGCACGTCGTCGGCCCCGGCCGCCATCGCCTCGGCCTGGGGATCCGGAAACCGGCGGGGGTCCACGAGCGCGAGGCGCGCGAGCCCCATCGTCTTCATCGCCCGCGCCGCCGCCCCGATGTTGCCGGGATGAGTCGTGCGCACCAGCACGACGCGCACGCGCGCGAGCCCCGCTGCGCCGCCCCAATTCGCTAGAATCGCGCCTTCCCGGCTCACGCCCTCCCCCGCCGCAGTCGATGCACGCGCTCCATCCGATGCTCCACATCGCCGTCAAGGCGGCGCGCCGCGCGGGCGCGATCATCAACCGCGCCGCGCGCGACCTCGACGGCCTCACCGTCACCGCGAAGCGCCAGAACGACTTCGTCACCGAGGTCGACCGGGCGGCTGAAAGCGCGGTGCTCGAGATCCTGCGCAAAGCCTATCCCGACCACGCCACCCTCGCCGAGGAGTCGGGTGCCGCCGGGGCATCGGACTATACCTGGATCATCGACCCGCTCGACGGCACGACGAACTTCATCCACGGCTTCCCGCAGTACGCGGTGTCGATCGCGCTCCGCCACCGCGGCGCGATCACCCAGGCGGTGGTCTACGACCCGGGGCGGAACGAGCTGTTCACCGCGAGCAAGGGACGCGGGGCGTTCATGAACGACCGGCGGCTCCGGGTTTCGAGGCGCGAGCATCTGCGCGACGCCCTGGTCGGGACCGGCTTTCCGTACCGCGAGATCGCGCATCTCGACGAATACCTCCGGATGCTCAAGGGCGTGACGCAGAACAGCGCCGGCGTCCGGCGCGCCGGATCGGCGGCGCTCGATCTCGCGTACGTCGCCGCGGGCCGCCTCGATGGGTTCTGGGAGCTCGGCTTGTCAGCGTGGGACATGGCCGCGGGGAGCCTCCTCATCTTCGAGGCCGGCGGCCTCGTGAGCGATCTCGACGGCGAGGCGAACTATCTCGACGCGGGGCACGTCGTGAGCGGGACACCGAAGGTCTTCGTCCAGCTGCTGCAGGTGGTGCAGGCGGCGCGGGACAAGCGGGCGGCGGCGGCGTGAGGGAGCGTTGAGTCGATCTCCTCGGGCCGACACCTCGCGGCCAGCGCCGATCACGACGGCTCGACGGGCGCCTCGAAGAACAGGCACTCCGGCAGAAAAGCCGGTGCGACCAGCTCGATGTCCCGCTCGGAAACCCGACCCGCCCGAAAGATCTCCTGCCACCCTCGCACCGCAGCGACAACCTGGTTGAAGACCCCGCGTGCCTCTCCCGCGGAAACCCCAAACCGCGGGCTCTCCGAGACGATGTTGTAGAGGCTCGCCGCGCGCCCGTGGCGGCCGACCGTGAGCGCGAGGTCGCGCCGCTCTCTCGAGACGAGGGGCTGCGGGACGAGGTCGTAGGCGGGCGCCAGTCGCCAGCCGCCCTCGCGGCGCAGGAGAGCGTGATTTCGCGGGTGATCGTCATCGTTCGTGACCGCGGCGTTGAAGACCATTCGGCGGAACAGCTCCGCGAGATCGCGCTCCGGCCGGGACGACCAGCGTCTCAGCTCGTCCGCGAGCAGCGGGTACGACCACCGACCTCGGTCGAGATAGCTGTCCTCCGCGTCGAGCACGGTGAGCGCGCTCACGACGCCATGGCGAAGGTATCCCCTGTCAGTCCATTGCCGGTCGAAGCGTTCGAGCATCAACACGTCGAGCGCCCCGACCCGCTCCACACGCGCGCTGCAGACGGCGATCCCTGCGCGCCTTGCAAGCTCGAGCGTCGCCTGCTCGATTCGCTGCAGGTTGAGCTCGTCCGCGCGCCCGGGAAACTTCGCGAGCCAGAGCGCCCGCTCGTGCTCGACGGTCGCCTTCGGCCGCGCGCCGCCCATGCTGGTGCCCGGCTCCAAGCCTTCCAGGAGCTCTGCGGGCAGGGGCTTGCCCTCCTCGACGGTCGCTGCGGCGCGGATCAGGTCCGCCAGCTGATGCGTGCGGTTGTACCGGCGCATCGGAGCGGGCGGGTCGACTTTCAGGCCGAAGGATAGGTAACCCGCGCCGTCGGCCGGCCCGTGCAGCAGATAATCGGCCTCCTCGAGGTCGCCCGCGCTGACGCCGAGCTTGCTCTCGATGACGCGTCGGCCCCACGCATCCGGGGCTGCATCGCGAACGGCGCCCGGGATCCCCTTCAACTTGGTGAACGAGTAGGTGTCGCGCGACAGGGGTAGCGCGAACGGGTCCAGCTCAACGGCGCCGGGGCGAGCGAGGTAGCGCGTCCCATAGGTGAAGCGGCCGACGCAGGTCCCATCATCGAGCTTCGCCACGCGCAGCAGCGCGGCCGGCACGGTCTCCAGCGTGCCGGGGAGCTGGATATGGACGTAGACTTCGCGCTCAGAAGTCATGGCTGGGTTCGCGCGTGCCGGACTTGCGGACGCGCTTGGGTGCGCGCGCCAGTTCCAGCGCTTTCCCGTGCGCGTCGGTGTCGGGGTCCGCCAGCCGTTCGAGACCGCGATCGAGGCCGAGGATCCAGAGCACGGTGGCAAGCGCGCCCCAGGAAACGCCCGGCTTGCCGAGCTCGAGGGCAGTCAGGGTGTTGCGGTTCACTCGTGCTCGCCCGGCGAGGTCCGCGACCGACCACCCGCGGCGCTTCCGAGCGATGCGGATGCGCCGGCCGAGCAGCTGCAGATGAGCAACGACCGCGGCCGGGAGGTTTTGAGTTTTGCTCATTTATTTAGGCGTAACGGTAAATAACGCCTAAAATTATAGGCACATCTCCCTTGGCGAGCAACCCTTTGTCGGTGGGGCAGAGAACGTGAACAAATCCGTGGAGTTCGACCGCTCCCCGTCAGCGGCCCACACCCCGATGATGCAGCAGTATCTGGGCCTCAAGGCCCAGTACCCGGAGATGCTGCTCTTCTACCGGATGGGGGACTTCTACGAGCTGTTCTACGACGACGCCGAGAAGGCGGCGCGGATACTCGACATCACCCTCGCGACCCGCGGAGTGTCGGCCGGCGCGCCGATCAAGATGGCCGGCGTTCCTTGGCACGCGATCGACCAGTACCTCGCGAAGCTCGTGAAGCTCGGCGAGTCCGTGGCGATTTGCGAGCAAATCGGCGACCCGGCGACGGCGAAGGGCCCGGTCGAGCGGGCGGTGACGCGTGTCGTGACGCCCGGCACGCTCACCGAAGCCGCACTGCTCGACGACAAGGCCGACAACATCCTGCTTGCGCTCGCCGCGGAACGGAGCCGCATCGGGCTTGCCTGGCTCAACCTCGCGAGCGGCGAGTTTCGGGCGGCCGAGACACCGGCCCGCGCGCTCGCCGACGAGCTCCAGCGGATCCGCCCGGCGGAGCTCCTCGTCGCCGACGGGGCGAGCCTCGAGCTGCCTCCGGAAGCCGCCGCCGTGACTCGCCTGCCCGCCTGGCAGTTCGATCTCGATGCCGCGCGGCGGACGCTGACCGAGCACTTCGGGGTGCGCGATCTCGCCGGCTTCGGCTGCGAGGACTTCGGCCCGGCGATCGCCGCTGCCGGCGCGCTCCTCGCTTATGCTCGCAGGACCCAGTCGCAGGCGCTGACCCACGTGGTCGCGCTCGTGCCGGAGCGCGACGACGCCTTCGTCCGCATGGACGGCGCCACGCGTCGCAGCCTCGAGCTCACCGAGACGCTGCGCGGCACTCCATCCCCGACGCTCTTCAGCCTGCTCGACGTCTGCGCGACCGGCATGGGGAGCCGGCTGCTTCGTCACTGGCTGCATCACCCGCCGCGCGATCGCGCCATCGCGGCGGAGCGGCACGCTGCGGTGCATGCACTGTGCGGCGAGGCCGGCACCGGGCCCTATCGCGCAGTGCACGCCGTCCTGCGCGGCATCGCGGACATCGAGCGTATCGCCGGCCGGATCGCGCTCCGCACCGCCCGGCCGCGCGATCTCGCGAGCCTCCGAAACTCGCTCGCGGTCATGCCAGAGTTGCAGCGGCTCTTGAGCGGCGTTGACGCAGCACGGCTTGCCGCGCTCGCCCAGGAACTCTCGTCCCCCCCGGACTGCGTCGACCTCCTGCGCCGGGCGATCGCGGAGGCGCCCTCCCCGATGGTGCGCGACGGCGGCGTCATCGCTGCCGGCTACAGCGCCGAGCTCGACGAACTGCATGCGCTGCAGACGAACGCGGGGGAGTTCCTGGTCGCGCTCGAGACCCGGGAGCGGGAGCGGACCGGCATCCCGAACCTGCGCGTCGAGTACAACCGGGTCCACGGCTTCTACATCGAGGTGACGAACGCGCACGCCGACAAGGTCCCGCCCGACTACCGTCGCCGGCAGACGCTGAAGAACGCCGAGCGGTACATCACGCCCGAGCTGAAGAGCTTCGAGGACCGGGCGCTGTCGGCACAGGAACGTGCGGCGGCGCTGGAGAAGCGGCTCTACGACGAGGTGCTCGCCGAGCTCGCACCCGCCGCGCCCCGGCTGCACGCGCTCGCGCGCGCGGTCGCGGAGACCGATGTGCTGGCGGCCTTCGCAGCCACCTCGGTAGCGCGCGACTGGCGCCGGCCGGAGTTCGTCGACGAGCTCGCCATCGAGATCGACGCCGGCCGCCATCCGGTCGTGGAGAGCGAGATCGACCGGTTCATCGCGAACGACACCCGGCTCGCGCCGACGCGGCGGCTGCTCCTGATCACCGGTCCGAACATGGGCGGCAAGTCGACCTACATGCGCCAGGTCGCCCTGATCGCGCTGCTCGCGCACATCGGGAGCTTCGTGCCCGCGCGCGCGGCGCGCATCGGGCCGGTCGACCAGATCTTCACGCGGATCGGCGCGGCCGACGACCTCGCTGGCGGGCGCTCCACCTTCATGGTGGAAATGATCGAGAGCGCGAGCATTCTTCACAACGCGACCGGCGCGAGCCTCGTGCTCGTGGACGAGGTCGGACGCGGCACCTCGACCTTCGACGGGCTCGCGCTCGCGTGGGCGATCGCGCGCGAGCTCGTGGAGCGCAATCGCTCCTATACCCTGTTTGCGACCCACTATTTCGAGCTGACCAGGCTCGCGCAGGAGTACCGCGAGGTCGCGAACGTCCACCTGGACGCCGTCGAGCACAAGGACCGGATCGTCTTTCTCCACGCGCTCGAGGAAGGGCCGGCGAGCCAGAGCTACGGGCTGCAGGTCGCCGCGCTCGCGGGCGTGCCGGCCGGAGCGATCCGGGCCGCGCGGCGGTACCTGCAGGAGCTCGAGCATCGCGCGGCCACGCACCGCGGCCAGACCGATCTCTTCGTCGCTCCGCCCGCATCGGAACCCGAGCGCCATCCGGCGCTCGACCTGCTCGAAGCGGTGAACGCGGACGAACTGACGCCGCGCGAGGCGCTCGAGCTCGTCTATCGCCTCAAGAAGCTGTGAGGGCGCTCCTCGCGGCAGTGCTGGCGGCCGCGTCGGCCGCCGCGTTCGCGCAAGGCGTCGCGTTCAGCTTCGCGGTGTTCGCCGACACCCCCTACAACGCGTTCGAGGCGGTGGCGGTCGAACGCGTGCTGCGCGAGGCGGATCAGGCGGGCGTGGCCTTCGTGGTTCACGTCGGCGACCTGAAGGCGGCCTCCGAGCCGTGCAGCGATCGTCTGTTTCGCGAGCGGCGAGCGCTGCTCGACGCCTCGCCGCGGCCGCTCGTCTACGTCCCCGGCGACAACGACTGGACCGACTGCCATCGCCAGTCGGCCGGTGGGTACGATCCCCGCGAGCGGCTGGACGCCCTGCGCCGGCTCTTCTTCACCGACGACGAGAGCCTCGGCCGACAGAAGCTGCGGGTCGTTCGCCAGAGCGACGGCGATCCACGGTTCCGGTCCTACCGCGAAAACGTCCGGTGGATCGCCGGAAACGTGGTGTTCGTGACGCTCAACGTCCCGGGCAGCAACAATAACCTCGGCCGCAACGGGCGCATGGATGCCGAGCACGCCGAGCGCATGATCGCCAACTTCGCCTGGCTCGCGCAGGCCGTCGCGATCGCTCGCCAGCCGGCAATCCGGGGCCTCGTGATGCTCGCGCACGGCGATCCGCGGTTCGACCGCGCGGCCGACCCGGCCGACGGCTACACGGGCTGGCGTTACGCCCTTCGGGCGCATGCGTCGACGCTCGACAAGCCCGTGCTCTACGTTCACGGTGACGGCCACCTGTACCGGGTCGACCAGCCGCTGCGCGATCTACTCACGCACGACCGCATCGCGACCTTCACTCGCGCGGAGGTGTTCGGCTCGCCGACCGTCGGCTGGGTGCGGGTGAACGTCGACCCGGACGCGGCGCGGCCGTTCTCCATCGCCCCGGGGGGCGACCCGCCCCCGGCGCCGCAATGAGCGGCGCGCCTCCGGCGACGCAATGAGCGGCGCGCCTCCGGCGACGCAATGAGCGGCGCGCCTCCGGCGACGCAATAATTCCTACGCGCGCTGCGCAATGTAGGCCTTCACCGCCTCGACATCAGGCTCGACCACGTCGAAGCGTCGCGGCCGCGACTCGAGGTCCTCGAGACCCTTCGGCCGGTCGGGCGGCCGTCCCAGCGCCTCGCGGATCGTCGCCTCGAACTTCGCGGCTCGCGCGGTCTCCAGGCACACGAGCGGCACGCCGGCCTCGCGATGGGCGAGGCCCGCCTTGACGCCGTCGGCCGTGTGCGGGTCGATCACGACGCCATACCGCCGCTCGACCTCGCGAATCGTCGCGACCCGGTCGGCGTGGCTGCTCCGCGCGGAGACGAAGCCGAAATCGGGCACGCGGGCGAAGTACGGCGTCCCGGCGAGGTCGAACTCGCCCGTCGCATCGATCCGCCGCCAGAGCTCGACGACGACCTTCGGGTCGCGCCCGACGAGGTCGTGGACGAAGCGCTCGAAGTTCGACGCCTTCGAGATGTCCATCGACGGGCTCGAGGTCGGTACAACGTCGGCCGGTGGCCGCACGCAGTAGCGTCCCGTCCGGAAGAACTCGTCCAGGACATCGTTCTCGTTGGTGGCCACGATCAGGCGCCGGATCGGCAGCCCCATCATGCGGGCGACGTGCCCCGCGCAGACGTTGCCGAAGTTCCCGGTCGGCACGGCGAACGAGAGTTCCTCCTCGTCATGCGTCGTGATCACGAGCCAGGCCTTGAAGTAGTAGACGACCTGCGCCGCGAGCCGTGCCCAGTTGATCGAGTTCACCGTGCCGATGCGCAGTCGCCGCTTGAACTCGGGGTCCCCGGACACGCGCTTCACGATGTCCTGGCAGTCGTCGAACACGCCCTGCACCGCGAGGTTGAAGATGTTCGGCTCGACCAGCGAGTACATCTGCGCGGTCTGGAACGGGCTCATCTTGCCGAGCGGCGACAGCATGAACACCCGGATGCCGTGCCGCCCGCGCAGCGCGTATTCGGCCGCGGAGCCGGTGTCGCCCGAGGTCGCGCCGAGGACGTTGAGCGTTTCGGCTCGCCGCGCGAGCGCATACTCGAACAGCTCCCCGAGGAGCTGCATCGCGATGTCCTTGAACGCCAGGGTCGGGCCGTTCGAGAGCCGGAGCAGATGAAGGCCCGGCTCGAGCGTCTTCACCGGCGCGATGTCATCGGCTCCGAACGCCCGCGCAGTGTACGTGCGATCGATGATCGCCTTCAGGTCCGCGGGCGGGATGTCGCCGATGTAGCGCGACAGGACTTCGAAGGCGAGCTCGCGGTAGCCCAGGCGCCGCCACGACCCGAGCGTCGCCCGGTCGATGCGCGGATACGCCTCCGGGGTCGTGAGTCCGCCGTCGGGCGCGAGACCTTCGAGGAGGATGTCGGTGAACGCGGCGGGCGGCATGCCCCCGCGGGTCGAGACGTACCGCACGAGCCGTGTGCCGTTTCAGTTCCGGTCCAGCTCCTCGAGCCGGATGCGGGTCACCTTGCCCGTCACGACCGGCAGCCGCTCGATCCCGGCGATCGCGGCGTTCAGATTCTTCTCCTGCGTCTCATGGGTGAGCATGATGATGTCGACCTGCTCCTCGCCCTCGCTGGGTTCGCGCTGGATCATCGCGTCGATCGAGATCGTGCGGTCGGCGAGGATGCGGGTGATGTCGGCGAGCACGCCCGGCCGATCGAGCACGCGCATCCGCAGATAATAGGAGGTGATCACCTCCTCCATCGGCAGGATGCGGGTGTCGGCAAGACGATCGGGCTGGAACGCGAGGTGGGGCACGCGGTGCTCCGGGTCGGCGGTGTGCAGGCGCGTGACGTCGACGAGATCGGCCACCACCGCGCTCGCCGTCGGCTCGGCCCCCGCGCCGGCGCCGTAGTACATCGTCGCCCCGACGGCGTCGCCTTTCACGAGGATCGCGTTCATCACCCCCTCGACGTTGGCGATCAGCCGGCGCGTCGGGACGAGGGTGGGATGGACCCGCAGCTCGATGCCCTGCGGCGTGCGCTTGGTGATCCCGAGCAGCTTGATCCGGTAGCCGAGGCCCTCCGCGTAACGGATGTCCTCGCGCGTCAGCCTGGAGATCCCCTCCGTATACGCCCGCTCGAACTGCATCGGGATGCCGAACGCGATCGCCGCGAGGATCGTGAGCTTATGCGCGGCATCGATGCCCTCGACGTCGAAGGTCGGATCGGCCTCCGCGTAGCCGCGGGCCTGCGCCTCGCGCAGGACCTCGGCGAACGGGAGGCCCTTCTCGCGCATCTCCGACAGGATGAAGTTCGACGTCCCGTTGATGATCCCGGCGATCCACTCGATCCGGTTCGCGGTCAGTCCCTCGCGCAGGGCCTTGATGATCGGCACGCCGCCGGCGACCGCCCCCTCGAACCCGACCGTCACGCCCTGCTTCTGCGCCGCCGCGAAGATCTCGTTCCCGTGCACCGCGAGCATCGCCTTGTTGGCCGTCACGACGTGCTTGCCCTTCGCGATCGCCTTGAGGACGAGGTCCTTCGCGACGGTGTAACCCCCGATCAGCTCGACGACGATGTCGATGTCCGGATCGCTGATGACCAGGTTCCCGTCGGCGACGACTTTGGCCCGACCCTCCGTGAGGCGCTTGGCTTTTTCGAGATCCTTGTCGGCGACCATCGTGATCCGGATCTCCCGGCCGGCGCGGCGCTGGATCTCCTCGCGGTTGCGCGCGAGGACGCTCCAGGTGCCCCCGCCCACGGTGCCGATGCCGAGCAGCCCGACGTTGATGGGCCTCATCGCGCGTCGGTGATCGTGACGACCCGCAAGCTCATGCGGCCCGGGTGGCCTGCAACAAGCCATCCTTCCGGAGCATCTCCTTGATGCCGCGAATCGCCTGCCGGGTCCGGTTCTCGTTCTCGATGAGCGCGAAGCGCACGTGGGTGTCGCCGTAGTCGCCGAACCCGATCCCTGGCGACACCGCGACCTTCGCATCGGCGAGCAGCTTCTTCGCGAACTCGAGCGAGCCGAGCGGCCGGTAGGCCGCGGGGATCTCGGCCCAGACGTACATCGTCGCCCGGGGCAGCTCGACCATCCAGCCCGCCTCGTGCAGGCCCTTGACCAGCACGTCGCGGCGCTTCTGGTAGCGGAGCCGGGTCTCCTCGACGCAGTCCTGCGGGCCCTCGAGCGCGACGATCGAGGCGACCTGGATCGGCGTGAACGTGCCGTAGTCGTGGTAGCTCTTGATCCGCGCGAGCGCCTTCACCATGTCGGCGTTGCCCACCATGAACCCGATCCGCCAGCCGGCCATGTTGTAGCTCTTCGACATCGTGAAGAACTCGACCGCGACGTCGCGCGCGCCCGGCACCTGCATGAT
>Ga0184639_10000188_pt1 | contig 22186 bp, 18 predicted proteins | sample PLM31_170_b2_FD_133155 | JGI IMG/M metagenome (GOLD analysis project Ga0184639, IMG submission 133155) | Groundwater sediment microbial communities from an aquifer in East River, Colorado, USA - PLM3-1_170_b2 | ecosystem: Environmental > Terrestrial > Soil > Riparian zone | place: USA: East...
GCCCTCGACCTGGCGCTCGGCGTGGGCGGTGTGCCTCGCGGCCGGATCACGGAGATCTTCGGCCCCGAGTCGAGCGGCAAGACGACCCTCTGCTACCACATCGCCGCCAACGCGCAGCGTGCCGGCGGGATCGTCGCCTTCATCGACGCCGAGCACGCGCTCGACCCCACCTACGCCCGCAACGTCGGGCTGAATGTCGACGAGCTGCTCGTTTCGCAGCCGGACACCGGGGAGCAGGCGCTCGAAATCGCGGAGACCCTGATTCGCAGCAACGGGGTGGACGTGGTGATCGTCGACTCAGTGGCGGCCCTGGTGCCGCGCGCCGAGATCGAAGGCGAGATGGGGGACAGCTTCGTGGGCCTGCAAGCGCGGCTGATGAGCCAGGCGATGCGCAAGCTGACCGGGGCCATCAACCGCAGCAACACGGCGCTCATCTTCACGAATCAGCTGCGCGAGAAGATCGGCGTCATGTTCGGCAACCCAGAGACGACACCCGGCGGCCGAGCCCTCAAGTTCTACTGCTCGGTGCGCCTCGACATCCGCCGCATCGAGACCCTCAAGTCGGGGAACGATCCGATCGGCTCCCGCACGCGCGTCAAGGTGGTCAAGAACAAGGTCGCCAGCCCATTCCGGATGGCTGAGTTCGACATCATGTTCAACGAGGGGATCAGCCGCGAGGGCGGCCTGTTGGACGTGGGCATCGCGGCCGGCATCCTTTCCAAGACGGGCGCCTGGTTCAACTACGGCGAGACGCGCCTTGGCCAGGGGCGGGAAAACTCGCGCGACTTCCTGAAGGCACACCCCGAGCTCGCCGATCGGATCGAGGCCGAGATCCGAGGCAAGGTCGCCTCGATCGAGGTCGGCGTCGAGGGGATCCCCGAGGCGGAGTAGGGAGCGTCCGCCGCAGTCATGGCCGGGCGCCGGCGGCGACACATTCAAGATGCCGAGCGCCCTTCGCCGAACTCCGAGGCGGCGCTGGAGATCGCCGTTCATTTCCTCGGCACGCGTCCGCGTACTCGGTGGGAACTCGAGCGCCGCCTTCGCCGGGCCGCTGCAAGCGACGAGGTGATATCCGCCACGCTTGATCGCCTGGCAGCCATGGGCTACGTCGACGACACCGCCTTCGCGCGCTGGTGGGCCGAGCAACGCGACCGCCACGCGCCGCGCGGGCGACGCATGGTCGAGGCTGAGCTGCGCCGGCATGGGGTGCCGCGCGACGTGCTGGCGGAGCTGCGCGGGAGCGAGCTGACCGAGGCGGGCCTCGACGGCGAGATCCTGCCGACTACCGAGGCGGACCGCGCACGGGTCGCCCTTGACCGCCATCTGAAGGGTCGTCAGCTGCCGTCTGATATCAAGGCGCTGCAGCGCATCGGGGGCTTCCTGATGCGCCGCGGGTTCGACCCCGACACGGTGCGAGCAACCCTGCGCGTGGCGGCGGCCGAAAGTACCCCCGGGGGGAGTACTGGAGAGCCAGATGGCATGACTGCTGACAATCCGTAACGTCGCCGCAGGTGGCGAGACGCGTTACCACAGGCGACGGCCTGAAAAAGGCAAACCCATCGCGAGATGGGGACGCAAAGCCAGGGGTCTCGGCCGATTCGCCGAGATTGCCCAGCCGCCAGTAGCCGCGCATCACCCCCAGGAAAGGGGACCTGATGCAGGCACTCAGCGACGTTGGCGCGGGCTCGCACGGTCGAATGGACCGAGCCGAAGACCGCGCCCTTGTCATGCCTGCTGCGGCTGCTCGTGGCCTGCTGCGGCGCATGACGGTTCTGCTCGGCGTGTCGTGGGGCTACCACAAGCCCTCCCAGCCGTCGCGCCGAGGCCCCACATTGCTCCTTCCACGGCGCTTCGCGGTTGCGCTCGGCAGCCTCGCCATGCTCGTCTCGGCGATGACCCCGGCCGCCAGCGTGGCCTCCAGCTACGACCCGGCCGGCGACATGAACTCCATGTACAACACCACCCAATACACGGGTGCACAGGCCTGGTGGAGCGCCGGCTTCACCGGCGCCGGCGTCGACGTCGCGCTGATCGACACCGGGGTCAGCCCCGTCGAGGGACTTTCAACACCGGGCAAGATCGTCTATGGGCCCGACCTGTCGTTCGAGTCGCAATCCCCCGACCTGCGCAATCTCGACACGAACGGGCACGGCACCTTCATGGCCGGGATCATTGCCGGCCGCGGCAGTGCCGCGGTGGCCGGCAGCTACGCCGGTGACGCAACCAACTTTCTTGGCGTGGCGCCAGACGCACGCATCCTCTCGGTCAAGGTCGCGGTCGCGGACGGCGGTGTCGACGTCTCCCAGGTGATCGCGGCGATCGACTGGGTCGTCCAGCACCGGACCGACGATGGGATGAACATTCGGGTCCTCAACCTGGCATACGGGACGGACAGCATGCAGCGATACGAGGTCGACCCCCTCGCATTCGCGGTGGAACAGGCCTGGAAGGCCGGCATCTTCGTGGTCACCCCAACGGGCAACGCAGGATATGCCTTCAAGACCGGGACCCTGACAAACCCAGCCTTCGACCCCAAGATCTTTGCCGTGGGCGCATCGGATTCGATGGGTACGGCAACACAGGCGGACGACACCGTCTCGTCCTTCTCGTCGACCGGAAGCAACGCGCGAACGCCCGATGTTGTCGCTCCCGGCACGCACATCGTCAGCCTCCGGGTTCCAGGGTCATATATCGACCAGGTGTACGGCTCGACCGGCGTCGTGACGAACATGCTGTTTCGAGGAAGTGGCACGAGTGAGGCCGCAGCCTTTGTCTCCGGTGCGGCGGCGCTTGCGATCCAACAGCGCCCAAATATCACGCCTGACACGCTGAAGAGGCTGTTCCTCTCCAACACAAAGGGCCTGGCGACCTCGAGCCTGAGACAGGGGGATGGTGAAATCGACCTGTCCAGGATGCTCGGGGCGACCGCTTACAACCCGCCAGTCCAATGGAAGACCATCGATTGGTCGACGGGGATCGGCTCTCTCGAGCTCGCCCGCGGGACCGATCACCTGACGCTCGACGGGGTCGTGCTGAGCGGCAACCAGGACATCTTCGGCCACCCCTTCAACTCTGCTGCGATGGCCATCCTGGAAGCTGCCCGGAACAGCTGGAGCGGAGGGATCTGGAATGGCAACAGCTGGAGCGGAGACTCGTGGTCCGGCAACTCGTGGTCCGGCAACAGCTGGAGCGGGAACTCTTGGTCCGGCAATAGCTGGAGCGGCAACTCGTGGTCCGGGAACTCTTGGTCCGGCAATAGCTGGAGCGGCAACTCGTGGTCTAGCAGCAGCTGGATGGGCGTCTCTTGGTCCTGAGCTCTCTTAATATCAGCATCTGACGTGCGGTCGGGTTTGTGCCCGGCCGCACACCTTTCAAGATCTGGTCGCCAGGTTCAAAGAGACCCCACCTTATCCTCACACCATCCCTCATTAGTCCCCAACACGACGTGACGATCGGCGCCTCGGCAACAGACGTACGCGAGGTTAGGCTCAGGTCGATGACCGACAGGCAGCCGTAGACCATGCGACCCCAAGCGAGGGTGTGGGCTCTTGTCGTCGGCACGGCCGGCGTCGCATTCGTTCTGACAGCCTTCGTGCTGTCCGGGATACCGGCACTTGATCCGCATTGGCGGCTGCCGTGGTGGGTCATGGCCCCCGTCTTCTGGGCAGCCGAGGCGCAGGTCATTCATTTTCACTTCCGCCGCGGGGCGCACACCTTCTCGCTGAACGAGCTGCCACTCGTGGTCGGCTTCTTCCTCGCGGTCCCGCTCGAGCTCGTCTTCGCGCAGGCGATCGGCTCGGCCGCCGCGCTGGCGATCAACCGCCGCCAGCCGCCGGTGAAGTTGGCCTTCAACATCGGTTCATTCGCCCTGTCATCGGTGGTCGGCCTGCTCGTCTTCCATTCCGTCGGATCCGGCTCCTTGACCGATCCGACGCGCTGGCTGGCTGCCTTCCTGGCGGTCGCCCTCTCGAATCTCGTCGGCGTGCTCACGGTGGCAACCGTGATCTCGATCTCGGAGGGTAGCCTGGGGGGCCGCAAGCTGCGCCAGATGATCGCTGTTTCGTCGGTGGTGGCGATCACCAACACCAGCATTGCCCTGCTGGCGGTCATCATCATCGTGGCCGACACGCGGGCCGTCTGGCTGCTCGCCCTCCCCGTTGCGACGCTCTTCTTTGGATACAGGGCCTTCATCGGTGCCCGACAGCAGCATGAGTCGCTCGAGCTCCTCTACGAGTCGACCCGCATCCTGCAGCGCACGCCTGAGCTCGACTCGGCGCTCGTCCAGCTCCTGTACCACAGCCGCACGATGTTTCGCGCGGAACAGGCGGAGATCGTCCTCTTCCCGTCGGCACCGGGCGACGGCTACCTGATCACATCGGTGGCGGAGGGTCGGACCTCCGTCATGGCCGAAGCATCGACAGCCGCCTGGAAGCCGGTTCACCAGCACGTAGTCGAGTACGGCAAGGCGTTCCTGCTCAATACCACCTCGCTCGAGCTGGAGGATGACCGCGAAGTGCGTGACGCGATGATCGCGCCGCTCGGCAGCGATGGGGGAGTCATCGGCGCGATGGTGATTTCCAATCGCCTCGGAGACGTGAGCACCTTCACCGCCGAGGACCTTCGCTTGTTCGCCACCGTCGCCAATCACGCGGGAACGGCGCTCGAGAACGGGCAGCTGGAGCGATCCCTGGCCAAGCTCTCCGTCCTCCAGGACGAGCTCAAGCACCAGGCGTTCCACGATGGGCTGACTCAGCTCGCCAACCGCGGCCTGTTCAGCGAGAGCGTTAATGCCCGGCTCGCGGCGACTCCACGCGGCAAGCGGTCAGTCGTGATGTTCGTCGACCTCGACGACTTCAAGTTCGTCAACGACATGTACGGCCACCCGGCGGGGGATGCGATGCTGGTCGAGGTCGCGACGCGACTTCAGGCCTGCACCCGTACCTCCGACCTGACGGCCCGGCTGGGCGGAGACGAGTTCGCGATCCTGGTGGACGACGGCCCGGACCTCGCTAACGCCGAGCGGGTCGCCGGGCGGATCGCGGAGATCCTCCGGCAGCCGTTCTCGATTGGAGACGTCCGGACGCACGTGTCGGCAAGCATCGGGATCGCAGCCGGCTCGCAGGGCGACTCCGCCGAGGACCTGCTCCGCCAGGCAGACGTGGCCATGTACAGCGCCAAGGCCGCCGGCAAGGGACGCTGGGTCGTCTACAAGGCCTCGATGCTGCGCACCGTGCGCTCGCGGCATGACGTCGGAGCTGAGCTGCAGCTCGCCGTGGACCGTGGGGAGTTTCAGCTCAGGTATCAGCCCGTCGTTTCACTCGAGTCCGGAGGGATCGTTGGCGCCGAGGCCCTGGTGCGATGGAATCACCCGACTCGCGGCGAGGTCGGGCCCGACGAGTTCATCGGCACCGCCGAAGAGAACGCGATGATCGTGCCGATCGGGCGGTGGGTGCTCGGAGAGGCATGCCGGGAGGCCGCAGGTTGGAGCCTCCTGCATGCGAACCCGGCGCCGTGGGTCGCCGCCAACCTTTCGGCACGGCAGCTTCTGCACCCGACCCTGCTCGATGACGTGGACTCCGCCATCGCCGCGGCGGGCCTGCCGCCGTCAAGCCTGATCCTGGAGGTGACTGAGAGCGTCCTGCTCCACGACGCAGATGCCGCGATCGAGGTGCTCGGCAAGCTGCGTGCCCGGGGGATCCAGATCGCCCTGGACGACTTCGGGACCGGCTACTCCTCGCTGAGCTATCTTCACCGCTTCCCGATCGACATCCTGAAGATCGCGCAGGGCTTCGTCGACGTGGACGATGCGAATGATGAGCGCTGGATCCTCGCCCAGGCCATCATCTCGCTCGGCAAGGCACTTGGCCTGAAGGTCATCGCCGAGGGGGTCGAGCGCCGCGCCCAGGTCCAGCGCCTGAAGAGCGCCGGATGCGAGTTCGCGCAGGGTTTCTTCTTCGCCCGCCCGCTGCATGGAGAGACCCTCGGGGCGGAGTTCGCCCGGGACAATGCGCAACGACTGGGCTCGGACCGCATGGCCCGATCGATCGCGTCGGAGGTCCACGCCGCCTGACCGGCTGACGGGATCGAACCCGAGGGTGCTGGCGCGTTACTCTGCGTCCATGCGATTCGCCCTCATGACCGAGCCCCAGCAAGGGCTCAGCTATGCCGAAATCCTGGACCTGGCACGCGCTGCCGAGTCGGCTGGGCTCGAGGCATTTTTCCGCTCAGATCACTACGGCTCGTTTGCCGGGCCGCCGGATGGACCGACCACCGACGCCTGGACCACCCTGGCTGGACTCGCTCGGGACACGAGCACGATCCGGATCGGCTCTCTCGTGTCGCCGGTCACGTTCCGCATTCCCGGCAGCTTCGCCAAGGTCGTCGCCACCGTCGACGAGATGAGCGGCGGGCGGGTCGAGGTGGGGATGGGCGCCGGCTGGAACGAGGAGGAGCACGTCGAGCTGGGGATCCCGTTTCCGACGCTGAAGGAGCGGTACGACCTCTTCGAGGAGGCGCTGGCGATCGTCCACGGGCTGTGGGCCGAGCCGGACGGCTGGAGCTTTGCCGGCCGGCACTGGCAGGTGCGCGACACGCGCCTGCGACCACGGCCGACCTTCTCCGGACAGCGGCACCCGCACCTGATCCTTGGGGGCGACGGGGGACCCCGGCTCGTCCGGCTGGTGGCCACCTGGGCGGATGAGTTCAACCGGAGCTCCGCGACCCCCGATCGGCTGCGCCTGGCGTACGGTCGGCTGGCGGCGGCCTGCGCGGATGTCGGTCGCGACCCCGACACGGTCGTCCGCTCGGCCATGGTGGGCGTGCTCGTGGCCGAGACGGAGCGCGAGCTGAAGGATCGGGTGCGCGAGCAGGCGGCGTTCCTCGGCGACGGCGGCGAGGACGCCGACTCATGGCTGACCGAGCGGCTCGGGCGCTGGATCATCGGCACGCCCGACGCGGCGCGGCAGCAGATCGAGGAGCTCGGAGCCGCCGGCGCGCAGCGGATCATGTTCCAGGACTTCCTGCCGTTCGACCTCGACATGGTGGCGCTGCTGGGACGCATCGCTGCCGGCTGACCCCGCGGGGTGGCCGGCGGCCCTTTGCGCTACACTCCGGCCACGGAGCGCCCGCGGAGCCATCGCATGGCCGGGCCGCCGAACGCGACGACCAAGAACCCGCGCCGGCGCGGCGCGATCATCGCCCATACGGGCTCCAACCACCGGAGGAGCCGATGCCTGACATCACTGTCGTTGTGGCGGCGCTCGCCGCCCTGATCGCGGGGATCGCCATCGGATACCTGGCGCGCCGCTTCCTGGCGGCGAGCAGCGTGAAGCACGCCGAGAGCTACGCGGAGCGGCTGATGGCCGAGGCGCGCGCCAAGCAAAAGGAGATCGTCCTCGAGGGCAAGGACGACGCGCTCAAGGCCCAGCGCGCCGCAGAAGAGGAGGCCCGCGAGAAGCGCGCCGACCTCCAGCGCCAAGAGCGGCTCCTGCTCGATCGGGCCGAGGGCCTCGATCGCAAGGTCGAGACGCTGGAGCGGCGCGAGGGGGCATTCGAGGAGCGCCAGCGCGAGGTGGAGGCCGAGAAGGAACGCCTCGCCGAGCTGCAGCAGCGCCAGATCGTCGAGCTCGAGCGGGTGAGCGGGCTGACCGCGGTCGAGGCGCGCCAGAGCCTGATCCAGCAGATCGTGGACGAGGCCGAGGCCGAGGCGCATCAGAAGGTGCGCGACATCGAGCGGCGCGCCAGCGAGGAGGGTGATGAGCGGGCGCGGCGAGTCCTGACCACGGTCATGCAGCGCATCGCGGCCGACCACACCTCCGAGGCGACCGTCACCGTCGTGCCGCTCCCCAGCGACGAGATGAAGGGACGGATCATCGGGCGCGAGGGACGCAACATCCGTGCCCTGGAGCAGGCGACCGGGGTCGACCTGATCATCGACGACACGCCCGAGGCGGTCGTCCTGTCCGGCTTCGATCCAGTCCGTCGCGAGGTGGCGCGCATGGCGCTCACCAAGCTGATCAGCGACGGACGCATCCACCCGGGCCGGATCGAGGAGACGGTAGCCAAGTGCCGGGCCGAGATCGAGGTGGTGATGCGACAGGCCGGCGAGCAGGCGGCCTACGACACCGGGGTGCCGGGCCTGCATCCCGAGCTGATCAAGCTGTTGGGGCGGTTGAAGTATCGGACCAGCTACGGGCAGAACGTGCTGAACCACTGCGTTGAGACCGGCCGCCTGGCCGGCATGTTGGCGGCCGAGATCGGCGCCAACATCGCCGAGTCGAAGAAGGGTGGCCTGCTGCACGACATCGGCAAGGCGATCGACCACGAGGTCGACGGACCGCATGCCATCATCGGCGGCGACATCGCCAAGCGCTACGGCGTCAACCCGGTGGTCTGCAACTGCATCGCCGCGCACCACCAGGAGGTCGAGCAGGAGTCGACCGAGGCAACGGTGGTGCAGATCGCCGACGCCATCAGCGCTTCGCGCCCCGGCGCGCGCGGCGAGTCGCTCGATAACTACATCAAGCGCCTCGACGACCTGCAGCAGATCGCACTCGGCTTCCCCGGCGTGGAGCGCTGCTACGCGATCCAGGCGGGCCGCGAGATCCGGATCCTGGTGCGCCCCGAGGAGATGGACGACCTGGCGTCGAGCCGGCTGGCGCGCGACGTGGTCAAGAAGATCGAGGAGCAGCTGCAGTACCCCGGCCAGATCAAGGTGACCGTGATCCGCGAGACGCGCGCGGTTGACTACGCCAGATGACCGATCGCGCCGCCCGGCTGCGGTGCATGGTCATCGGCGACATCATCGGCAAGCCGGGACGGCTGGCGGTCGTCGCAGGCCTGCGTGACCTGCGCGCCGAGCTGGATCTCGACCTGGTGATCGCCAACGGCGAGAACCTGGCTGCCGGTGCGGGGCTGACTCCAAGCCTGTCGGAGGAGCTGCTGACCAACGGCGTCGACGTCATCACCAGCGGCAACCACATCTGGGACAAGCGCGAGATCTACGACTACCTCGACAGCGGACGGCCGGTGCTGCGCCCGCTGAACTACCCCGATGACGCGCCGGGGCGCGGATGGCTGCTGCACACGCTGCCTGATGGCGAGCGGGTCGCAGTGGTCAATGTCATGGGCCGCGTCTTCATGAACCAGCTCGACTCGCCGTTCCTCGCCATGGACGGGCTGCTCGACGGCGCCGCGGAGCCGCTGCCGCCGCTTCGCATCATCGACTTCCATTGCGAAATCACCAGCGAGAAAAACGCGATGGGCTGGTACCTCGACGGTCGTGTCAGCGCGGTGGTGGGCACCCACACCCACGTCCCGACCGCCGACGCACGCCTCCTTCCCAAGGGAACCGCCTACATCAGCGACGTCGGCATGACCGGCCCGCGCGACTCGGTGATCGGGTTCTCACTGGAAACGGTGCTGCCGCGCTTCCTGACCCACCTGCCGACCCGCTTCGCGGTGGCCGAGGGGCCGGTAACCTTCAACGCGGTCGTGATCGAGGCCGACCGTCAGAGCGGCCGCGCGCACTCCATCACGCAGGTGCAACGGCTGATCGAGGCCTGAGCGGCAGGGCCGATGGCATCGCCCGCCCCGATCGCCGCCATCGTCGGGCCGACCGGCTCAGGCAAGACCGATCTGGCCCTGGCGCTCGCTCGCCGGCTCCCAGTCGAGATCCTGGTCGCCGATTCGCGGCAGGTCTACCGCGGCATGGAGATCGGCACCGCCCAGCCCGATCGCGCGGCGCGAGCGGCGGTCACGCACCACCTCCTCGACCTGGTGGCACCCAATGAGCCCTTCAGCGTGGCCGACTGGGTGGCCGCGGCGCGCGCCGCGGTCGCCGAGGTCGTGGGCCGCGGCCGACTGCCGCTGCTGGTGGGCGGGAGCGGCCTGTACGTGGCAGCCCTGGTCGACGGATACGAGCTCGAGCTGGGAGCCCCCGATCCGGTCCGCCGCGCAGAGCTCGCCGCGACCCTGGCAAGAGGGGGCATCGCGGCGCTCGCGGGGCGGCTGATGCGGGCCGATCCGGACGCCGCGCGACGGATCGACCTCCGCAACCCGCGCCGGGTGACGCGGGCGCTCGAGCGCGCTGAGGCGATCGGTCGCGGATCGCCGCCGGAGCCCAGCCCGTGGCCCGGACGAGTGGCGATGATCGGTATCGGTCGACCCCGCGACGTGCTCAACCAGCGGATCGACGCACGCGCTGTCTGGCTCTTCGGCCACGGGCTGCTCGACGAGGCCAGGGCGCTGCTCGAGGCCGGCCACGATCCGCGTCGGCGGCCGTTCACCAGCCACGGATACGGCGAGGCGGCGCGCTACCTGGCGGGGGAGTGGAGCCTCGAGCGGGCGGTGTCCGTGACCGCCCAGCGCACCCGCCAGCACGCGAAGCGCCAGGCGACCTGGTTTCGGCGCGATCGCCGCATCGTCTGGATCGCTGCCGGCGAGGCGCCCGCCGACGCTCCGGCGGTGGTCGACGAGGCCGAGCGCGTGCTGCGGGCGCTGCTCGCCTGACGCGCCCCGCTAGGCTGCGGGCGACGGCAGCCCGATCGACTGCCGCCAGGCATCGATGCTGGGCTCGACCGCTGCGCTCGCGGTCGCCGCGACACCCGGGGCGGCGATGGCCGGCGCCTCGGCCGCGCCCCAATCGGGCAGCGGTCCCGGGCGACTGAAGAGGTAGCCCTGGGCAGCCGTCACGCCGAGCTGGGTCAGCTGATCGACCTGCTCCTCGTGCTCGACCCCCTCGGCGATGACCATGGCACCGGTGCGGCTGGCGAAGGCCACGATCGACTCCACCACCGCGCTGGACCGGGCGCCGGGTGAGCTGCGCTGCACGAGCCCCAGGTCGACCTTGACGATGTCGAATCGCAGGTCGCTGAGGAGACGCAGGCCGGAGTTGCCGGCGCCCAGGTCGTCGGCCGCCAGGCGCATGCCGGCGCGTCGGCATGTCTCCAGCTTGTTGCGCACGCGCTCGACGTCGGCGATCGGCTGGTGCTCCGTCAGCTCGATCACCAGCCGATGCGGTGCGAACGCATTGCGGGCCAGGATGCTGAGCATGGCGGCGGTGCTGAACTCCGGCGCCTCGACGGTGCGGGGTGAGAGGTTGACGCTCAGGAAGAACCCGTCCGGCAGGAGGCGAGCGCCGCTGACGATCGCCTCGACGCAGGCCATGTCGAGCGCGACCACATGTCCACTCTCCGCGGCTGCTGCAAAGAGGCTTGCCGGGTCGGCATACGGGGCCGGGGAGATCGGTCGGATCAAGCCCTCGTAGCCAAGGGTGGTACCGCTCGCCAGCTCGACGATCGGCTGGTAGACCGGGCGCAACAGGCCGCGTGCGATCACCTCCGCGACGGCGGCCGACGTGCCGGCCGCCGAGGCGCCCACCTGGTCATCGGGGTCGAAGATCATCACCTCGGTCCGGCCGGCACGCTTGGCGGCATACAGCGCGACATCGGCCTGGGTGTAGAGCTGAGACCGGCCGCTGGCCGGATCGGGCAGCGCGGAGATGCCGGCGGAGAACGAGACCGGCCGGGCCTTCCCGTCGCGCACCGTCGGCTGCAGTGCCGAGACAAGGAGTCGGCGGGCGACGATGTACGCGGCTTCGGCGTCGGTGTGCGGCAGCAGCAGCGCGAACTCGTCACCGCCGATGCGGAAGGAGCGATCGACCCGGCGCAGCGCGACGGCGAGGAGGCCGCCGAAGGAGGCCAGCGTCTGGTCGCCGCTGGCATGGCCGGCGTTGTCGTTGATCAGCTTGAACTCGTCGAGGTCGATCAGCACCAACGCCACCGCCACGTTGTAGCGGAGCGCATGCTCGGTCTGCCGGTCGAGCTCCTCCTGGAAGGCGCGATGGTTGCCGAGGCCGGTGAGCGGGTCCCGCAGGGCGTCGGCGACCGCCGCCTGGTACCGCCCCTGCAGGTCAGCGCGGGCACGGACCATGGGACGGATCAGCAGAGCAGCAAGGGCCACACCGGCGATCCCGGCGCCGATCAGGGTGCTCGTCAGCGCGCGGGTCAGGTCATCGGGCTGAACGGCGGCAAGGAGCCTGTCCGCGACGATGCTGGTGACGGCAGATCCAACCAGCGGAACCAGCATGCGGACGGCCATGCGCGTCGGCGTCGGGACGCCCGTCGTCGCGTCGCCCCCGAGCGGTTCGCTCTCCACGGTCACCAAGGCCCTCCTGCATCGGCGCGGTGGAAGAGGTATCGCAGATCGTCCTGCTCGGCGCCGTAGCGAATAAGTACCGGCGCCACTCGCGTGGCTCGCGAATTGGACCCGCCGGCGCTTCGGGTACCATGACCCAGCGAGATGCCCCCACGCTCCACCCTGATCGACCTGGCCGCCCCCGACGAGCGTGCGTTCCTGATCGGCCTCGACGACCCGGGCGGTGACCGGTGGCCTGTCGAGCGCAGCCTCGCCGAGCTGGCCGCACTGGCGGAGACCGCCGGGGCGGTCGTGGTCGGCATGGCCTCGCAGCGACGCAAGCACCCCGATCCGGCCACCTACTTCGGCAAGGGTCGCGCGGCGGAGCTGGTCGACGAGCGGGCGGCGACCGGTTTCAACCTGCTCATCGTCGACGATGAGCTGGCAGCCAATCAGCAGCGCAGCCTGGAGAAGCTGCTCGACTGCAAGGTGGTCGATCGCTCCGCGCTGATCATCGACATCTTTGCCCGCCACGCCACGACACGCGAGGGGCGCCTGCAGGTCGAGCTCGCCGCGATGGAGTATCACCTGCCGCGGCTCACGAGGCTCTGGACTCACCTGTCCCGCACGGGGGCCGGTATCGGCACCCGCGGCCCGGGCGAGAGCCAGCTCGAGACCGACCGCCGGCTGATTCGCGACAAGATCAAGAAGGTGCGGGCCGAGCTGGAGGATGTGAAGCGACAACGCGCTACTGCTGCACGGCAGCGCGAGCGCTCCGAGGTGGCGACTGTGGCCCTGGTCGGCTACACCAACGCCGGCAAGAGCACCCTGCTCAATACCCTCGCCGATGCCGACCTGTTCGTGGCGGACATGCTCTTCGCCACGCTGGATCCGACCAGCCGCCGCGTCACGCTGCCGTCAGGGCAGCGCATCGTGGTCACAGACACGGTCGGCTTCATCAACAAGCTGCCGCACGACCTGGTCGAGGCGTTTCAGGCCACCCTCGACGAGGTGCTGCGGGCTGACGTGCTGGTCGAGGTGGTCGATGCCGCCGATCCGGACTTCGTCGGCCAGCAGCTGGCGGTGCAGGAGGTCCTCGACGAGCTGGGAGCGGGTGACAAGCCGCGCATCGTCGCATTCAACAAGATCGATCTGCTCGATCCGGGACTGCGAGCCGCCGCGATGCCGGCCGCCGATCATGCCGTCTTCATCAGCGCCGCCGGTGGCGAGGGGATCGACCTGCTGCGCGCCCGCATCGCGACGCTGCTGCGAGCGCAGATGGTCTCGGTTGACGCGGTCGTCCCATGGGCTCGCGGCGAGCTCGTGGCCCGCGCGAAGGCGGCCGGGGACGTCGCCGAGCGCTACACGGAGGCAGGTGTGCGCCTTTCCGGCCACCTTCCCGATGCCATCGCCGCCGAGGTGCGCCGGGCGGCCCCGACCAGCGGCCGCGACGCCGCCGTCCGTCGCACTCGCTGACGCTCGAGGGGTCGATGGTCATCGTCAGCGCGGACCTGATCCGCGCGGCACACCCGCGCATCCCCGCCATCTTCCGCGACTCGCCGCAGTTCGTGGCCGAGGCGCTCAGCGAGCGAGTCGGGGTGCCGGTGGTGGTGAAGGTCGAGACGGCCAACCCGATCGGCTGCTTCAAGGGCCGCGGCACGTGGCTTGCCGTCTCCGAGCTGCTGGGACGCGGCGAGGTGGGGGAGGGACGCGGTCTGGTGGTGGCCTCGGCGGGCAACTTCGGCCAGGGCGTGGCCTATGCCGGCCGCGGGATGGGGGTCCCGGTCCTCGTCTACGCGGCGACGACGGCGAATTCCGCCAAGGTCGCGGCCATGCGCCGCCTCGGCGCCGAGGTGCGCCTGGTGGGGGAGGACTTTGACGCGGCTCGCGAGGCGGCCGCGGAGCACGTGGCGCACACCGATTGGCACCTGCTGGTCGACGGCGAGGATCCCTGGATCTCGATCGGGGCCGGCAGCATCGCCCTGGAGCTGACCGATGCGGTCGCGCGAGGCGACCTGCCGCACCTGTCGCAGATCCTGGTACCGGTCGGCAACGGAGCCCTGATCGGCGGGATCGGCGCCTGGATCCGTGATGTGGCACCGGGAACCCGCGTGGTGGGAGTCCAGGCGGCGCAGGCACCAGCCATGACCCTCTCCTGGCAGGCGCGGCGGCCGATTGCCACCGAACGCGCCGATACGGTGGCGGACGGGATCGCAGCTCGGGTGCCGGTCCCGGAGGCGCTGGAGCTCATGCTGGAGGGCGTGCACGAGATGCGCCTGGTCGACGAGGCGACCATCATCGGGTCGACCATCGACCTGTCGGCGGCACTTCCGCTGGTCATCGAGCCGAGTGCCGGAGCCGCGTGGGGGGCGTTGCTTCAGCAGCCTCCCGGCGCCGCGGTAGCGCTGGTGCTGACCGGCGGCAACGTGGCGCAGCCGGACGGGACCGCCGTCTGACGCCAGGGGCCGCGCTGCGCGCGCGGCACGTCAGGTTCCCGGTGCCGGGTCTCTTAGAAGACGTGCCGCCCCAGCAGCGAATGGGCCTGGACGCGCTCCTTGCGCGACGCGGCCGCAGCTCGAACGCGATCCCTGATGGCGAGGCCTGCCCCCAGGTAGGCGCCCGCCAGCCCGATCAGCAGGCCGTAGCCGGCGAACATCGAGCCGAGCTCAGACGCGGACACCAGGCCGCCCAAAATCAAGAGCGCGCTGCCGGCCAGAGCCGTCCAGGTTGCCGCCCAAAGGAATGAAGTACGCATGCCGGCACGCTACGCCGTACCTCGGCGCGTGCCGAGTGGTCCCATCGGGTCATGCGGACGCCCATTAGTCCCTCCTTAGGCTTCCGCAAAGAGATGTTATGTGACCTTTCTCACCGTCGCAGTCGTGAGCTCTGGTTGTAGGGTATTCGGACCGAAGACAGGAGGACGGGATGCAGACCATCGGGATCGTGCTGAACATCGGGGCTGATCAGACGGCCGAGTTCGAGAAGGGGTTTCGCGAGATGGAGGCGCCGATCTGGGTGGACCTCCGTGCCCGCGGCGTGCTGACCATGGCGACGTTGACGAAGCTGGATATCACGACCAAGCCGGTCGATCGCGCGGTCCAATACCTCGTGGTGGCGATCTTCGCCTCCGACGAGGGCCATCACGAGCACGACAACGACCCTCGCTTCGAGGCCTGGAACAAGCGCGCCGACGCCTTTCAGATCGAGGAACCATACGTATTCGGCGGGGACACGATCGTCAACGTCGGTCCGTAGCAGCATCGGTCGGCTGAGACTCGGTGAGCGTGGTGGGTGCCCCGTGCGCGGCGGGAATAGTGCCGAGGCGGCCCGCTTGGTAGTCCTGGAAGGCCTGCATCAGCTCCGCCCGCGTGTTCATGACAAACGGTCCAGCCCAGGCCACGGGCTCACCGATTGGCCGACCGCCGAGGATGAGCAGGTCAAGGTTCGGGCTGCGACTCTCCTGAGATCGCGAAGCGCTGGCTCGGATGGAGTCACCCGCGCCAAACACGGCCAGCTGGCCGGTCCGCACCGGGATCCGCTCCGGGCCGACCGTGCCATGACCGGCGAGCACATAGGCGAGGGCGTTGTAGTCGGCACGCCAGGAGAGGTCCAGCTCCGCCTCGGGGCTGAGCGTGGCGTGCACCAGAGTCATCGGCGTATAGGTCGAGCCGGGACCCGCATGGCCGGCCACGTCACCGGCGATGACGCGCACGAGCGCTGCGCCATCGGCTGAGGCCAGCAGGCTAACCTCGCCGGCGCGAATGTCCTGGTAGCGCGGCGGCGACCACTTCTGGGCACGCGGCAGGTTCCCCCAGAGCTGGATGCCGTGAAACAGTCCACCGCTGATCACGAGCGCCTCAGGTGGCTTCTCGATGTGGAGGATGCCCGCGCCCGCGGTCATCCACTGCGTGTCGCCGTTAGTGATGACTCCCCCGCCTCCGTTGGAGTCCTGATGCTCGAAGGTGCCGTCCATCATGTAGGTGACCGTTTCGAAGCCCCGATGCGGGTGCCAGGGGGTGCCCTTCGGCTCGCCGGGCGCGTACTCCACCTCGCCCATCTGGTCGAGATGGATGAACGGATCGAGGTCGGCCAGGTCGACGCCTGCGAAGGCCCGTCGCACCGGGAAGCCCTCGCCCTCCAGGCCGCTCGGCGCGTCCGTCACGCTGCGCACCGGTCGCTGCCGGGCCCTCGCCGCGCCCGGCAGCGGTATTCGGGGAAGGAGGGTGATGTCGTCGACGGTGATCGCTGGCATGCCCTGATCATGCCACACTAATGGTTGCGTATGCAACTACTGTAGGCCGGTCAGCGCTCGGCTTGGACCCCCAGCGTCACAGCGGCCGCCAGGACGGCGACGGTGAGCGCGACGGCGTCTGCAGGAGCGAGCCCGGCATCACCGCCGAAATACCGGGTGGCGGCACTCGGGATCGCGTTGAGCAGCGGCGGGACGACGATCCAGCCGAGCACCAGCACGGTCGGCGCGACCGCCCCCGGCAGGCGCATCGCACGGACCACGACGGCGGTTAGCAGCCCGAGGAATGCCGCGAGCAGCAGGATCAGCACCACGGCCGGCTGATCCTGCGCGCCAGAGGCATCCACGAGCTTGACCAGGCCCTGCTGGAGCAGGGTGACGCCAACCGCCAGCAAGGCGGCGAGGGTTGAGGTCCGCGCTCCGCTCATCGGTCGGAGAAGCTGCGGGACTGGGTCAGCACGCCGCCCTCGAGCGCCACCTTTAGCCCCTGCGCGATGCGGTACGACTTCCCCGCCCCCATCACCAGCACGGCGTCGCCAGGGCGCAGGTGCTCGGCGACGTAGGCGGTTGTTGCATCCACGTCGCCGGTGGCGATGGTCGGGACCGCGGAGATGCGCTCGATGGCATCCGCCAGCGCCTCGGCCGAGGTCGCGCGCAGGGATGCATCGGTATCGCGGGAGGCGAAGATGTCGGCGATGACGACCTCGTCGGCATCGGTGAAGGCGCGTGCGAACTCATCCATGAAGAGCGCCGTGCGGGAGTACATGTGGGGCTCGAAGACCGCCCACAGGCGCCGCTCCCCCACCTTCTGGCGCATGGCGGCCAGCGTGGCGCGCACCTCGGTCGGATGGTGCCCATAGTCGTCGACGACGATCACGCCGGCAGTATCCGCGATCAGCTCCATGCGCCGTCCGGCGCCCGGGAAGGTCCGCAGGCCTTCGGCCAGGGCTTCGAGCGAAGCCCCCAGCTCGTGCGCCATGGTGAGCGCGGCGGTGGCGTTGAGGACGTTGTGCTCGCCTGCCAGCGGCGATTCGAACGTCTGTTCGAATAGCGTGAACCTCGCTCCCCCGCCCGCGTACGCGACGTCGTGCGCCTCCACGTCGCCACCCGGCCCATATCGCACCACGCGCCCTTCCCAGCCCCCCAGGCGGTCCAGGAGGGCCTGGGCGCCATCGTCGGCGGCGGCCGTGAGGAGGAGGCGGCCCCCGAGGCGCGGGTGCTCCCCCATCCCGCGCACGAAGCGCTCCATCGAGGCCAGCACCGCGTCGCGGTCGGCGAAGTAGTCGGGGTGGTCCATCTCGACGTTGGTGACGATTGCGCCCGCGGGGCGGTAGTTCAGGAAGTTGTCGCCGAACTCGTCGGCCTCGACCAGGAACGGCGCTCCCCCACCCGCGCGCACGGTGGCGCCCCACGCCGGCATGAAGGCGCCGACTTCGACCGTGGGGTCCATGCCGGCGGCGATGAGCAGGTGGCCCAGCATGGCGGTCGTGGTCGACTTGCCGTGCGTGCCCGTCACCGCCAGGCCGATGCAGCCCTCGGCCGCCATCAGCTCCCCCAGCAGCGCCTGCCAGGTGACGACCGGAAGGCCAGCGTCACGCGCGGCGACCAGCTCTGGCAGGTCGGGAACGGCGCGCAGGGCAGGCGTGATGGCAACCCGCTCCACGCCTGCCAGGTGCGCCGGGTCGTGCCCGGCGATGACCCGGATCCCGGCAGCGTCCAGCGGGGGCGTATACGGAGACGGCGTGTCGGCATCGCAACCGTCGATCCGCGCGCCAGCATGCTGCAGCACCAGCGCGACGCCGGCGGCACCGGAGCCGGCGATGCCGATGAGGTGGATCCGCTCGCCGACGCGCATGCGGCTTGGCGCCTACCGCTCGGTCGAGGCCGTTGCGACCTCGTCGAGCGCCAGCGACAGGGCGGCCAGGGCGGCCGCGGCCTTGTTCCCCTCGCGGTCGTGGGTGAGCAGGTGATGCTCGACCCGGGCAGGATGGCCACGCCGCGCCACCCCCACGACGTGGGTACCGAGCGGTTTTTGCTCGCTGCCACCCTCCGGCCCGGCGATCCCTGTCACGCTGAGCCCGATCTCGACCTCGAAGCGGTGGGCGGCGCCGGTGGCCATCGCTGCGGCGACCTCCCCGGACACCGCGCCGTGCGCCTCGATCAGCTCGCGAGGGACCCCCAGGCCAACCTCCTTGGCACGGTCCGAGTAGCAGATCACCCCGCCGGCGTAGTAATCGCTGGCACCCGGGGTCGCGGTGATCACATGCCCGATCAGCCCCCCGGTCGACGACTCGGCGGTCGCCAGCCGCCAGTCGCGCGCGCGCAGCGCCACACCGAGCACGGCAGCGGCGCTGACCAGGTCGGACTCGCTCGGTGGGTTCATCGGTAGTTGATGAACTGCAGCGCGACCGGGTAGTCGAGGGCGCGCAGCTCGCTGATCACGCCCTGCAGCTCGTCCTTGCTCTTGCCGATCACGCGCACCGCGTCGCCCTGGATCGTCGGCTTCACCTTGGGAAACCGCTCGCGCACCAGCTTGGCGATCTCCTTGGCCTGCTCGGAGGTGAGGCCTCGGTGCAGCCCGATTCGCTGTCGAATCGTGCCGCCGGCGGCCGGCTCGAGCTTGCCCCAGTCAAAGACCTTCAACGACAGTCCGCGGCGCACCGCCTTGGTCTGCAGCAGGTCCTTCACCGATCCCGCCCGGAACTCGTCGTCGGCGTGCAGCGTGATCTCGCCCTTGCCCAGCTCCAGCGACACCTTCGAGCCCTTGAAGTCGAATCGGGTGGCCACCTCGCGGCGCACCTGGTCGAGGGCGTTGACCAGCTCCTGCTGATCGAAGTCGCTGACCACGTCGAACGATGAGTCGGCCATCTCGCCTCCTGTGCTTATCTTCGCCGTTCGGGCCGGGGATGCGCACGCGTCTTGACCACTCGGGGAGGCGACGGCCTCAGGGTGGTGGGCTGGTCCCGCCGACGACAGTGATCGTCCGCCGAACGGCGGCGCTGTTCCGCTGGGTGAGCGGGTCGTTGGCCACCAGGGTGATGACGTTGGCCCCCGGCACCAGGCCGACCAGGACGCTGAACTCGCCGTTCAGATCGGCCCGGGCGCGCGGGTTCTCGCGAAGACCATCGGTGGTGATCGTCGCGTTTGGCTCGGTGACGCCGCGGATCAGGTACTCCGAGCCGTCGAACGAGGCCAGGTCGGTGGCAGGATCGGTGACGCGCAGGTCAGGCGTGCGGGCGAAGGTGATGAACTCGCCCACCAGGTAGGCGCCAAAGGCCGTGACCAGGACGGTCAGGATGACCGCCGCCACCGCGCCGGAGGTGACCACGAACGGACGCCGCTGGCGTTCCGCGATCGGCTGGGGCGGGATCGACGGCGTTCGCCGATCGGCGGCCGCTCCGATCTCCAGCCGGTACAGGTCGACCAGGTACTCCGGGTCGAGTCCCAGGTAGAGGCCGTAGTTGCGGAGAAAGCCCTTGGTGTAGACCGCCCCCGGCAGATCGCGGTAGTCGCCGGTCTCGAGCGCCGCGAGGTAGCGGACGCGGATCTTGGTGTCGCGCTCGACGCGCGCCAGGTCGATGAACTTCGCTTCGCGAGCGGTGCGCAGCACCTCGCCGAGCTTGGTCGGCTCGCGCTCCGTCACTCCCCGTCCTCGTCCCGACCGATCTCGCCTCCCCAACCATCCGGCATGATCAGCACCTCGCGGAAGCGGCTGCCGTCGGCGACGCCCACGATGCCGCGGTCCTCCATCTGGTCCAGGATGCGTGCGGCGCGCGCGTAGCCAATGCGCAGCCGTCGCTGCAGGAGCGAGGCTGACGCCTTGTCGGAGCGGCGCACGATGTCGATCGCCTGGGCCAGCAGCGCGTCTCCGTCGTGCTGTTCGCCGTCGCCCGGGCGGCCGCCCCCCTTGCCGTCGCGCTTCGGTGCGGTGATCTCCGGCCGATACTGGGGGCCACCCTGCGCCCGCCAGTGGCGCGCCACGGTCTCGATCTCGCCGTCGGTTACAAGCACACCCTGCAGTCGAACCGCGCGGGGAGCATCGATCGGCTGGTAGAGCATGTCGCCGCGGCCCAGCAGGTCCTCCGCCCCCACCGCATCCAGAATCGTGCGGGAGTCCACGCCGCTCGTCATGGCGAAGGCGATGCGCGAGGGGATGTTGGCCTTGATCAGGCCGGTGATGACCTGGACCGATGGGCGCTGCGTGGCGACCACCAGGTGAATGCCGGTCGCGCGCGCCAGCTGCGCGATGCGCGTGATGGTCGCCTCCACCTCGTAGGCGCTGACCATCATCAGGTCGGCCAGCTCGTCGATCACGATCACGATGTACGGCATCCGTGGCTCGCCGGGGCGCAGCGCATCGTTGTAGCCGCCGATGTTGCGCACGCCCCGCTGCGCAAACTCGTGGTAGCGGCTCTCCATCGTGCCGACCGTCCACTTCAGCGCGTTGACCGACTTGTCGTTGTCGACGATCACCTCGGTCAGGAGGTGCGGGATGCCCTTGTACTGCGCCATCTCGACCCGCTTCGGGTCGATCAGGATCAGCTTCACCTCGGTCGGCGTGGCCCGCATCAGCAGGGAGCAGATGATGGCGTTCACGCACACGCTCTTGCCAGATCCCGTGGCGCCGGAGATCAAGACGTGCGGCATGCGTGACAGGTCCGCGCTGAACGGCTGACCGGCGACGTCCTGTCCCAGGGCAAACGCCAGTTTGCTGCGGCCAGCCGCTTCCTCGAAGTTCGGTGAGCTGAGCACCTCCTTGAGGGTGACCAGGTCGAAGGCGCTGTTGGGGATCTCGATGCCTACGTACGGCTCGCCGGGGATCGGCGCCTGGATCCGGATGCTCCGCGCCTTCAGGTCTAGCGCCAGGTTATCGGCAAGCCCCTCGATGCGGGACAGCTTGATTCCCGGCTCGACGTCGAGCGCGTACTGGGTGACGACCGGCCCTTCCTGGATGCGCGCCACTTTGACTCCGATGCCGAAGTGCGCCAGCGTCTCGCGGATGCGCTGGCCCTTGGCGGTCAGGTCGAGCTGCGCGGCACTGCTGGCCGGTGCGTCATCCAGCAGAGCCACCTCGGGCAGCTGCCAGCTGCGGGTCACCACCTCGAGCGCCGCGTCGACCACGTCATGCTGCTCCACCTCGGCGAGATGGGCAGTCTCCTCGTGCTCCAGCTCCTCGACCGTCAACGGCTGAGCCGTAGCCACCGCAGCGTCCTCGCCGCCGACCGGCAGGGAAACGTCGCGCGGGCGAGCGACCGCGGCCGCACCCACCCCTGCTGGCCGCGAGCGACGAAGGATGAGCGGCGGCTCCTCGGCCTCGCCTCCCCCGCCCAGCGCGGAGCGCATTCGATCCAGCAGGCCGCGCGACTCGGGTGCCGCGGGTGCCGGATCGGCGCGTCCGCGTCTGTCAGCGCCGGCCTGCCGCGCCTCGAGCGCAGCCAGCTCGGCGCGCTCGTCACGGCGTCGGAGCCAGGCCGCGACCAGGTCGCCGACCGTCATGTTGAAGTAGAGCAGCAGGCCGACGACCAGCATCAGGCCCAGCACCGTCCACGCCCCCGCCGCACCGATGGCGCTGCTCAGCGCGGCGCTGGCGGCATAGCCGATCACCCCGCCGCCGTCTCCACGGCCCACGCCGGTGGCGCCGTCCCCTCCCGCCAGGTGGAACATGCCCAGCAGCCCGACCGTCATGACGGCCGCGCCGGTCGCGGCCATCCAGCGCTCGGCCGGCATTGTCTTGAGCCAGAGCATGAAGGCGAACCCGGCCAGCAGGATCGGCGCGAAGGCGATCCCCCAGCCGAGCAGGTA
>Ga0184639_10000189_pt1 | contig 22154 bp, 17 predicted proteins | sample PLM31_170_b2_FD_133155 | JGI IMG/M metagenome (GOLD analysis project Ga0184639, IMG submission 133155) | Groundwater sediment microbial communities from an aquifer in East River, Colorado, USA - PLM3-1_170_b2 | ecosystem: Environmental > Terrestrial > Soil > Riparian zone | place: USA: East...
GGCTGCGTTCCCCTACCTGGGGCGGGGGTCCTGGCTTTCTCGCCGGGATCCCCGCGTCCTGATCCTTGCCCCTCTCTTGGTGGTGCTCGGGGCCAGCCAGCTCCGCGACGTCCGGCAGCTGGCTGTCGTCCTCGTCCTGTCGCTGGGCTACTACGCTGCGGCGGGCATCCCCTGGCGATCCGTCCGGCTGCAATGGACCTACCTGGTCGTGGTGATCGGCGTCTTTGCGCTCTTCAACGCGCTCATCACCGGCGGGCAGTCCGGGAGTTTCTTGGGTGGGGCCACCCACGTGCTGCTGACGATTCCGCCGTTCGGCGCCGAGCTCACCGCCGAGGGGATCAGCCTCGGCGCCAGCCAGCTGGTGCGCTACATGGCCTTCGCCGCGGTCGGCTTTCCAGTCGCCTACGCGGTGGCGCCCGGCGACCTGGGCGTCGCGCTCCGTCGGCTTGGCATCGGTGATCGCATCGCGATCATGGTCGACCTGACCATCCGATTCATCCCCACCCTGGCCGCCGACGTCGGCGAGACGATCGACGCGCAGCGGGTGCGAGGCTATGACCCGACGGCACGAAAGGGAGGCCTCTTCACCCGCGTGCGGCGCGCGGCACCGATCCTGGTCCCGGTCACCGTCGGCTCGATCGCCGGGGCGGAGGACACGATCGACGCCATGGACCTGCGCGGATTCGGCGTCCAGCGACGGACCTGGCTGCGTCAGCTGCATTACGGGCGAGCCGACCTAGTCCTGCTCGGCCTGTTCGTGGCGTTCGTGGCGGTCGCCACCTTCGTCAATTTCAGCGGTCGCTCACCCCACTACCTGTTGCCATTCCTGGTCGGCGCGTAGCTGGAGTGTGTGGACGGGGCGTGGATAAGTCGGCCCCTCGACCGCAAATTCGTGGAGAAGTCCACTAGGCAGCGGCAGGAGCAGCCCCTACAGTTCTGGTTGTCCCGGAGGAGCCGGGCCACGGTCCCGAGATTGCATCAAGGGGTACGGGCGAGGTTCCTTCGGGGCACTTCTTTGTCCCGATTCTCCCGCAGGATTCCCGCCCCTCCGCGCGTCTAAGGTGATGAGGACGTCGCACCGAGCGACGCGCATAAGGGAGCCAGAGTGGGGATCCCGGTCACGCACGGGGACCAGGCCATGCGGCTGGAGGCGATCGTCGCCGACGAAGCCACATTCCGCGCCTGGTATGACGCCGTCCTGCCGCGCGTCTACCGCTACCTTCTCTCGCGTTGCGGGCACGATGTCGCCCTCGCCGAGGAACTGACGCAGCAGACCTTCGTGGAGGCGATTCGCCACCGCCGGCAGTTCGACGGCCGGTCGGACGCGGTCACCTGGCTGTGCGCCATCGGGCGCAACAAGCTGGTCGACCACTTCCGCCGCGCGGGCCGCGACCAGCGGCGTCAGCTGCGTCTGCTGGACGGCGGCAACGACCGAGGCACCTCCTGGCAGGCGCCCGAGGCCCGCCAGAGCGTGGAAACGACCCTCGCCCGGCTCTCGGCCGAACAGCGCCTCGTCCTCGTCTTCCGCTATCTCGACGGGCTCTCGGTGCGCGAGATCGCGGCGGCCATCGGCCGCTCCGAGTCGGGCACCGAATCCCTGCTGGTACGCGCCCGGGACGCATTCCGCCGCGCTCATGGAGGCGACCTCGATGCGTGACGACCAGCTGTCCCGATTGTTCGGCTCATTGGCCGATGCGTCCGATCCGGACCCCGCCGTCGCGGACGGTCTCTTCGAGCTGCTGCGGCTCGAGGCCGCCGGCCTCGCGCGTCCCACCCGCCGGCCGCGGATGGTGCTGCTGGCCGCTGCCCTGCTGCTGGCCGCCATCGGCGCCGGGGCAGTCCTGGGCACCGGGCTGATCAAGCTGCCCTGGCTGGTGGTCGCACCCTCGCCATCTCCCGAGCCCAGCCCGACCAGCTCCGCCGAACCGTCGCTGCCGGTTGCCACCGACGACGTGCTGCCGGTCGGCAGCCTGGCCCGCACGTTGACCGAGCTGCCGTTGCACGACCGTCCGGCGACCGACTCCGCGCTCCAGGCCTTGATCCCGGCTGGGCAGGTGGTGTATGTCCAGCTGCGCGGCGAGGTCGGACCCTACGAGGCCGATGGCGCGGTCTGGTACACGGTCGCCTGGGCGCCCGATTTCGAGGCCTGGCCGATCCCCCCTGACGGCGAATTCTGGGGCTGGTTGCCGGTGGCACGCGAAGGCTTCGCAACGGTCGAGCCGATGGAGGTCTTCTGCCCGGGTGCCGAGCAGGACGCGGCGCAGCTGGCGGGCATGACCCCGTGGGCCCGGCTCACGTGCCACGGCAGCGACGAGCTCGTCCTGGACGGCCGCTGGATCGCCGGCAGTGGCGGGTTCGTTCCCTGGACCGGTGAGCCGGCCTGGCTGGTCATGCCCAGCTTCGACAGGGCGATCGCACCAGCCGACGGCGGGCAGCCGTTCTACTTCGTGACCGCTCCCGACGTATCGGTCGACCTGGAGCTGGTCGGGGCCACGGAGGTCCGAATCACCGGTCACTTCGACGACCCGGCCTCCGGTGGGTGCGTGATCCAGGCCGGCGAGCCTCTCAACGACCAGCCGGTGGAATCGGTGCGGACCTACTGCCGCGAGCGATTCGTGGTGACGTCAGTCGAGGTGCTTGCAGCGCAGCCTGCTCAGCCACCCTTGGTCGGGTCACTGGTCGCCACCCTGGCGGACGGGATTCGGTTGCGCGAGGAACCGGGCACCAGCGCCTCGATCCTCGGGACGCTGGCCTTCGGCGCCACATCGTACGTGGCCGACGGTCCGCGCGAGGCCGACGGCTACACCTGGTGGCTGCTCGCCGGCCGAGGCATCCCCCCGTATTCGGGCTGTATCACACCCTTCTCGACGGACCCCTACGACTGCCCGGTGTGGTACGGATGGGCGGCTGGCGCCAGTGCCGAGGGCGACCCGTGGCTGGCTACCGTTCGTCCCGACTGTCCTCCGGATTCCGGGCCGCTGACCGCATTCTACGGAAGGGGGCCGCTCGACTACCTCACCTGCTTTGGCGGTGCGTCGCGCACCTACGTCGGCTGGCTGCCCGTCATCCCGGACGAGCCGGGGGGCGGAGGCGGGTGCTCGTTGGACGGCCTGACCTGGCTGGCCTGCGGCCCCGCGCATGATCTGCTTGTGAACCCTGAGGGGGATTTCGGGGACGGTGTCGCGCTGTTTGTCGATCCTGCGTCGGGCATCGACCTCGACGCATTGCAGGGTATGTGGGTGAGGGTCATCGGGCATTACGACGATCCGGCAGCCGCCGGCTGCACGTACGGCCCCGACCCGGGCTACCAAGTCCTGTACTGCCGATCCCGCTTTGTGGTCGAATCGATCGAGCCCACCACGGCTCCGTGATGGATCAGCCTCGCTTGAGGAGCCAGGACCGATACGACGGTCGGAAGCCGATGGCGCGCAGCGCCTCGGCCAGCGCCGACTCCGCGGGCGGCAAGCGGTCGACGCGCTCCAGGCGGAGCTCCCGCATGGGACCCACGGGCGCCAGCAGCAACCGGAGGGCACCGATGGCAGCCGCCGCCACGTCGCTCGCGGCGAAGGCCGGCAGGGTCAGCAGCCCGCGGCCCCCACGCTCCACGTACAGCGCCGGCGCGCCGTCGGCCAGGACGACGTAGGCGCCGGGCACACGCAGCAGCGGCAGCCGCTCGGCATCCCCGTCACGGGGCCAGGCAAGCGAGGCGCCGTACGGCTGCGCCGGGTCAGCTGCAGCCAGCACCAGGATCCGTGGGCCGCCCTCGCCATCCACATCCCGCGCGGCCCGCAGCCGGTCGACCGCGCCGGGCAGCGCGAACTGCGCCGCGCCCAGTCCCTCGACGAAGTAGCCGCGGCGCGCGCGCCCCGCCTCCTCCATCGCCTTGAGCACCGGGTAGACCGATGCGAAGCCGCCGGTCAGGCCTTCGGCCAGCACAGCCTCGCGGGTGACGACGCCGTGCCGTTCGAGCAGGGCGAGCGCCTGGGCGTGGCTGCGCTCGGTCGGCGAGCGTCCCTCGCCGACCAGGTCGGCGACCAGCGACCAACGTCCGGCGGCGCGTGGCGGGCCGGTCCCCGCCGGCCGCCCCGGGCGAACGGAGCGCGATCGTGAGCGGGGCAACGCCAGCGCACGGAGCGGAGCCAGCGTGTCGTTGGTGACCTCGCCGGACCAGACCAGGTCCCACAGCGCGTCGAGCAGCTCATCGTCGGTTCGGGCATCGCGCACTTCGGTCCGCAGCGGCCCGAAGAAGGACGCGCCGCGACGCGACAGGCGCTCCCGGATGGCGTCGTGCAGGGGCCCTTCGGGCCGCTCACCCGGTTCGAAGGCGCCGGCCGCGGCCAGCAGCTCGGCCCGACTGCGACGGAAGAGCGCGACCCGGCCATCGTCCCGGCCCAGCGGCCCTCGTCCGATCCAGACCACCTCGCCGCCAGCCCCCAGCTCGTCGAGCTGCCGCGGCGCGTAGCCGGCGACCCGGGCCGGCAGGACGTCGCGCTCGAGGATCGAGGCCGGGATCGGGTGACCCTCCAGTTGCGTGACCACTTCGAGCAGCCGGTCGGCACCCGCCGCTCGGCTGCCGATCCCGTGCCAGGCGGGCAGGAAGCGGGCCAGTGCCTCGATCGGCACCGGCTCCACCTCGCGCCGCAGGCGGGCGAGCGACCGCCGGCGCAGCGCCCGCATCACCTCGGGGTCGGCGAACTCGCGCTGCTCGCCACCGGCTCGGAACGAGCCCTCGACCAGGCTGCCGGCGGCGACCAGCGCCCGCAGCCGCTCGGAGACACGCTCCAAAGCGATCCCCCACCGTGCGGCGGGTCCGGTGGCGGTGAAGGGTGCATGGGTCCGCGCCCAGCGCAGGAGCAGCGCGTCGAGTGGCTCGCTGTCCGCGTCGGCAACCAGCCACGTCTCCGCCACCCCGGCTGGCGGGCTGACCCCCACCGCGTCGCGGTAGCGGGCGACCTCCTCGACCGCGATCCAGCGCGGCTCGCCGGCGATGCGCACCGTCACGATCCGCCGGTCGCGCTCCAGCGCGGCGAGGCCGGCGGTCGCGTCATCCAGCTCACAGCGAGCCGCCACCTCATCGGTCCGGAGGTCGCCAAGCCGGCGCAGGAGGTCATGGACGCCGTCGACGGTCCGGGCGCGCCGTCCGCCGGCCAGCGCCTGCCGCTCCAGCTCGAGATCGGTGGTGGCAGCCGGATCGAGCAGCTCCCGCAGCTCATCGGCGCCGAGCAGCTCGGCCAGCAGCTCGCGGTCGAGCGCCAGCGCCTGCGCCCGCCGCTCCGCCAGCGGCGCGTCGCCCTCGTACATGTAGCTGCCCACGTAGTCGAACAGCAGCCCCGACGCGAACGGCGATGCGGAGCGCGTTTCGACACTCGTCACCCGGATCTGTCGCGAGCGGATGCCGGCCAGCACCTCGGTGAGCGCGGGCAGGTCGAAGACGTCGCGCAGCACCTCCCGATACGTCTCGAGGATGATCGGGAAGGACCCGTAGCGGCTGGCAACCGCCAGGAGGTCCGACGAGCGCTGTCGCTGCATCCAGAGCGGCGTCCGCTGACCCGGGCGGCGCCGTGGCAGGAGCAGCGCGCGGGCTGCGTTCTCGCGGAAGCGGGACGCGAAGAGCGCGGTGCCACCCAGCGCATCGGTGACGACCTGCTCAATATCGTCGGGATCGAGCAGGAAGATCTCCTCCGGCGGCGGCTCGGTCGCCTCCGGCAGGCGCAGGGCGATGCCGTCATCGGTCCAGATCGCCTGCACTGGCTGACCACGCTCGGCCATGCGCGCCTCGATCGCCATCGCCCACGGGGCGTGGATGCGACCGCCAAACGGGGAGAGGAGGCAGACTCGCCAGTCGCCCAGCTCGTCGCGGAAGCGCTCGAGCACGATCTGCCGATCGGTCGGCAGCGAACCGGTCGCCTCGCGCTGCTCGGCGAGATAAGCGAGCAGGTTGCCTGCGGCCCGCTGGTCGAGGGCGTGGTCGTCGCGCAATCGCGCCTCGGCGGCGGCCGGCGTCATGGCGTCGAGCTCGCGCAGCGTGGCGCCGATGGCCCGCCCCAGCTCGATCGGCCGCCCGATCCCGTCGCCCTTCCAGAACGGCATCTTGCCCGGTTCGCCGGGCGCCGGCGTGACGACCACGCGGTCGGCGCGGATCTCCTCGATCCGCCAGGATGAGGCGCCCAGCAGAAAGACCTCGCCGACGCGGCTCTCGTACACCATCTCCTCGTCCAGCTCCCCGACGCGGCGTCCCTTACCGCCCTCCTCCCCGGCCAGGAAGACGCCGAACAGGCCGCGGTCGGGAATCGTGCCGCCCGACGTGATGGCCACCACCCGCGCGTCGTTGCGGCTCTGGATCGTGTCGCTCGTGCGATCCCACACGATTCGAGGCCGCAGCTCGGCGAAGTCGTCGGACGGGTATCGGCCGGAGAGCATGTCGAGCACTCCGGTGAACTGCATCCGCGACAGGTCCCGGAACGGCTCGGCGCGAATCACCAGCTTGTAGAGGGCGTCGACCGTCCATCGGTCCATGGCGCCGGCGGCGACGACCTGCTGCGCCAGCACGTCGAGCGGGTTGCGCGGGATGCGGGTCTCCTCGATGGCACCGTCCAGCATCCGTCGCACCACCACCGCCGCCTCGAGCAGGTCGCCGCGGTACTTGGGAAAGATCTTGCCCGTAGACGGCTCGCCGACCTGGTGACCGGCGCGCCCGATCCGCTGCAGGCCCGCCGCCACGCTGGGTGGCGACTCGATCTGAATCACCAGGTCGATCGCGCCCATGTCGATCCCCAGCTCCAGGCTGGAGGTAGCCACCAGCGCCGGCAAACGTCCGGCCTTCAGTTCCTCCTCGATCTGCAGCCGCTGCTCGCGGGCGATGCTGCCGTGATGCGCCCGCACCAGCTCCTCGCCGGCAAGCTCGTTGAGGCGGCTGCTGAGCCGCTCGGCCAGCCTGCGGGAGTTGACGAAGACCAGGGTGGACCGATGTGCCCGGATCAGCTCGAGCAGGCGGGGATGGATCGAGGGCCAGATCGAGTGTCGCCCGTCAGGCCCCGCCGATTCCGCCGCCTCGTCCCCGAGGCGTGTCATGTCCTCGACCGGCACGATCACCTCCAGGTCGAGCGGCTTCCGGGACCCGGCGTCGGCGATCGCGACCTCGCGCCCCACCCCGCCCAGGAACGCCGCGATGGCCGAGAGCGGCCGCTGCGTGGCCGACAGGCCGATCCGCTGCGGCTCGACATCGGTCAGCGCACACAGGCGCTCCAACGACAGCGCTAGGTGCGAGCCGCGCTTCGTGCCGGCCATTGCGTGGACCTCGTCGACGATCACGAACTCGACCCCGCGCAGCGCCTCCCGCGCCTGGCTCGTGAGCAGCAGGTAAAGCGACTCCGGCGTGGTCACCAGGATCTCGGGCGGATCCCGGGTCAGCCGGCGGCGCGCCTCAGCCGGCGTGTCGCCGGTGCGGGACGCGACCCGCACCTCGGGCAGCGGCAGGCCGAGCCGCTGCGCCGTACGGCGGATGCCCGCCAGCGGCGCTCGCAGATTGCGCTCGACGTCATAGGTGAGCGCCTTCAGGGGGGACACATACAGGACGCGAAGCCGCCGCTCCCGGGGGCGCGGTGCCGCGTCGGCGAAGAGGCGATCGAGGCACCACAGGAAGGCGGCAAGGGTCTTGCCGCTGCCAGTGGGGGCGTGGAGGAGGGTGTGGCGACCCGCAGCAATCGGCGGCCAGCCGAGGACCTGCGCGCGGGTCGGCTCGGCAAAGGCCTCGCCGAACCAGGCGCGCGTGGGAGCGGAGAATGGTGCCAGGGGATCGGTCCGGGACACGACGCCGTCAGTCTAGCGCGCCTGTACCCATTCGTACATCTGTGCTAATTCATCGGGCACGCCAGTCGCTGGCGCCGCGTGACGCATCGGCCTATACTTGGTTGCATGAGCAACTATCCCGCGCCAGAAGGCGCGATCAACGAGCTGGTCGCCCGCGCCCTCTCCCGGGGCCACACCATCGACATCACCACAACCGGACGGCGAAGCGGGCAGCCGCGACGCATCGAGCTGGTCTTCCACAACATCGACGGCCGCGTCGTTCTCAGCGGCCTTCCCGGACGCCGCAGCTGGTACGCCAACCTGCTGGCCGATCCGCGTTTCACCTTTCACCTCAAGGGCGCCGTCAAGGCCGATCTGCCGGCCACGGCCCGCGCCATCCTCGAGCCGGAGGAGCGTCAGACGGTGATGGCACGCGTGGCGAACAACTGGGGGCGCAACGACCTCGAGGTGATGCTGCGCCGCTCGCCGCTGGTCGAGGTCCGCTTCGAACAGGCGGCGTAGCGAGGGCCGGCCCATCGCTGGACCGGCCCCAGCCTGGCGCGGCGGCTCCGAGCTTCCGCCGCGCGCCTCATCGGCGGATCAGTTGTTCGGGTCGCCGTCCCCCGTCTGGAAGAGGCCCACGGCGCCGTTGTCCGGGAAGTTGAAGGCGTGGGTGACGAACGGGTAGAGCCCGTCCTCGGCCAGGGTGAACTCCACGATGGCGCCCTGCGCCGGGCTCAGGTCGACGGCCTGCGATCCCCAGTTGCCTTCGTTCCCGCGGCGCAGCGCGATGCCCTCCTTGATCACCTCGTCGAAGATCGTGCCGACGACATGGAAGGAGGAGTCGACGTTCGGGCCGGAATCGAGGACGAAGACCCGGATCCGCTCCCCGACGCCGACCTGGATCGGATTGTCTCGATACTGGGCGGCGATCCCGTTGAAGGTCACGAACTCAGGGTCCGGCGCACCGCCGGTCGCCCTGGTCAGGTCGCCGACCTGGCCCTGCGGCCCGATGTACCACTCGCTCTGGACCAGGAAGAACTCGCGGTCGACCGGCGCCAGGCCGCCCTCCGGCTCGATGATGATCATCCCGTGCATCCCGTTCATGAGGTGGCTCAAGACCCCGGCCGTGCCGCAGTGGTACATGAACACGCCGGCCTTCGTGGCAGTGAACTCGTATAGCAGCTCTTCGCCGGGGTTGATGTCGCGCATCTCGTCGTTCCAGGCCACCATCGAGGCGTGGAAGTCGAGCGAATGCGGCATGACGTTGGTGGCCGGATTCTTGAAGGTGACGCGCAGCGTGTCGCCCACCCGGACGCGCAGGGTGGGACCGGGGACGGTGGCCGTCTCGGCGGTCAGGCCGTAGGCGTAGACGGTCTGGACAAAGCCGTCCGCCACCGTCATCTGCTTCTCGACGATGTACAGGTCGATCACGTCCCCGAGCGCGGGGGCGACCGGGTCGCGCAGCTCATAGGGCGGCGCGTTCGGATCCCTTGCGACCTCCGCGGAGGTCGGCTCGCCGCTGCCGACGGCGGCCTGACCTCCGGGCGGCTGGGTCGGCGACCCTGCCGCATTGCCCCCGCTCTGCACGGCGACGATCACATAGATGAGGGTCAGCAGCAGCACGCTGGCCACCGCGGAGGCATATAGGACGACTCGGCCGATCATTCCCTTCCTCTGCCCGGCTCGGCGGGCATGCGTAATCTGTCACGCTCAGTCAGGCACGGCGTCGTGCTGAGAGGATGTGCCAAATGGCCTGTGCCGGCCGGGCAGATGGCCCCTTCACGTCGCCGAGACCCAGATCCCGTATGGGCCGCGGGCTAGGCTAGGCCCGTGGACTCGACCGGCACCCATCAGGACTGGGAGCTGCGTGCGCGGCGTGCCGAGGCGCACCTTGCCGCCCTCGACTCGGCCATCCGCGGCATCTCGGGCGTGCTGACGCTCGATCCCGTCCTGCAGCTCATCGTCGACCGCGTGCGCGACCTCGCCGAGGCCGACTACGCGGCGCTGGGCATCGTCGACGCCGATGGCACCATCGAGCGCTTCATCACCAGCGGCCTGGGCGATGCGGAGCGCCGGCGGATCGGCGCCCTGCCCCGTGGTCTCGGACTGCTGGGGTTGATCATCCGCGAGGGGCAGACGGTTCGGATTCCCGATATCGCGCTCGACCCGCGGCGGCATGGCTTTCCACCCAACCACCCCGACATGCACGCCTTTCTTGGCGTTCCGGTCACGGTCAAAGGGAGCCCGGTAGGTGACCTCTACCTGGCCAACAAGCGGGGTGCGCCCGAGTTCGACGCCGACGACCAGCTGCTGGTCGAGCGCTTTGCGCTGCATGCCGGGCTGGCGATCGAGAACGCGCGGCTGAGCGAGCGCGTGCAGGCACTGGCCGTCGTCGAGGAGCGTGAGCGGATCGGTCGCGACCTGCACGACGGAACCATCCAGCGCATCTACGCCGTGAGCCTTGGCCTCGACGACGTGCCGGAGATGCTCGCCACCGATCCGCGGGCTGCCGCCGAGCGTGTCGAGCGCTCGATCGAGAGCTTGCACGCCACCATCGGGGAGATCCGGGGCTACATCTACGGCCTCCGGCCCAGCGCGCGGGAGGCCGGCGGGATTGCGGACGCACTTGAGTCGCTGGCCGCGGAGGTCATGCTGCATGCCCCGCTGCAGATCGACGTGCAGGCGAGGCGTGGCCCCCGCCTTCCGGCCGACGTGAGCGCCGAGCTGTTGAGCATCGCGCGCGAGGCGCTCAGCAACGTGGCCCGGCACGCGGCTGCGAAGCGCGCCACGATCACCCTCTCGAGCAGCCGGGATGAGGTGCGACTCGAGGTGGCCGATGAGGGCCGCGGATTCGACGCTGCTGCACCTGTGGTGGCCAGCCACCATGGCCTGGCCAACATGCGCCGCCGGGCGGCGTCATTGGGCGGCAGCCTGGAGGTCGTCAGCGTGGTGGGCGGGGGGACCTGTATCATCGTCGCGCTCCCGCTCCCCGAATGAGCGGCACTCCCGGAGAACGACAACGCAGGGCATGAGCCGCGACCCGAAAGCCGCACGATCCCCTCTACGGCTGGTCCTGGTCGACGACCACGAGGTCGTGCGGCAGGGACTTGTCGCGCTTCTCGCGCGGCGACCGGAGTTCCAGGTAGTCGCGGAGGCGGGAAGCGTGTCGGAGGCCTTGCTTGCAGCCCATCGTTACGAGCCGGACCTCGTGGTCATGGATGTCCGCCTGCCCGATGGCTCCGGTATCGAGGCCTGCCGCGACATCCGCGCCGAGCTGCCGGCGACGGGGGTGGTGATGCTGACCAGCTACCCCGATGAGGAGGCGGTGCTATCGGCCATCCTGGCCGGCGCCAGCGGCTATCTGCTCAAGCAGATCCGCGGCCGCGACCTGGTGGCTGCGCTCGAGGCGGTGGGGCGCGGAGACTCACTCCTCGACCCGGCGGTCACCGAGCGGGTCCTCGAGCGCGTTCGCCGCGCGGCATCGGGCGAGCAGGATGAGCTGAGCCAGCTGACCGCACAGGAGCGCCGCATCCTGCTGCTCGTCGCCGAAGGGAAGACCAACAAGGAGATCGCCGCCGAGGTGTTCCTCTCCGACAAGACCGTCAAGAACTACGTCAGCAGCATCCTCTCCAAGCTCGATCTCCAGCGCCGAACGCAGGCCGCCGCATTTGTCGCCAAGCGTCGGCTCGGCTCGCCGGGCCGCGGCACCTAGGCCTTCAATCAGGGTCCGCGAGCCGCCCGCTCGAACTCGCCCAGCAGCCAATTGGCGGTGCCTGTGGCGGCAATGTGCAACAGCGCTCGGTCCGCCAGCCAGCCCAGCTCGCCGCCCGGCGGCGCGTACCAGCCCGTGAGCGTCATCTCCTCGCCGTGCACCACGAGCGAGCCGGAGAAGACCGGGAAGAGCGGCGCCAGGGTCGCGGCCCGCCAGCTGATCTCGACCTGCCAGCCATCGTTGAGCAGCTCGACCGGACCGATGTCGACGTACGCCGCCTTGCGGAAGGTGACGAGCGCCGGACGATCACCAACCCTGAGCCGAAGGTCGGTCTGGTGGCGATGCATCCCCTTGGGCGCTCCCCTTACCTCCGGACCGAGCCAGGCGCGCGCCTCGCGGACCGCCCACGCGAGGCGCGCCTGGTCGACGGCGTGGCGGCGCACCACAAGGTGGCTGAGCCGCTCCGCCACGGGTTGCGAGCCCACCATCACCCTACTCCTGGACGATGAGGGCGGTGACCATGCCGAACATGCCGTCAGGCCCTTCGGCGTGGGTGAGGACGTGGCAGTGGAAGGCCCACACGCCGAGCTCGGTCGCCTCCACCAGGACATCGATCCGCTCACCGGGCGCCACCAGCACGGTGTCCTCGTAGTGCGGATCGGGCAGGAGGTAGCCGTCCTTTGCGATGACGAGCTGCCGGATGCCGTGCAGGTGCATCGGGTGGATCTGGAGGCCCTCGTTCATGTAACGCACCCGGATCGTCTGCCCCTGGGTGGCCACGATCGGCTCGGTCGCCGGGAAGCCCTTGCCGTTGAGCGTGAAGCCGAGCGGCCCGTCGTTGATGATCATCGTGTAGTCGATGTCCGCGGCCGGCTCAGCGGTGGCGTCCGGATCGGTCACCACGAACGCGCCCAACAGCCCCATCGGCACCTGGTGCTCTGCCATGAAATGGCTGTGGTACATGTGGCTGCCGGCGTTCCGCAGCGTGAACTCGTAGGTGAAGGACTCGCCGGGCATGACGGCCGGCTGGGTGATGACCGGCACGCCGTCCATGGCGCTCGGCACGATCAGACCGTGTGAGTGGATGGTGGTCGGGACCGGCAGCTCGTTGTGGAGGATGATCCGCACCCTGTCACCGACCTCGGCACGCAGCTGCGGCCCGGGCACGGTCCCGTTGTACGCGTACGCCTCGAGGATCACTCCCGGCTCGGTCTCCCACTGGATTACCGATGCGGTGATCTCCCACTGCTTGGTCCCGTCGTCGAGGATCGTGGGCTCCAGGACCTGGTTGCCCCTGCCCTCTGTCTCGGCGGGGAACTGGGCCGTGCGCGCCGCATCGGCGTCACGCAGCTCCTCGGCGCTGATCGGCACCGAGGGCGCCGGCGTCATCGCCACGCCACCGGTGACCATCACCTCGCCGCGCATCCCGCCGTCGGCGTGGCCGGGCACCGAGCAGATGAACGAAAGGCCGGCCGCGGGGATCGTCACCTCGCCGATCGCCGTGGTATGGGCCGCCGCCTCAATCCTCGTCCCGTCCGCGAACGTCAGGTCGTGGAGGATGCCCCCGTCGTTGACGAAGGTGACCCGGTAGCGGCCTGGCGAGCTGACATGCGCCATCGCCGGCTCGAAGCCCAGGTCGAAGGCGTGGATCTCGATCGAGCCCACCGGTCCCGGAGCACCTGAGACCGCCGGCGAGGATTGGGCGCCACCTCCGCCGCCCGGCGCGCCGAGGACGACGGCCGCCAGGAGCAGAACCAGCGCGAACATCGAGCCCGCGGTGGTGAAGGCGATCCAGAGGGCGAGGGTGCGAGGCATCGGTTCTCCATGGCATTGCGGATTAGGGCGTCCCCGGCACGGTATGAGAGCGTGGGACGGAGACCCTAGGGCCGGATGGCCCGGTCCGCGGGGGCCGCACGGCCGTTCCGAATCGGTCCATCCGTCACATGCCTCCCGCCAGCTGAACGGCGAGAGTGGCCATGGGGACTTGAGAAAAACACCCCATCTGCACGAAAGGGACACTCCAATGACCAGTCGACTGCGAGGGCTCGGCATCGTCCTCGGACTGATCGGCCTCGCATTCCTGGTGGCCGGTGGCTTTGCCTTCTTCAAGGTCCAGGAGGGGACGGCGTCCCTGAAGGCCTTCAGCGCGGCGCAGGACGTTCAGCTCGCCTACAACGAGGAAGGCCAGCTGGTCGACCGCGGCGAGACCGAGGGCGCGCAGGCCATCATGGCGCTGCTGACCAACGACTGGGGCTACCCGGTCGTGGACTCGGAGCTCGATCCCAATGACCCGATCGTCAACACCGCCAGCGAATACATGTTCCAGATGGCGACGATCGCCTACCACACCCTGAACGGCACCCAGACCGTGGTGCTGACCGAGGACACCGAGTACAACGGTGAGACCTTCCTCGCCGGTGAGTACGAGTTCGCGGTCGACGGGCGCTACTTCAGCCAGTTCGATCGGGCGCATCCAATCGAGGGACCCGCTCGGGCGCAGGCCTGGAGCGGGACCGCCCACGGCCTGATTGGCGAGCTGGGGGTCGGCACCGTGACAGCTTCCGCGCTCCAGCTGGGCCTGGCGCTGGCCGGCCTGTTCGCTGGCGTGGGCGCCACGTTCCTGCTCACAGGCGCCGGCCTCGTGTGGGCAGCCCGCCCCGAGAAGGCGGTGGTCCCGGTCGTGCGACCGGCCGACGTGACGGTCTGACGGCCGCGCACGACTGATCTACGGACCTGGAACAACGCGGGGAGCACGGGTGGGCGGGCTCCCCGCCTTGTGCCGGCGGCAAGGCCGGCCGGCACGCACATGAAACCAGGGAGACCGACGGATGACTGCCATCACCGAAACCTTCACACCTGAACAGGTTGTCGCCCTGGCCGCGCAGCTGGGCGTCACCGGTCAAGTCGACCCGGAGCAGCTGCGCATCGGCATGGAGGTCGAGCTCGAGCACGGACGTCGTGATCCGCTCACCAACGTGACCGATGACGATCCGCTCCTCACCGCCAAGATCGCGTTGGCCCATCTGCGCGAGCTGCCCGACTACTACACCCGTCTGGCGGTCATGGAGGCCGCCGCCGAGGGCCGTCAGGTTCGGGTCCGCGATGTGATGACCCACCACCCGGCCACCGTCCGTGACAACGCACCGCTCACCATCGCGGACCGCCTCATGCGAGAACGCAGCGTGAGCGGGCTTCCCGTAGTCGACCAGGATGGCGCCCTGGTCGGGGTGCTGAGCCGCACCGATGTGATGGCGGCGGCCAGTGGCCCGCAGGGCGCTGCCTGGCAGGGCCTCCCGGTCACGGCTTCAATGACCGCTCCCGGACTGAAGGTCGGAGCCGATGTCTCACTGACCGATGCGGCCGCCAAGATGGAGGAACATCGCGTCCACCGACTGGTGGTCATCGAGCCGGATAGCGGCCTTCCAATCGGGATCCTGTCGACGACCGATCTGGCCCGCTCGATCGGTGCACGCCATGAATGAGACCATGTCGACACGGCGATCCTGGATCGTCTGCGACGCCGTCACGCGCGATGTCGTCCGTAGTCGCATCGACTGTCCGGGAGGTGGGCAGGTCCCGGTCAGCCAATGCCTCGACTGCCATCGGCTCGAGACCCTCGAGGAGGAGCGCGATCCTCGCCTGTCGTGTGCCCCAGAGCTGGCGGGCCTGGCCGATCGTGGGCCGATCGGGCTCTTCATCGGCTAGCTGCTCGTGGTTGGCTCGTTTGCCGTGAGCCAGAGACGAAATCGGCTCAGCCGATCAGCAGGCGAGACAGCTCACTGAAGGGAGGCTCGGACGCGATCAACCTCGACCGATGCGGCCGAGGTGCGTGTCGCCGAAGTCGGTCGGCAGTTTGAGCCCGTAGCCGAGGGCGCGGTCCATCCCGACGTGGGCGAACAGGATCGCCCCGGCCAGGGCCACGGGCGCGATGGGCAAGAACCATCCCATCGCCAGGACGCCCAGCGCCACCACCAGGTTGTGGGCGAGGTTGTAGGTCAGCGCGCCGAGGCGCGGCCCGGCGAGGTAGCCGACCATCGACAGGTCCGGCGCCAGCAGCAAAGGCAGCAGTAGCAGGGGGTGGCCGCCGAACTCCAGGTAGACGGCCACGCCGGTCAGGAAGATGGCCAGCCATTCGGCACGCAGCAGGAGTGCGAGTCCACCCATCGGTCTGCCGGGATCTACTCCCATCGGAAGAGCCGCACGGCGATCACGAAGGTGATGACCGCCCACACGCCCATCCCGAGCAGCTGCGGTCCAAGCGACATGACACCCGCGCCGTCGTTGACCACCGCCCGCAACGCCTCATTGACGTAGGTGAGCGGCATGTACTGCGTGATGGCCGCCAGGAAGTCCGGCATTGCGTCCCGCGGGAAGAAGACGCCGGAGAGGAACATCATCGGCAGGCTGATCAGGTTGGCGACCGGCGCCGCCTGGTCCTCATTCTTGGCCCAGCCGGCGATCGAGAAGCCGACCGCCAGGAAGATGACCGATCCGAGGAGCACGATGACGGCCAGGCTGCCGTAGTCGCCGAACATCTGGAGCCCGAACCAGATGCCGATGCCGAACAGGATCACGACCTGGACGAACGCGATGATCAGGCGCGAAGCCACCTGCGCGCCCAGGAAGTAGGCGGGCGAGGTGGGCGTGGCGAAGAGGCGGCGCAGGGCACCGGTCCGCTTCAGGTGCACGAACCCGAAGGCGACGCCGAACAGGCCGAGCTGCATGACCGTCATGCCCACGATCCCCGGGACCAGGAAATCGATGTACGCAAGGTCGCGCGACTCGACCGACTCGAAGCGGAGCGGCGGGGCGCCGAAGACGCCGCCTGGCGGGTCGCCGTTGCCGGCCGGGGCGAAGAGGGCCTGGCCGACGGCCTGCTGGAGAAGCCCCTGGCCGACCTGCGCCCCCTGCGGATCGGCGGTCGACGCGTAGGCCACCAGGCCGCTCTCCTGGCCGGGCTGCGGGTCGAACGCGGCCGGGATGACGAGCACGAAGTCGAGGTCGCCAGCCTCGAGCGCCGCGAGCTGAGCAACGCGCGAGCCGCTCGAAGGCTCGATGTAATCGAAGGCGGCCAGGCCGTCGCCCAGCCTGTCGCTCGCCTCGTTGTGCGCCTCGTCGACGATGCCCAGCTGGATAGTGGTGCTGCCCTCGAAGTTCAGCACTCCGAAGATGAGCATGATGATCAGCGGCAGGAAGAGGCTGAAGAAGACAGCCGCCCGGTTGCGCACGAACATCAGGACGCTCGCCACGAAGAGCGCCCACAACATCCCGATGCGGATCCCGAACGGGCGCATCGGTCAGTCGTCCTCCCGCAGGTCGTGACCGGTCAGGTCAAGGAAGACGTCCTCAAGGTTGGCCAGCCGCTCGACGCGCGCCTTCGTGAATCCGCGACCGATGAGCGCGTCGACCAGCCGCCCTGGCGCATCGAGCGCGACGATCACGCCGTGGTCCATGATCGCCACCCGGTCGCACAGCTCCTCCGCCTCTTCCATGTAGTGTGTGGTCAGGACCACCGTGTGGCCCCGATCGCGAATCTGGCGCACGAGTCCCCACAGGTGGTGCCGAGCCTGTGGGTCGAGGCCGGTGGTCGGCTCGTCCAGGAAGAGGACCCGCGGCTCGTTCACCAGCGCGGAAGCGATGCTGAAGCGCTGCTTCTGCCCACCGGACAGGGTCCGCACCTGCGAGCGCGCCTTCTCGGTGAGTTCCACGTCCGCCAGCAGCGCAGCGGCGTCAACCTTGCGGTCGTAGAGGTGGCCGAACAGCTCGAGCAGCTCGACCAGGTTCAGCTCGTCGAAGAAGCTCGACGCCTGGAGCTGGATCCCGATTCGGGCCTTGACCCCGCGCGGGTCCTGCTGCACGTCGATGCCGTCGACGATAGCGCTGCCGGAATCGATCGAGCGCATCCCCTCGATCATCTCGAGCGTGGTCGTCTTGCCGGCGCCGTTCGGCCCCAGGATGCCGAACACTTCGCCCTCGGCGATCTCGAAGGTCACGCCGTCGACCGCCTGCAGGCTGCCATAGCGCTTGCGGAGGTCACGCACCACCACGATGGGCGAGCCCGGCGCGCGGGCGCCGTGTACTGAGGCGGCGGCGGGCGCGTCGTGAGCCATGGGGCGCAGATGCTAGCCCAACGACGACCCGTGGGTTGGCGATCCGCTAGGCGTGGCGCCAGACGCGCCACAGCGCGGCCGGGTCGCTGAGCGGATCCCCGTGCACCAAGAAGAAGTCGGCCGGGCCGCCCTCGCGCAGGGTGCCGGCATCCGGCTCGCCGAGCAGCTCGCCGCCGCGCCATGTGGCAGCCGCGAGCGCGTCGACTGGCTCGAGCCCCGCCGCGACGAGCGACTCCACCTCCCACGCGAGCTGGTTCGCGCGGGCAGATCCGCCGCCGAAGTCAGTGCCGGCCGCGATCGTCACGCCCGCGTCGCGAGCAATCCGAATGCTGGCCTCGACCGCCTCCAGCTCGGCTGCGTACGTTGCCGACCGTCCCGAGCCGGCGAAGGTGGAGATGCGGGTGGTGCGGCCGAAGCTCAGGAACGAACGGAGGACGGTAAGGGTCGTTACCAGCACGGTGCCCTTGGCAGCCATCTCGCGCGCCACGTCGGCGTCCAGCTGGTTCCCGTGCTCAACGGAATCGACCCCGCCAGTCACTGCCACGCGCACGCCGGCGATCCGCCCCACGTGTGCCGCCACCTTGGCGCCCCGAGCATGGACCGCATCGGTCACACGTCGCACCTCGTTCAGGGTCCATGGCGAACGCGACGGCTCACGCGAGTCGAAATAGACCTTGACCAGGTCGGCCCCGTCATCCAGCTGCCCGATCGCCAGCGCCAGCAGCTCGTCGCCGTTGCGCGCCTCGACCCCGACGCCGCTCGGCAAGGCGCCGGGCCGGGTCATCCAGCTGCCCGCAGCCCGGATGGCGGGATACCCGGCGCGGCCTCGCCATCGATCGCGAACGCCGATCGCCAGAGCGCGACGACGGCTATCGGCAGGGTCGGTAACCACCGGGGAGCCGAGGTCGCGCAGCCAGCGGATCCCCGCGTTCCAGGCCAGGCGTCCGTTCTCCTCCGCGTACTCGAGCAGGCGCTCCGGTGGATCCGTGAAGCGGTCGAGCCATCGCGCCCCACCCGGACCGGTGACGTGGCTGTGGGAATCGACCATGCCCGGCACGATCGTCGCGCCGGAGGCGTCGATCACCTCCGCGTCGCCGGCGTCCTCCTCGCCGTCGACCGGCCGGATCCAACGTATGACTCCGCTATCCACCAGGACGCTCACGCCACGTTGCAGGCTCGCCGAGCGGCCATCGGCCAGCGCGGCGTCGCGGTACAGGAAGCGACCGGTGGGCGGCAGCGAGGCGGTCGGCGTGGGCACGGGAGTTGCCGTCGCGGCAGGGCTCGCTGTGGCAGTCGCCGTCGCGGAGGTCGCCGGCGACGCGCTCGGAGACGGCTCGATGCAGGCGGCGAGGAGCGCGGAGGGCACCGCTACCGCGCCGAGTTGCAGGACCCGGCGGCGCGTGATCGGCGGCGCGTGCTGCCCGGACATGCGGCGATGCTACCCGGCCGGCGTCGTTACGCGGGTGTACAGCTCCAGCGTCCGATCGGCAACCGACGCCCAGCTGAACTGCTCGACGGCGCGGCGCCGGCCCGCGACGCCCATCGCGGCCCGGCGCGCCGCATCCGCCATCAGCGTGTTGATGGCTGCGGCCAGGTCCCGCGCGAATTGCTCGGGGTCGACCGGCGTCATCGGCTCATCAGAGGACAGCTCCAGGGGCACCAGCACCCCGGTCTCGCCGTCCAGGACCACCTCGGGGATGCCACCGATGGCGGCGGCCACCACCGGTGCGGCGCACGCCATCGCCTCGAGGTTGGTGATTCCGAACGGCTCGTAGACCGATGGGCAGGCGAAGAGCGCCGCATGGCTGTAGAGCTGCCGCACGTCCGCGCGGCTCAGCATCTCCGGAATCCAGACCACCTGCGTACGCGCGCGCCGCGCCTCGGCGACTGCGTCCTCCACCTCGGCGGCCAGCTCGGGCGTGTCCGGCTGTCCGGCGGCAAGCACCACCCCGATTGCCGGGTCGAGGTAGTGGAGCGCACGCAGCAGGTGGACGATCCCCTTCTGGCGGGTGATGCGCCCCACGAAGAGGACGTAGGGCGTGGCGGCGTCGATGCCGAGGCGATCGAGCGCATCGGTCGCGGGGTCCGGCACGAAGAAGTCCGCGTCGATGCCGTTGTGAATGACGTGGACCCGCTCCTCCGCCACGTTGAAGTGTCGGAGCACGTCGTCGCGCGTCCCGCCGCTCACCGCGATCACCGCCTCGGCCGCCTCGAGCGCCGTCCGCTCGACCCAGGACGAGAGGTCGTACCCCCCGCCCAGCTGCTCCCGCTTCCACGGCCGGAGCGGCTCTAGCGAGTGGACGGTGACCACCAGAGGCATCCCCCGCCCGCGCTGTACGAGCAGGCCGGCCAGGTGGGTGTACCAGGTGTGGCAATGGACGAGATCGGCGTCGGTCGGGTCGGCAGCCATTGCCAGGTTGCGGGCGAATGCGTCCCAGACCGGGTGTAGACGCTCGTCGCCAGGCGGGTGCTCCCCACCCGTGGGGTACCCTCGGACGCGCCACGACTCGCCGTCCTCGTGCTGCGAGCCGAACGCCCTTACCTCGATGGCGACCTGGCCGCGCAGCGCCCGGGTCAGCTCCGTGACGTGCATCCCTGCCCCGCCGTAGACGTTCGGCGGGTACTCGTTGGTCAGGATCAGGGCCTTCACGCGCCAAGCGTAGCGGCACCCGGGCGGGGAAGGCCACGGATCGGGTGCTGGATACTCCCCTGTAGTATCCTGAACGAGCCGATGAACGTCACCTCCCCGTCCCCCCTGACCGAGCTCACGCTCCCTATCGCGGGGATGACCTGCGCCTCGTGCGTGACCCGCATCGAGCGCTTCCTCATCCGATCCGACGGGGTCGACGCGGCCGTGGTCAACCTGGCGACGGAGCGCGCCACAGTGCGGTTCGACCCGGAGCGGATCGACCGGGCCGGCATCGTCGCGGCGATCGAGGCGGCGGGGTATGACGTCGCGCCACAAGCGGTTCCGGGGGAGGCGGGCACGGCCGCCGACGCGGACGAGCAGGTGCGCGTCGGTGAGCGACGGGCGTTGCTGCGCGATGCGCTGGCCGCCACCGGCATCGGGCTGGCGATGATGGTGGTGGCCCTCTGGCCGGGCGGCGTGCCCTGGCCGATGGAGCGCGTCAACGTCTGGATGCTGGCGCCGGCAACCGTGGTGCAGTTCGTCTTCGGACGCCGATTCCTGGTCGCCGCGTGGAAAGGGCTGCGCCACGGCGACCTGACGATGGACACCCTCGTCTCGATCGGGACCCTTGCGGCCTACGGCTACTCGCTGGCGGTGACCGCCGCCGGACAGGCGGTCGAGACCTACTTCGACAGCGCCGCGGTCATCATCGGGCTGGTGCTCCTGGGCCGTTGGCTCGAGGCACGCGCCAAGGGCCAGGCTGCGGGCGCGGTCAGGGCGCTCCTCGGGCTGCGCCCCGCGACGGCCCGGGTCCTGCGCGACGGAAGCGAGGCGGACCTGCCGATCGATGAGGTTCGGGTCGGCGATCTGGTGCGCGTCCGTCCCGGGGAGCGGGTCGCGGTCGACGGCGTCGTGATCGATGGCGCCTCTGCCGTCGACGAGTCGATGCTCACCGGCGAGTCGATCCCGGTCGAGAAGGAGCCGGGCGACGCCGTAATCGGCGCCACCATGAACGTGCACGGTTCGTTCGTCTTGCGCGCCGAGCGAGTCGGCGGAGACACCGCCCTGGCGCAGATCGCGCGCCTGGTCGAACAGGCCCAGGGGTCCAAGGCGCCGATCCAGCGCGTGGTCGATCTCGTCACCGCGCGCTTCGTGCCGGTCGTGGTCGCGGTGGCGCTCGCCGCCTTCGCGGTATGGATGACGGTCGGGCCCGAACCGCGCCTGCCGTTCGCCCTGACGGCGGCGATCTCGGTGCTCATCATCGCCTGCCCCTGCGCGATGGGGCTGGCCACGCCGACCGCCATCATGGTCGGCACCGGCAAGGGCGCAGAGGCGGGGATCCTGGTCCGCGACGGGGCCGCGCTGGAGGTTGCCGCCCGGATCAGCGCCGTCGTGCTCGACAAGACCGGGACGATCACTCGTGGCCAGCCCTCCGTCGTCGCGCTGCGACCGTCGCCCGGAACGACCGAGGACGAGCTGCTCCGCCTCGCGGCGGCCGCGGAGCGCGGCAGCGAGCACCCACTGGCGGAGGCGGTCGTGCGGATGGCCGCCGAACGCGAGATCACGCTGCCCGCCGCGACCGACTTCCTGGCGATCCCCGGCGGCGGGGTGCGCGCCACCGTCGAGGGGCGCACCATCCTGGTCGGCAGCGAGCGGCTGCTCTCCGAGGAGGGCGTGGAGGTTGCGGGCTCCGAGGTGGCCGCCCAATTGGCCGCGGAGGGGAGCACGCCGGTGCTGGTGTCAGTCGACGGCATCGGCATCGGCCTGGTCGCCATCGCCGATACGGTCAAGCCGGAGTCGGCCGAGGCGGTCGGTCGACTGCGGGCCGCGGGACTCGAGGTCTGGATGATCACCGGCGACCGGGCAGCCGTTGCCGGGGCGATAGGAGCGCAGGTGGGGATCGGTCCGGACC
>Ga0184639_10000190_pt1 | contig 22093 bp, 17 predicted proteins | sample PLM31_170_b2_FD_133155 | JGI IMG/M metagenome (GOLD analysis project Ga0184639, IMG submission 133155) | Groundwater sediment microbial communities from an aquifer in East River, Colorado, USA - PLM3-1_170_b2 | ecosystem: Environmental > Terrestrial > Soil > Riparian zone | place: USA: East...
CCGCGACGCCGGTCGAGGCTGCGGGGCCGGCTGTGGCGGCGGAGAAGGCTCGGGTTCGGGTTTGGGCTCAGGCTGAGGTGCCGGTGCGGGTCGCGCAGGCTCCGGTTGGGCGGGCGCCGGCGGGGGGGAAGGCTCGGGGTTTGTTCGCGGCACCGGTCGGACCAGCGGTCTCGGAGCCGACGCAGTCGGCGCCAGAAAGGCGCGGCCACCCACATATCCAACGAGGACCGCGATGGCGAAGAGCCCGACGATCGCGAGAGCGATGACGGCGGCCTGGCAGCGCATTCAGTTTCCCAGTTTCCTCAACCGCGCAACCTCTTCGGCCGAAAGCCCGGTGAAGTATATGCCATGCACAAACTCGCCGTCGCTTCCCGGCTCGACGCGGACAATTTCCCCCTGCACAGCCAGCGGTCCATCCGGCAAGTGCACCGTGACGCGCACGCGTTCCCACTGTGCGAGCTCCACGGGCAGGACCAGACGAAGGCCGCGGATGCTCGCATCGATTCCTCTGCCGGTGATCTGAGCGCTTCCCTGCTCAAAGCGCTCCACGTCCGCCCGGGCATTCCGGAGTGGAATGCGCGGACTGCGTCTGCTGGCAATGGTCACCGTGGTCGGCGGCTCAACAACGACCCTGCCCTGGTGTAGCGCACGCACGATGGTTTCGAACCCGTATTTCGATACACGACCTCGGTAGAAAATCGTCAGCCGCTCGCCGGGTGCCACCGAGAGCGTTTCCTTCAACCGGGTAGGCACTCGGATCAGCAGCTGGTTCCCGTCAATGGACACCACGTTGCTGGCGTAGATGCCGGCATGCGCACCGCCGATCTCGATCTCCAGCGGTTGGTTCACCGTGAGAGGTTCGACGAGTGCCACCCGGCCCGCGCCCTCGTCATCGGCCACGGCGACCAGTCCACGCGGAGGCCGCGTGGCTTCCAGATCCGCCACACGTTCTCGAAGCACGTTCTCTCGCCAGAGTCCACATTCAGGGTGATCGATTCGGTCGCAGGTGCTGACAGAGCGAGGCGAAATGTGCGGGCACAGGTCGTCGATCGTCCGGCAGTACCCGTACTGATGCATGTAGCGCTCAAACTCTTCCTCGTCCTCAAACAGCCAGGCGGGAATCTCCGTATCTTCTGATGGTGGCGAGAATCGGTCGTGGCCTCTGCCGAAATGCCGGATGACCCTGCGAAGAGAGACATCTTCGCCGACGGTCTGAAGGAACCGGTGAATGTCAGGATACCCCGCCCGCTCCACCCGTCGCATGCGCTCCACGGAGCGGCGGTGGAGCGATGTACAGATCGGACATCCTTCGCGTTCGCGTCGCGCTTCGCCGCTTTCGTCTATGGGCACCGGCCGACCTCGGAGCAAACCGCAGAATCTCCCTTTATCTATCCTGTGCCCCTGTTCCTGGGTCATGGGGTCGTGCCACGCCTAGGGCCAGGAGCACCAGGCTCCCTACGAAGATTACCAAGTAGTAGGACAGTATGCGGTCAACGAGCACGGCAGCTGTCAGCGCCGCGGAGGACCCAGCCGCCGTAATCAAGCGGATGATCCCGGCCATCGACAGTTCCGTCACTCCCACACCCCCGGGAATCAATGTCAGCACGGCGACCAGGTTGGCGAGGCTGAAGGTAAACATCGCCTGGACCACCGTGATGGGCACCCCCAGCGCGGCGCAGACAAGTGATAGCCGGAACGCCTCGACGACCGTCGCAGCGACCGAAAGTGCGACCACGATCCACAATTGCTCGTGCCGTCGCCACATGAGCATCCCACGAAAGAGTGACTGGACCAGGCTCAACGCGCGGGGCCTCACGCTTGCCGGCAACGGCAGCGCGGAGATAACGCGCGTCAAGACTGCTGAGAGCCGAGAGGGCACCGCCAGCACCAGACCGACGCCGACCACGAGAATGCCGATCGCGGCGAACACCGGCCGGAACACGGCCGCCCGGCCGGCGGGTAGCAGCACCAGGGATATGCCGAATAGGACAATCAGGCCCACCCCGTCCAGTAGTCGTTCCACAATGACGGCAGCAGTCGACGTCGAAACGGCGACGCCCCGGCTGCGCCTCAGCAAGAGCGGTTTCGCGAATTCGACGCCGCGGGCGGGAGTCAGGCTTGCGGCAGCCACGCCGGCGACCACAGAGGCTGCGGCCTGCACCAGCGAGAGCGGAGGCTCGGCCAGCTGAGCGGCCATGAAGCGCCAGCGCACAGACTTCAGTCCAACGTCAGTGGCAAGCAGCGCCACTGCGCCGGCCAGCAGGGTTCTATCGGCACGGCGAACCGCCTCCTGTAATTCACGCACGTCGGTTCCGGCAATGAGCAGCACCAGCACGGCAGCGCCGAGTGCGAGAAACGCCAGTCGGATCCAGGGGCTCATCCCAAATACAGTCTCCCAAGTCTACTGGGTCTACCGAGTCTTCTGAGTCTACAAGAATCACAGGAACGGCAAATGTCTCCGTGCTTCCAAGTTAGACTCGGGAGACTCAGCAGCCTCGGAAGACCCATAGACTCGTGCGTGAGTGGGTGCAGACGCGGTAGACTTGGTCGACTCAGTAGACCCAGTGGACTCGCATTCAGCGCAGATGAAACGCGCGCACGGTAAGATCGGCGAGTATCCCACCCTCAGATGCGGTGAGTCCTATGCGGTCGATGGCCATGGCGCGCGGCGACGCCTCGATCGATGTGACGAATCTCCGAACCTGAGGATACGACCCACGCACCTGGACCGACAAGCCTGTGGTGCCGATCCCGGCCTGTACTTGAGCTCCCGGTTCACCTGTCTGTTCGACCGCGGTGAAAGAGATCTGCACGAGGCGCACGCCGCTGATCACGAATGCGTCATCGAGCTGCGCGATCAGTCCAGGGATCTGCGGGCCCTCGGGCACGCGCACGAGCAGGTTCTGAATACTTCTCCTGGCGGCTAGCAGGCGCTGTTCCACTTGGGGCTCCGCTTGGACCAGCCCGACAGCACGCGCCACGTTTTGCTCGAGGCGGACCGCCCGCACGCGGGCACTCCGTACGCCCGCGAGCCTAGGGTAGATGAAGACGCTCAGGAGCACGACCACGACGATCATCGTCAAGATGATGATCAGCAGGACCTGTTGCCGGCCCGATCTCACGGCGGCTCCCTGAGCCTGGCGGTGATGTTGAACTGCGTGACACGGCGGGCGGCTGAGCCGGTCTCTTGCAGCGACTGCAGCTGTACCGACGTGACGCCAGGGATAGACGCTAGGCTCTGGGTAAACGACGCGATCGCGCGCAACCTGAGCGCAAACCCGGAGAGCGTCATTGTTGATGGATCCACTATCATCGTGGTCAACCAGGCGTCCTGCGGGATGACACGACCGATCTCCACCATGAGGTTCGTCCACTGCCTCCTCTGACGGAGCACGGCGACGAGCTCGTCGCGCTGACGTTCCAGCGTCTCAGCTTCTTGTTGCATTTCCTGCACCCGGAGCGCCCTCGAGCGCAACGCCGCCAGCGACTGCTCGGCATTGCGCGCCGCGATCTGCGCCTCCCCTTCCTGCAGCGCGATGAGGGCGTAGAGGATCACGACGACCGCCAGCCCGATCAGCGGGATCCCGAAGAGCGCGCGGCGGCGGGATCGTGCTTCGCGCTCGCGGAGCACGCGCTCAGGCATCAGGTTCAGGACGATACGCATCAGACGACCGTCCTCATGGCCAGCCCGGTCGCCACGACCAGCTGCGGCGCCGCGACGTTGAAGATGGACGGCTCAAGACTTGAATGCAGCTCCACGCCCACGAGCGGCGTCCCGATGGTGACGGGCAGGTCGAGCTCCAGCGTGAAGTGCCGGTCGATCCGGGGGATTCTCGCACCCCCGCCGCACAGGATCAGGCCGTCGATCGTCGCACCGCCGAACTGGGCCCGATAGAAATCGAGGGAGCGCCGTAACTGCGTGAGCAGTTCATCGAGACCCGACGCGAGCGCGAACGCGTCGGCGTGATCTCCAGATTCAGGAATGGCGGCGGCGCGCGCGACCGCTTCCTGTCCGCTCAAGATCGTGCGGGTAAACTGCGGCACGCCGTCACGGACGATCGCCAGGTCTGTGGTGGAAGCACCAAGGTTCACGAGCGCACGCGTGCCCGTCTCGACCATCTCGGCAAGCGCACGCGCCATGGCCAGCGCGCCGACTTCGACGGCATCGACCGTCAGCCGCGCGGTGTCGAGTGCCTCGATGTAGGAGATGACAAGACCTTCGGGAGCAGCCGCAAATAAGACCTCAATCTGCCGCTGGCCGTCGTCGACGATCTCGCGCACGAGCTGCGCGTCGAGGACCGCATCGTCGACGGGGATGGGGAGATGCCGCTCGGCCTCCCACCGGATCGCCTGTCTGATTTCGTCTTCGGGGATCGGAGGGAGACGCAGCGAGCGGGCCAGGACGTTCTGCCCGGTGATCGCAATGACGACGCGACGGCTGCGGATCTTCGCGTCGCGGAAAACGGCGGAGATGGCGCCGGCGAGAGCGACCCGATCGAGAATCAGGCCGCCTTCGATCGCGCCGACAGGCGTCGGCCCGATACCGAAGCGGCGAAGCTCAATCCCCCTGACGGTGCGGCGGATCTCGGCGACCTTGATCGTGCGCTTGCCGATATCGAGACCGACCGCGACCGCGCCGATTTGAAAGACATCGCGCCACGATGCCATCCGGTTCTCCAGAGAAAGGGCCGTCGAATGCTGCGTCCGATGGCGCCGAAGTCAATATCCCGGTACGCTTCGGTCGCTGCGTGCGAACTCCTCTCGCGCTTGCGCCTCTCAGTCCCCGCTCGACCACGATATCGAGAACATTACGTTATCGGTTGAGGATGCTGTGAACACCGCCGGTAGCGAATCGGCAACTACAGCATCGTAGAGGGCAGACACGATACCGGTGTTGGCGACAGTATCGCGCAACGCGATGCTACCGTTGCTGACCATGAAGCCGTGAAAAGTCAACGAAACAAGATCCGCGCCGTGTTGAACATCGATCCCCACGCCGCTCGATCCCAGGAGGTTGCCGTTGACGTCAGGGTTGTCAGCACCGGCAAACGTGTACACGATGCCGGTCACCTCCACCGTTATCTGACCAGCCGCCGCTCCTGATGAGATCACCTGCAGGCGGCCTCCGGCGACGAACGCCGGGTCCCCCCCCAGGCTCGTGTGGACATAGCCCGCGGCTCCGTGCAGGGACAGATTCTCCAGGATGATGTCACCGCTCACGTTCGTGCCCGTGGCGCGCCGGAAGACCACGATGGCGCCGGTGACCTGATCCACGTCACTATTGGCATAGACGACAGCGTTGTTGCTGTCGGTTGCGGCGCGCGAGCGTACGCACAGCGTTTCCACGGTGGTCGTCGGATATCCAACGCAGTCTACGGTGGGTCCGCCGGGGCGCAGGGCCAGCAGGTGGCCGATCGCCGCTATCCCTCCGGCGGCGGGAGTATCCGCCGTCCGCGTCCCTGTCGTGCCGGCTGCGGCCTGAGCCGCCTCCGCGCCCTCTGAGGTCGTCCTGCTCCCCGCCCCGCCTCCGGTAGAGGCCGAATCGTACTGCTCGGCCATGCCGCCAGGGGGCGTGAACGTGGTGCCGGTCGCCACGGCAAACGACGCGACCAGCCGCGTGTTGGGGATCGTCGTCGTAATGCCCGGAGCAGTTACCATCCCCGCCCCACTGGTCGTCGTGGCCTGCCCGGCCTCGTCGTCGATGGGGGCGGCGATATCGACGTTGCGATACCTGATGATCCCGCCGGAGGCCTTCCGCACGGACGAGAAATTCCAGGTGTAGCTGGCCGGTTCAGCGGCAGTCGTGACCCTGTAATAGACCGCCATGCGCAGCGTCGCGCCGTTGTCGATGGTATTGAGGAGCGTCCAGCTCCCCGCCGGCGCCGGGGGTGTGATAGTCGTGCCGGAGCCACCACGGACAGAGATCGCCGCGATGAGCACATCGTTGGCGATTTGCGGACCGGGCCGGGCAACCGTCAGTGTGTTCGCGCCGCCTCCATTGTTGCCGCCGCAGCACCCGGGTCCGATCAGCGTAATCGTCTGCGTCGGTTGCGCGTAGCGGGTTCGTTCTCCGGGTCTGAACTCGATGAAGAAGACGGCATTCGCAATGCCGGCGCCGATGATGCCGGCGCGGTCACTGACATACTTGTCCCAGCAGCGCTGCGTCTGCCCCAGACCGAAGTTGTAGCCAGGCGCGTTCTTGCACCCGCCCGGACTGGTGTCGCCACCGCGGAAGTACAGGCTCTTTCCCCCATCGAAGGTCGACTGCGCCCGGGCCTTCAGGCTCGACGGCCCGCTGTCGACGTTGACCTGTGGCAATGGGATGGTGCCAAAAGCCGGATTGCAGCGCCACGGCCAGGCCCCACAGGCCACCCCGGAGATCGCCCCGTTACTGGTCAGCCCGCCGATCACCTGCGCACCGGCAGTGTTGATCGTCATCGCCGTGCCGGCGCCGAGTCTATTATTGGCGTGTACTGCCGTGGCCTCGGGCGACGGCATGGTGTTGCTGACTGTGAGCCCAGTGGTGCCAGCACCAATCGTCGCAGTGGTGTTGGCAAACACCGTACTAATCGCCGACCGCGGGACCGCTTTCAGGCTGCCGCGGAGGATCTGCCGGCCGCCGCCGCGGTTTCCGGTCGAGGTGATAAACCGCACGCTGCCGCTGGAGGTAACGCTGACATCGTACGTCCCGTCGCCTTCTGGTATGGCGCCGCCCGTCCCCGGCCACCCCAGATTCGTACGAAGGTCGCTGGCCGCCCGGGCGATCCCCGCCTCGGCAAGCTCGCGCGAAATCGACGCGTCGGCCTGGTTGAACGCGATCGTGATCTCGGTCAGGGTCACCGTCAGCATGGCGGCCCCGATCATCGTCAGCACGATGATCAGAATGAGCACGGTGACCAATGCCGAACCGCGTTCAGCCCCTCCGTTTTGTGTTTGCGCGCTTCCGGGTCTGCGCGTCTGCGTGAGTCTGGTCATCTCAGTTCCTCATCGCCGCCCGACTCGAAACCGCCACTTCCTGCGTCTGCTGCAGCGCGTCGTTGAATTGCGTGGCCAGCATGTTCATCTCCACCGCAGGTACCCTGACCTGATCGATGGTCACTCCCGTCGACGTGATCCCGCGATCGATCGTCAGGCAGTTCGTCACGGTGTCGACCGCGGTGACCCGACGGCGATCGGCCATCGTGACCACCCATGCTGCGTACAGATCCCGGTCAATTTGGATCCGGTCGTTGACCGCAAATCCGGCCACATTCTGCACACAGATCTGCGTCGCCCCGACGGCCGCCGCAGCGGAGATCCGAGACCGCACAGAGAAAAACAGCTGCCTGCCGGCCGGTACCGCGACCCCATCCGCGATCACGATCTCATTCGCTGGGTTATTGCAGTTCGCCGTACATCGCATCAGTTGTGTGCCGCTCAGTCGGAACAGCACGGCCAGCGGTTGTACCACCTCGGCTGCGGCATGGCTTTGCGCTAGCGCCGGTGTGATGGTCAAGGTGTTCCCGGCCAACGCAGTGACGGTCAACGGAACTTCATCCTCGACGGCAATAGGATCACCAACCTGGAAAACACTGCCGGCGGCCACAGAGAGCGTGGTCGCACCCACCGACGCGGCCGCCGATAGCGTCGACTGCGCACGGCGCACGGCTTCGCCCCGGCGATGCGCAGTCGCAAGCGGGCCGACCGTCAGCGTGGTACCGGCGATCGCAGTGACCGTGACTTGCTCCAGACGGTTGACGTTCACGAGGACGATTGGCCGGCCGACGGCCAACATGGAGACATCCTCCACGACAATCGAAGTGGCCCCCCGGGCGGCGTCAGCGGTCAGGATGGTCATCTTGACCAGCCCGAGCGCTGTTCCACCGCTGCCGATCATGAAGTCGCGCGACTGCATGACCTCGCTCAGCACCCGCTGGATGGTCACACGCGGTATCTGCTGCACCTCCATCTGTCCTTCCAGACCGGCCCAGCCGCGCAACGCGACCGCGACCAGCTGGTAGAACACTGCGACGACGATCGCCATCAGGGCCATGGCAATCACCATCTCGAGCAGCGTCATCCCGCCCTGATTGCGCAGATACCTCATCAAATGTCCACCTGGATCGAGGTCAACGTAATCGTCCCCGGCTGGTCGAACTCGAGCCAGTCCACCCTGACGTCCACCTTGGTGAGTCGCGCGGTGCCCAGGTAAGGCGTCGTGATGACCGTGGTCCGCGTGAACCGTCCGCTCGGCGTCGCTGAGCCAAGCTCGTCCACGGTCTCCACCACGGCAAATCCCGGCAGGCTGCTGTAGGCTTTGCTGCGCAGGAGTTCCATCCGCTGCTGTGCGAGAAAGGCGGCGGTCGTCTCGCCCCGCCCTTCCGCACCGCGGCTGGACGCCGTCAGGTAGAAACCTGTGAGAGTGAAGACCACGGCCGCAAAGATGGCTGTGGCGACCACGACCTCGATCAACGTCAGCCCACGGTTGCCTATTGAAGCACCGAGCAATATCCAACGGCCTCGTCCCCGGCTCGGCCTCCTGCGCCGCCGGCCCGCTTCGCGGGCAATCTGTGTGGTCGAATTCATGGGCAGACGCTCACTTCTGAAACACTTACGCGCCCCGTGGCAGGTCGGACATCAATTTTCCGGATCAACGTCCCGTTGGTGAGGCAGAACTCTCCAGAGGCAACCGGCCCGCCGGTGGGTGTGAACTCAACAGGCGTTGTTGCAAACGATCCGGTGACTGTCACGGTTGTCGGCAAGTCCACCTGCCTTACGACGGAGCCATCGCTCGATTTCTGAATCGCATACGCGGGGCTGGGTAGCGCCGTGTACACGAGCCTGAACCTTTCGTCTTGTGTGATCGCGAATTGCTGCGTCGCGCGGACATCGCCGACCAGCTGTCGGGCAGAGTGCGTGACGTCGCGGGCCGTGATGTAGCGTTCCAGCTGCGGAAGCGCCACGATCGTCATCAGTCCGAGCAGCATGATGACGAATAGAATCTCGAGAAGCCCGATGCCCGCTTCGTCACGCGCGACCAAACGCGAGTCTCGAGAGATGGCACCGAGAATGCCGAGAGGCGGCACAAGTGCCGCCTCTCGGGCGAGTCGATCCTGCTTCATGTTACGGAATGAGGCTTCCGTCCGCCGGACTTTCCTGGACTCTGCCGGTGTTGGTTCGTATGAGGAGTACGTATCGTTCGTTGTTTGGGAGGAATCCGGCGAACGGAGGCACGACCACCGCAATCCACGCGTTTGCGTTCGCCGTGTCAGCAAGCGACACGCATGCGACCAGCGCACTCGGGGCCGGGACCGCGGCGACACCGTCACCGCACGCCAGGAACGCGCCGCCGGGCGTAGGCGCCCAGTCCCACACGTCGCTGTCGCCTGGCGCGAACCAGCCATTCTCGGCCAGCGAGTCACACCGTGATTCCCTGAAGTTTCTCTCGATGAGACACGACCACGCGACCGCCTTCCACTCGGACGTGAGCGAACGCGCCTCGGCGATATACGCTCGCACGCGCGCACCGGTAAAGAGTGGGAGCGCGATAAGCAGGAGCAACCCGATGATCGCCACGACGATGGCGATCTCAACGAGGGTGAAACCCTCGTTACGCCTAGCGTGCTTGCGAATCTTGTCCATAACCGTCTGGCCTCCTGTTGCCTCTTGCCCCCGCTCTTGCCCCCGCAGTCGAGGGTCTTCGAGCATCATCTTCAAGCATGCGATATGCCGCAACAATGGGAAGTTTGGTTGGCGCGCGTAGGACAAAAGTACTAGCCGCACAGTGATAGCGCTGTGTTTGTTTATCGCGGGAGACGGGCGATGAGGGTCCAGATCGGGAGTAGCACCGCGAGGGCGACGATCGCCACGACTCCGCCGACGAACATGATGAGAAGGGGCTCGACGACGGAGGCGAAGCGCTTCACGGTGTTGTCGACTTCGCGCTCGTAGAACTCGGCGATCTTGTTGAGCACGGTCTCCATCGCACCGGTCTCTTCACCCACGCGGATCATCTGGACGACCATCGGAGAGATGAGGGGGCTGCGGGCGAGGGAGTCGGCCATTGATTTCCCCTGCCGCATCCGCTCTCGAGCTGCCGCGACCGCATCACCGATGACCCGGTTTCCAAGTGAATCCGCCACAGCGCTTAATCCTTCGAGCAGCGGGATCCCGCTTCGAATGACGACGGCCATCGAGCGACCAAACCGGGCGAAGGCAAGCTTCTGAATGATCTCGCCCACCATGGGAAGCCGGAGCAGCAGAACGTCCAGGGTGCGTCTGCCGGCTCTGGTGCGCCGGAGCATGACGATGGCGACACAGGACGCGACCAGCGCAAGCAGCCCGAGCCACCACAGCGAGCGCACTGCCAGGCTGACCCGCACCATAATGATCGTGATCAACGGCAGCGCAACCTTGAAGGACCTGAAGATCTGCACAAACATCGGCACGATCAAGACGATCGCCGCGGTGGCCACCATCATCGTGAACACCAGCACGACGAGCGGGTATGTCGCAGCCGTCCGCACACGCTGCACCAGATCGAGCTCCCGCTCGAGATAGTCCGCCAGGTATTCCAGCGAGACGTCGAGGAGCCCGGAGATTTCGCCGGCCCGGATGGTATTGACGTAGAATTCAAAGAACGCCAGGGGGTGTTTCGCAATTTCGCTGCTCAGGCTGCCCCCGCGCTCAATTCCCGCGCGCACGCTGCCGATGACTTCCCGCAGCTGCTGCTGCGACGCCTGCTCCTCCAGGACGCGCAGCGCGGTAACGATCGGGAGGCCCGCGGAGATCATCGTGGCCAGTTGCCGCGTAAAGATGACGAGATCGCGCCGGTTAATGCCCCTGAGGCGGCGCAGTTGACGCAACGCGCGCTCCGGCTGTTGCCCCTGCTCGCTAACGGCGCTGACGAGGTAGCCGCGTGACTGCAGGGTCGCAGCGGCCACGCGTGGGGTGTCCGCGTCCATGACCCCCACCTCAAGCCGGCCGGTCCGATCGTAAGCCCGGTATGTAAATCTCGCCATCGTGGCACATCCCAGATGTCAACTGACAAGTCCTTCGAGTCAGTCGGGTCTGTCAGGTCTTCGGCCATATGACCCGAGAGACTCGACAGTCGCGATAGACTCGATAGACGTCTAGAGTGTACTCAAGCGATTCCTTACCCGGGAATGGTCCTTTCCGCCTAGTAAGGCTCGGGGGGGGGGAAAGGTCTCTATTGCCGCGAACAGCAAGGAACTTTGGGGGGGAACTCCTCAGTGACCGAGCTCCACGCAACGCGACCTCTGGCTCAGTTTGCGCAGTCCGTCCTCGCGGTGCGGTGGCTTGTGCTGGCCGCGCTGATTGCGCTCGAAGCCGTGGAGCCGCCGCGCACACCGTCTGAAGTGGCCCTTCCTCTTTACGTGGGCATCCTCGTCTACGCGTTGGGACTCACGCTGCTGGCCTGGGCTTTCCCCGGGCGCGCAGAGGCCACGGCCAGCCTGGCCGTGCCATTCGATCTCGCTGCGGTCCTGGTGGGCATGCAGTTCACCACTCATCCGCGCGAATTTTTCGTTCTGGGCTTCGTCGTCTGCGCGATGTCGGGAATTGTGCTCGGGCAGATCGCGGCAGTGCTCGTAGCTACGTCGGTGGCGCTCCTCCAACTCCCGGGTATGCCGGCCTCGTTATTCACTCCTGAGCGCCATCTCTCATGGGGCATCGCCGCGCTCGCTCTATTGTTCACCTCCTCCGCTGCCGGCGCCGCCGGGGGGAGGGCGCTTCGCGCCAGTGACGCTCGTTCGCTCGCGGACCTCGACGGGGCACTGGCCCAAGGCCGGTCGCACGCGCTCGAATCGACGCTCGAATCGTTCATGAGCGATCTGCGCGCGGACAGTGGATCCATCATGCTGTTCGATTCCGAAACCTCCCGGCTGGAAATCGCTGCCTCGCGCGGGCTCGAGGAGACCCACCGGCAGGAGCGACCGCGGCTCGGCGAGGGGGTTGCCGGATGGGTGCTGCAAGAGATGCGTCCTATCTTGCTGACTCCCAACGCGTCGTTGCCCTTCGAGCTGGCCCGGGACGAGATCAGCTCGTCACTGAGCGTGCCGCTCCTGATGGGCACGAGGCCACTGGGGGTATTGAACCTGAACCGCACCACGAATCGCCCCTGGTTCACGCTGGCGGATCTCGATCGTGCGGCAACGCTTGCGCTGCAGGTGCGCGTCCTGCTGCTCGACGCGCAGCATGAGCGCGCGCTCTCGGCGGCGCTGACGCATCTCGCGGTCGGACAGCAGGAAGTCGGCCATGCCCTGTCGCGAGACCCAACCGTGCTGTGGCCGGTCCTGCTCGATATCGCCCGCACAGTGACCGCGGCACGGTTCGCCGTGCTCGCGCTCGAGCGCGACGATACGGGCACGCTCGACATCGTCTCGGCGCGCGGGATCGACGCACCCTCAGCTAAGCGGCTCCTGCCCGACCTGATGACGGCTAGCACGCAAGGAATCGTTCATGCGGTTAACGGTCAGGACCCTGTTCCGCCGACAGTCTGCGTGCCGTTGCACGTTGCGGACCACACGATCGGTGCTATCGCACTGGGAGGACTGCCCGGCGACGGCCGTCCTCCTACGGCGCTGCTCAGTGCCGTGGCGGCACACATTGCCGCGGCCGTCCACACCGCCCGGACGGCATATCGGATTGCCGATATCGGCGTCATCGAGGAGCGCCGGCGCATCGCTCGGGAGATCCACGACGGAATCGCACAGACGCTTGCCGACGCGTTGCTGCAAACGGATCTCTCCGCGATGATCGCCCAGTCGGATCCGAGCAAGCTCGATCAAGATCTCAAGGAACTGCGGACTCTTCTCGAGCGGGCGATGCGGGAGTTGCGGGAGTTCATGACAGAATTGCGCCGGCAGGAGGAACCCAACAGCGGGCTGCGCGCCGCCCTGGACACTCTCGGCAAAGAGTTTCAGCGGCGCAGTGCGACCCCGGTCCGCCTGAACGTCACCGGTGACGATGCCCACCTGCCCTCGGCCGTACGTCACGCCATCCTGGCCATCGCCCGCCAGGCGCTCACCAACGTCGGGTCGCATGCCCACGCCAGTACGGTCACCATTCGTGTGGACATCACCGAACAAGACTGCACCGCCACCATCACGGACGACGGCGTCGGGTTCGACCTAGGGCTGTACCGCAGCCGGCTGCCGGCCACACATCATCTCGGACTGACCTCGATGGAAGAACGCGCCTCGCTCGTCGGCGGACGGCTGCACCTCGAGGCCGCGCCGGGAAGAGGGACCATGGTGAAAGTGACCGTCCCACTCGGTAGACATGCCTAGCCCACAGACGCCAACAGGCAACAGAGGGGGACCGATTCGCGTCCTACTGGCAGACGATCACGATCTCTTCCGGCAGGGCGTGCGCCGATTGCTCGAAGCCACGGCAGATGTCGAGGTCATCGGAGAAGCTCCGAACGGACAGGAGACCGTTCGGATGGTGGAGGACCTGGCGCCCGACGTGGTACTGCTGGATATCACGATGCCCGGTCTCTCCGGCATCGATGCGGCGCGGATCATCAAGGCGACGAGCCCACGCACCAGCCTGATCATGCTCACGGTACATGGGGAGGAGGAATTTCTCTTTGAGGCTATCAAGGCCGGGGCGATGGGGTATTTGCTCAAAGATTGCACCGCGGAAGAACTCTTACGCGCGATCCGCGTGGTCTACGACGGCGAAGGACTGCTGGCTCCGACGATGGCCGCCAAAGTCATGCATGAGTTCGCCAGAACGCGCGGAACGCGTGAATTGGCGGCGGTGACGCATCCCCTCACGCAGCGCGAGGTCGAGATCCTCCAGCATGTCGCTTCCGGGCTGGCCAACAAAGAGATCGCGCTGCGCCTCAGCATCAGTGAGCGCACCGTCAAGAATCATCTCAGCAACATTATGGAGAAACTGCACGTGAACAGCCGGACGCAGGCGGCCGTGTATGCGTTACGTACAGGGCTTGTACCTCCGGAGGCGACATGAACGTCAAGGAGGCGGCCGCGGTCTACTAAGTCTACTGAGTCTACTCAGTCTACTGAGTCTGCAAAATCAAATCAGTAGACCCGGAAGACTCAGAAGACTCTCTAGACGCTGAAGACGGCGCGCGGAGCGCGTAGTACCTACGCACCATTTACGGTGCAAATCGATCGGGGGTAGACTTCTTTTCAAATGCCCGAGGGCACCAGACCTTCTATCTCCCAGACCCGTGTGCTGCTCGTCGACGACAACCCGGGGTTCCGCCAGCGCATGGCGCGCCTGCTCCAACTGCAGACCGATCTGGCCGTTGTGGGCGAAGCCGCGGATGGAAACGAGGCGATCACCCTAACACGTGAACTCCATCCCGACGTTGTCCTCATGGACTTCCGTATGACGGGGCTCGATGGTTTTACCGCTGCGCGAACGATCACCACGGAGTTTCCTAACGTCAAAGTCTTTATGCTCACGGCGTTCCCCGGTGCGTTGGATCCAGACAAGGTTGCGAAGAACGGGATTGCGGGATTGTTGATCAAAGATCAGCCGGCCTCAGAGATCCTGGCGGCCATTCGAAAGAGCGTTACACGTTAGGCTCTTCCACCCGCGTCACACGCAGCACTTCCTCCACCGTCGTCGTCCCCCCGATCGCCTTCAACAGGCCGTCCACCCGCATGCTGGCCATGCCGTCCTTGCTCGCGGCTTCGGCGAGCCCCGCCGCCGACGCGCGCCCGATGACCAGTTTACGGATGGCTTCTGTCATCGCGAACACCTCGAAGATCCCCGTGCGGCCGAGGTAGCCGCTGTCCTTGCAGCGACCACAGCCGTGTGGGCGGAACACCTTGGGTTCGGGCAACGGAAAGTTCACCATTGTCTGCAACCACTCGATGATGTCGGCCGGTGCCGGCTCCGTCTTGCGGCAGTGGGGACACAATAGGCGCACCAGACGCTGCGACACGACACCTACCACCGCGGAGGCGATCAAGTACGGCTCGATGCCCATGTCCGCGAGGCGCGTCAGGGCGCTCGGGGCATCGTTAGTGTGAATCGTGGTCAGAACCAGATGTCCGGTGAGTGAGGCGTGGATCGCGATGTCGGCGGTCTCCACATCTCTCACCTCGCCGATCATGATGATGTCCGGATCCTGACGGACGATTGAGCGGAGGCCCGTCGCGAACGTCAGCCCCGCGCGTGGGTTGACCTGGATATGGCTGATACCCGGTAGCTGATACTCCACCGGATCCTCAATGGTCAGGATATTCTTGTCGGCCGAGTTGAGCTGCGCGAGCGTACTGATCAGGGTCGTCGTCTTCCCGCTCCCTGTCGGTCCGCTTACAAGGATGATTCCGTACGGCTGCCCCGCCAGGCTCGAGTAGCGGCGCCGTGCGTCTACATCCATGCCGAGCTGCTCGAGGGTGAGGACGCCTTTCGATTTGTCCAGCAGCCGCAGCGCCGCGCGTTCCCCGAAGATCGTAGGGATCGTCGCAAGCCGGAAGTCGACCGTGTGCCCGTCGACGGCCATCTCAAAGGCGCCGTCCTGGGGAATCCGCCGCTCGGCGATGTTGAGGCGGGCCAGGACCTTCAATCGGGACACCAGCGCGGGGTGTGCCGTCTTCGGCACGTTCATGACGGCTAACATAACGCCGTCGATGCGGAAGCGGACCTTGGCGTCTGCTTCCGTCGGCTCGATGTGAATATCGCTGGCGCGGTCCTTCATGGCCTGAGTGATCAGCATGTTGACGAGGCGAACTACAGGCGCGTCTTCCGTGTCTTCGGTAATCGCAGGAGCCGACCGGTCGGCCTCTTCCGCGATCTCACCGATCACGGCCTGAGCGGCAGATCCCATGCCATACGCCCGCTCAATCGCCGTCATGATTTCCGACTCGATCGCGACGACCGGTTTCGCGGGTCGCCTGGCCGCAATGCCGATATCATCCAGGGCAAAGACGTCGAGCGGGTCGGCCATCGCGACGACAAGGTTGCCGGCTTCCAGTGTGAGGGGAACCGCGCGGCGTTTTCTCGCCACCGCTTCGGGCACGAGCCGGACCGCCTCGGGGTCGATGCGATGTGAGGAAAGGTTGATCATTGGCAGTCCGAGCTGCTCAGCGAGGGCTTCTGCTATCTGCCGCTCGGACGCCATGTTGAGCTCAACCAGCACCCGTCCCAGGCGGTCGCGCGTGCGCCGCTGGCGCTCGAGCGCCTGACTCAACTGTTCGGGTGTGATGATTCCCGTTTCAACGAGGATATCGCCGATTCGACGGCGCTGTGCCTTAGCCACTTTTCGCTATCTCCAAAAGTCCACGCCCGCGGTAGCCGCATCGTGGAGCACGCCCGCAAGCAGACGAAGATGCACCGGGTCGAACCGCGGACCTTCCCCAGCCAGCAGGTGTTCCATCACCGTATCCATCGTCTGCCGTCGCAGCCCCGGCACGCGGGCGGCCGTCATCGCATCAACATAGTCCGCCACCGAGACCAAGCGCGAGTGCGCCAGCACATTGCCGCCATGGAGTGCGGGCAGGTGGTGCTCCATCGCCACGATCATGGCCAGCATCCCGCCGTCCTCCGCGTCCCGGAGCAGGTAACCGCCCTCGGCCGGGTGCCTCCACGAGTCCTGTGCCCCCTCTCCCGTCCGTTCACGCACCCGCACAGGATGAGGTAGCGCCGCCAGCCCGATGTCGTGCAGCAGTGCGGCCACGCCGAGATCGATCCGGGACTGGACGGCAGTCTCCAGTGCTTCCGCGACCGCGATCGTCATCACCGCCGTCGAGACCCCGTGCATCGCGTCGAGCTCGTCGTGACCGCGCTCTCCGATCGCCTGCCAGATCGGAACCGGGTTCCTGGCAAAGCCGTGAACCAGGTCTTCAATCGTCCGCCGGGCGGGGGTGATGTTGACCGGCTGCCCCCGCGCCGCTTCCGTTACCAGGTGATCCAATGTGATCACGACGGCGCGGACTGGATCTGACCCCTCCCGCTCCGTCGTCTCGCGCACCGGTCCGATTTCTCTGACCTCGATCGAGCGTACGCCCCCCTGGCGCAGGGAGGTTGCGAGTCCGCCTTCTGCGATGAGCTCTTCAGACTCGAGCGTGAGGAGCCTGACCAGTGCTGCAAGATCGCTCAGGGTCGTCTCAGGAGACAGGGTGAGTCCCTGAATGGATCGCGCGCTGAGGTGCGCCGCCAGCGCGACGGCGTGCTGGTTCTCGGGAGGGAGCGCCGCGACCTCAATGCGGATTGGCCCCGAAGGCGTCAGATGGCGGCGCAGCACAGTGAACAAATCTTCAAGCGACGCAGTCGCCGCTTGGTGATCCGCGCCGTAGTGACGCGAATGCTGGATCGATGTCACGAGGGCTCGGGCCAGATCGGCAGTGGGGTCCCTATTCATCATCGCAACAAGCACTATCCACCGGCCTCACGCTCAGCTCGGCCTCGTGCGGCGCCGGCCCGCTTCGCTGGCAACCTCGGTGGTCGCCCATTACGACCGGATCTCACGCAGCGACGCGAGGGCTTTGGCGGCTTCCGATTTGAGCTCATCGACCGGCCGCCGCCTGAACAAACCACCGATGGACTGTATCCGTTGCAGTTCGGCTTTTGCCTCAGCCGTTCCAAGCCGGCCCAGTGATCGGATCGCGGTCCGCTTCAATTCGACAGCCTCATGGAGCGGCGATGCGTGCAGCAGCGCAATGAGCGCATCCGCAGCCTCCGGTGAATCTGTCATCCCGAGCCAGTGCGCGGCAGCCTGTTGAGTCTCGGGGTCAGAAAGGGCCAGCGCCTGGATCATCAACGAAATCGCGTCGGGCGTCCGGATCTGCGCGAGGGCGTGCAGCGCTTCTTTCCGTACGCGCGCATCGGCGTGCGCAAGTGCGACACGCAGGTATGGAACAACCTCAGGTTCCCCTGTGCTTCCGAGCACGGTGACGACGTTTCGCGCGATGTACCAGCGCGGATCTACGAGATGCGCGGTCAGCAGATGGATCCTCCCCCGCGCCAATGTCTGCAATTGCTCGACGATCTCCCGACGCACATGCAGCCGGCCCTCTTCAGCCACGAGTTCGAGCAGCAGCAGCACGGCTTCATCCGGCGACTCATGCGCCAGCTCCTCGAGCGGATGGCCGGGCTCGATGATCTGACCCAGCGAACTCGCGAGCCGGTCGCGGACCTGGGTCGTCAGGATCCGGTGCAGCGCGGCACGCGCAAGCTCAGATCGTGCATCTTGCAGCCGGCGGGCAAGCGCCCCGAGTTCCGCGAGCACACTCACCTGATCTTCCGGCCGTTCCATTCGGGCAAATTCCCGTTCCATGGCAACCAGCCAGACATCTACCTTGCGCGCATCGAGTGCCGCGAGCGAGTCAATGAGCCGGCGCAGCGCGTGGGTGCGAAGATCGCCTTCGGCACTCGCCAGGGCATTGCGCGCTTGCTTGATCTCAACGCGGTCGACGGCTTCAACCGGAATCGGGCCGCGCCCACTCTCGTGCGGATGGCTCATCGCGCGGATCACCCCGTCACGCACTGCGGAATGCTCCTGGCCGCCCGCCAGGGCGAGGTCTTCCAGCATCAGCGCCGGCCACAGCGCGGCAAGGGAGATCGCGAACGGCTCATCGAGTGCGCGCACTACCTCTAACTGCACCGCGCGATGGAAGCGCGTCGTGCCGAGCAGCGCCTGCGCCATAATCGCGTGGGCGGCGCGCCGATCGAACGATCCTCGGAGACTTAGCTCGCGGTCAAGCTCTCGGAGCAGGTCGACGGCCGCGCCCGAATCCCCACCAGAAATAGCAAGTAGCTGCGCCCCAAACACCTCGGGCCCTTTCGGGATCGCCTGCATCAGGGCCGGCACGCCCGCCGAAGCGGACACGGCTTCCCCCTCACCCACGTCCTCGGCGATGAGCGAGTTGATCCCCTGTTCCCGCAGCAGCCTCGACACACCACCGCCGGCCCGGATCTGTTGCTGCGGTAAGTGCAGCATGTGTACGAACACGCTCAGTTCTCTCGCGCTCACCCAACCGAGGATCCTCACGCTCCGCACCAGTCCCATCCGAAGCGCGCGGGCGAACTCGTTGACGACCTCGTCCTCGACCGGATGCGGCGAGGACTCCACGACTAGTCCGCGAGGCATCACAGCAAACACCAGCGGCCCGAATCGATCACCGTGAGACTTCACAACGGCGGCCGCCTGGTCGATCGCTTTCTGCACCAGGGCGTGGCCCGGGGAGTACAGGCGAATCGACTTAAATGCGGCCGCGACGGACCGGACGGCTTGCCGGTCCGCCTCCAGCCGCCGCTGATCGGAAGCGTCGGGTTCTCGCTGCATGCCTCTACCTCAAGGCCTGGCGCCAAGGGGGGCCTGGCCCGCGGGGACAGGCCCCCCAAGACGGCATGATGCCGGATAAGGGGGCGGATTGGAATGGGACAGAAGGGCAACTCGATGGAGGGCTCGGATGAGCCCAACCTCCACCCCCTCGCCCCGACGGGGAGAGGGCAAGGGTGAGGGGGCACCCGTTGCCTGCTGGACCTAGAGGGATTCCAGCGCGGAGACCATTTCCTTGAGCCTGGCGCGCCTGGCATTGAGATGCGCGGCGCGCTCTCGCCCTCTTTCAACAACCTCAGCCGGGGCCCGGTCGAGGAATGCCTGATCGCCAAGCCTCTCCCTTAAGCGATCCAGCTCACTCTCAATGCGATCAATCTCACGGCGTATTCGCTCACGTTGCTTTGGAACGTCTACTACACCTTCGGTCTGAAGCCGTATCTGTGTGTTGGGAAACTCTTCCATCACAGTACCGGTACTGCGCACCGGAAATGGCTGCGTTTCGGGTATGAGGTCGAGGCTAGATTTGGTCAGGTGATTGATGTACGGAGCAGCTCGAAGCCAAAGTTCGTTATCCATATCCGTCCCCCGAATGAAGGCGCGACTCTCGCGACTCGGCGGGATTGACAGATCGGCTCTAATGCTCCGAATAGTGCGCACCGCGCTCATGACGGTTTCCACGTGACGCTCCACCTCTGGATCGATCCACGCAGCGTCCACCGACGGCCAAGGCGCGATCATAATGCTCTCCCCGTTATGTGGCAGCAGTTGCCATACCTCCTCCGTCAGGAACGGCATGATCGGATGCAGCAGCCGCATCGTGCCTTCCAGCACAAACCACAGGGTGAATTGCACGGGAGCCCGGCGGGGTGATCCGGGCGGGAACCCCTGCAGATCTACCTTCGCCATCTCCAGGTACCAGTCGCAGTATTCGCCCCAAAGGAACTCGTAGATTGCCCTCGTTGCTTTGTCGAACTCGAATACCTCGAGTTGCTCCGTCACCGTATTTGCCGTGCGGGTGTACCTACTGCGGATCCAGTGGTCGGCCATCCCAAGCGCCTGAGCGGACGGAGCCTTGCGGTGATCGAAACCCTCCAGGTTCATCAGCACGAAGCGCGTCGCATTCCAAATCTTTGTGTTGAAGTTTCGCACGTCCGCGATCATCTTCTCGCTGAAACGTAAGTCCTGCTGCGTCTGCGAGCAGCGGGAGACGAGCGCGAAACGCACAGCATCCGCTCCATACCCGCGCCCATCGGCCATTTCCAATGGATCGATTCCCGTGCCAAGCGATTTGCTCATGCGCCGGCCATCCAGTGTCATCACGGTCGGAGCCACGTACACATCTGTGAAGGGGATGTCGTCCATAAAATACAACCCAAGCATGATCATGCGGGCGATCCACAAGAACAGGATCTCACTCGCGGTGACCAGCACATGGCCGGGATAGAAATACTCCAGGTCCGGCGTCTTGTTCGGCCAGCCCAGCGTGGCGAACGGCCAGAGGCCGGAACTGAACCACGTGTCAAGCACATCAGGGTCTTGCTCCAACGTCGCGCTGTTGCATTTCGGACAGGTCTTCGGCTGGTTCTTGGACGCGGTCCGCTCGCCGCACGAAGCGCATTGCCAGACAGGGATGCGGTGGCCCCACCAGAGCTGGCGCGAGATGGTCCAGGGCCTAATGTTGTCAAGGAAGTGCAGCACCATCTTTGCCCACCGCTCGTGGTGAAAACGAACACGGCCCGCGCGGATCGCCGCCGCTGCGCGCGCTGCCATGTCCTTCATATCGCAAAACCACTGATCACTGATATACGGCTCAATGACGGCGTGGCAGCGGTCACACGTCCCGACGCTGGTGCGATATGGCTCGACCTTCTCCACCAGCCCCATAGCCTGTAGGTCCGCGCCCACCGCCCTCCGCGCTTCGAACCGATCCATCCCGGCATACTTGCCCGTATCCGGCGTCATCTTCGCCTCAGGATCGAGCACGATAAGCACCGGCAGGTCGTGATCCCGGCCGATCTCGCTGTCCAGTGGGTCATGGCCTGGGGTAATCTTGAGCGCGCCGGTGCCGAACTCCGGATCTACACGCGCATCGGCGATCACCGGCGCGCGCCGGTTCACGATCGGTACGATCACCTCGGAGCCGACCAGCGCCCGGTAGCGGGGATCGTCCGGATGCACAGCCACGGCGACATCGGCCAGGATCGTTTCCGGCCGCTGCGTGGCTATGGTGACGCCCGCATTTCCATCGGCCCCTTTGTATCGCACGTGCCACAGTTGAGTGTCGACCTCCACGTGCTCTACCTCCAGGTCGGAAATCGCGCTTCCGTCCCGCGGGCACCAGTTCACCATCCGCTTGCCCCGGTAGATGAGGCCCCGGTTGTAGAGGCGTACAAACGCCTCCATCACCGCGTCGTAGTAACGCGGGTCGAGTGTGAATACGAAACGGTCCCAATCGCAAGAGAAGCCCATTCGTTTCAGTTGCTCGACGATGATGTCCCCGTATTGCTCTTTCCATTGCCACACACGCGCCTCAAACTTCTCGCGGCCGAGCTGCTGGAGGGTAAATCCCTCTCTGGCGATTTCCCGCTCCACGACATTTTGGGTGGCGATGCCAGCGTGATCGGTGCCGGGTTGCCAGAGGGCATTGCGGCCCTGCATTCGCCTCCATCGAGTCAGGACGTCTTGGATAGAGAACGTCGAGGCGTGGCCGATGTGCAACTCGCCGGTCACGTTGGGCAGCGGGAGCATGATCACAAACGGCTGCCGGGAAGAATCGACCTGGGCACGGAAATATCCCCGCTGCATCCATATCTGATACCGCGCCGGCTC
>Ga0184639_10000191_pt1 | contig 22000 bp, 26 predicted proteins | sample PLM31_170_b2_FD_133155 | JGI IMG/M metagenome (GOLD analysis project Ga0184639, IMG submission 133155) | Groundwater sediment microbial communities from an aquifer in East River, Colorado, USA - PLM3-1_170_b2 | ecosystem: Environmental > Terrestrial > Soil > Riparian zone | place: USA: East...
CGAGGAGTTGAACAAGCTGACCGGCGACACGCCGGTCTACAAGAGCATCGGCATGCTCCTCGTCCGGCAGGACGACCGCGAGGGACTGAAGAAGGAGCTCGAGGAGCATCGAGAGACGCTCACAATCCGCGTGAAGTCCCTCCAGAAACAGGAGAAGGCGCTGTCACAGCGGTACGAAGATCTCGCAGGCAAGATCCAGGCGGCCCTCGGCGGAAGCCCGCCGCCCGGGGAACGCGGCTGATTTTCTCCGGGTCGGCGCGCCGCAAATCCTTATATCGACAGGTCCATTGGCGAGGCCGTGGCCGAGGATTCTGGCTCCGCGGAGGCCCCCGAAGCGACCGCGACGTCGCCCACGCCACGCGTGGCGCGCCCGGCCCTCCCGAGCGTCAGTCGTTTTATCATGATCTTCCTTGGCTTGTTGGCGATCTACGCACTCATCAGCCCGGAAGTCGGGGTTGGCTTCGCCACGATCGCGAACATCATGCTCTTTCCCGTGATCGGGTTCGGCGGTCTCCTGCCGACCGTCACGATTCTCTTCGCGGGCGTAATGACGACGACGATCTCGGCGATTATTCGGAACCACTACACGAACTGGGTGAAGATGGCGCGGACCCAGAAGGTCATGGCCGCCTGGAGGAAGGAGCAGATGGAAGCCCTCCGGAAGGGCCAGACCACGAAGCTAGCGAAGCTCAAGGAGGCCCAGGCAGGCTTCATGAAGGACACGATGGAGATGCAGACCACGCCCCTGAAGTCGATGGCGTGGACCATGCTCCTGTTCATCGTGATCTTCACCTGGCTGCGTCTCTTCGTGGACGTCCTCCTGGAAAACCTCGGGAACCAGTGGATCGCGGTGCCGTGGTCCAGCCAAGTCTATCTGAATTCCGTCTACGTGTTCCCCTCCTGGGTGTTGCTGTATTCACTTCTCGCGATCCCCTTCGGCCTCATCATCACCCGCGTCTTGAAGTACGTCCGCTTCTCGCGGCGACTCGAGGCGCTGGGCGTCTCGCTCCGAGCCGGGTCCGACGAGACCGGCTGAGGGGACGCGGATGATCCTTGTGATCGGGGGTCCTCCGGGCAGCGGCAAGACCACCGTCGCGGAGCGGTGGGCCGGCGCGCGCGGGTACGTCCTCGTCTCCGCGGGCACGAGGTTCCGCGCGATGGCGCAGGAACGGGGGATGACTCTCGAGGAGCTCGGCCGTGCCGCCGAGAAAGATCCATCGATTGACCGGGCCCTGGACGGCGCCGTCCTCGACGAGATCCGGGCAAAACACGCGGCCGAAGCGAGGATCGTCGTCGACGGAAGGATTCAGGCCTACCTGTTGACGCGGCAACGGATTCCGTGCTTGAAGATCTTGATTGATGCGCCCCTCGATGTGCGCGCCCGGAGGATCGCACAACGCGAGACGACGAAAGTCGCGGATGCGAAACGCGAGATCCTTGCCCGGGAGGCGTCGGAGCGGGTCCGATACCGAGCGATCTACGGGATCGATCTCCAGGGCACGAGCGTCTTCGATCTCGTGATCGATTCCGGGGACAAGACGCCGGATGAAATCGTCTCAATGATCGCCGCCCGGGTGCGGGGATGAGCGATCTCATCGTCCTCCACGAGACCCCGGATTCGAAGCACGGGACCCGACCCGAGGAACGCTCCCTCGCGGATCGGATTCGTCTCGGCGTGGCGATCGTCGACAAGCCCGCAGGGCCGACCTCCCATCAGGTCAGCGCGTGGGTGCGAGACATGTTCGGCGTCCGGAAGGCGGGCCACTCCGGTACCCTCGATCCCCGGGTGACCGGCGTGCTCCCGATCGCTCTCGCGGACGCGACCCGCGCGGTCGAGGCCGTCCTGGCAGGAGACAAGGAATACGTCGGCGTCTTCCAGCTCCACCAGGACGTCGATGCGCGGCGGGTTCGTTCGATGATGGCCCGCTTCGTCGGCAAGATTTACCAGATTCCTCCGGTCCGTTCCGCGGTGAAGCGAGAGCAGCGGACCCGGACCGTCCACGAGTTCGAACCGCTCGAGCTCGACGGGCGGGACGTCCTGTTCCGCGTCCGGTGCGAGTCCGGGACGTACGTGCGCACGCTCGCCGCGGACCTCGGGGACGCCCTGGGAGTCGGAGCGAACCTCGTCGACCTACGGCGCACGAGGGCCGCGACTTTTAGAGAGGCGGATGCGCACCCGCTGTACGCGTTTCGGGACGCCCTCGTGTACACGAAGGAAGAGGCGGACGAGGGTCCCCTTCGCGCGATCCTGAGGCCGGTGGAGGACTTGCTGCGCCATCTGCCGCGAATCATCGTGAAGGACACCGCGGTGGACACGATCTGTCACGGCGCGAACCTGGCAGTCCCCGGGGTCGCAAAGATCTCTCCACACATCCGGCGAGGAGACCCGGTCGGGGTGTTCACCGGGAAGGGAGAAGCGGTCGCCCTATCGAAGGCCCTCCTCACCACGGACGAAATCGTCATCGCAAAGTCCGGCGTGGCCGCGGACACCGGCCGCGTCCTGATGGAACCGGGGACCTACCCGAAGCTCTGGAAGTGACGTATGGCGGTCGACCCGTGGGGGTTCGATCGGGAGCGCCAAGCGATCGCTCGTCGTCTGCGAACGATGCGACTTCGGCTGTCGGCGGCCCGCAGCGCCGTGTTCGTCACCGTGGTTTCCATCCTCGTGTTCCGCGGCTCTGGATACCTCCGGGACGCCGTCCTTTCCCTACGCTGGCCGGCATGGCTTTCGACGATCCTATTCCTCTCAGTCCTCTTCGCTCTCTTCGCCGCGATCGAGCTGCCCTTTGGCTACATCGGTGGACACCGGTGGGAGCGGGCCTGCGGCCTGTCCTCGCAGACCTTCCTCGCCTGGTTGAAGGACGTCGCCAAAGGCTTCGGTCTCGGACTCGGCGCCTCGATCGTTGCGGGCAGCGTCATCCTTTGGCTTCTCGCCGCGTTCCCGACCTGGTGGTGGGCCGTCGCCTGGGCCCTCGGCGTCGTCGTGTCCGCCGTCTTGGGCTTCCTCGCACCGATCCTCCTCGTGCCGATCTTCTACCGTTTTCGACCCTTGCGCGATGCCTCCTTGCGGAGTCGGTTCGAATCCCTCGCCGCGAAGGCGAATGTCCCGATTGTGGGCGTGTTCGAACTTAACGCGTCGGAGAAAACCCGGCGTTCGAACGCAGCGGTGATGGGTTTCGGTCGCACGCGTCGCGTGATCGTGACGGACACGCTCCTCCAGGATTTCAGCCCCGAGGAAGTGGAGACGGTCCTGGCCCACGAGCTCGCTCATCAGAAGCATTTGGATCCGATTCGCGGGTTCCTCCAGGGTTCCCTCGTTTCCTTCCTCGTCCTCGCGTTCGCCGGTTGGGCCTACTCGATTGCATTTCCGTCCTTCGGCATCCGCTCGCCACACGACATGGCTGGCCTGCCACTGCTCGCGGCGGTCCTCGCTTTTGTCTCCCTTCCATTCCGCCCGTTGGAACTCTTTACATCCCGTTCACGGGAGGCGCGCGCCGACCGATTCTCGCTCGACCTGACGAGAGATCCCGCGAGTTTCGCCGGCGCGATGGTGAAGCTCCATGATCGCAACCTCGGCGTCGCGGACCCGGGTCCCTGGGAGAGATGGCTATTTTACAGCCACCCATCGGGACGCGACCGAGTGGAGATGGCGCGTGCGTTTCCGATACTGTCGGCGTGAGCAAGCGGGGAATCTTTATTACGACGGAGCCAATGGTCGCGCTGGGTGCCGAGGTCGCCTAGTCCGGTAGGCGACGAGCAAAACTCCTAAGAACCGGAATACTTGCTGGAACGAGTTGATGCCGGGGTCGCCTAGCTCGGTAGGGCGCGGCGCTGGAGTCGGCGGCAAGCCGTCGCCAGCCACGCCGTGGTCGAAAGATCTCGGGAGTTCGAATCTCCCCCCCGGCGTTCAGCTTTTTCGGTGGGCCTCGGCGAGCTTCGCCTTCAGCGCCTGGATTGGCTTCAGAACGAGCGGATCCACGCGGCGCAACACGGCGAGGTACAAGCTCACGTAGTCCCCGAGGTACAGGGTGCCGAGCATACGGCTCAGGAGCGTGGACCCGTCGTCTTCGACCTGCTCGACCTTCGTCTTCCGGGACATGAGGGAGACCGTGATGTCGAGCTGACGGCGGAGATTCGGCGTCTCATCGCGGTCCCGTAGTAGAATCGGCCGGTGAGTGCGGTTCCGTGGGTCCTCGATCCAACCGACGAGTTCGTTGTGGTCCGCTTCGGGGAACGTCGAGGAAAACGCGAGGACCTTCGCGTTCTCGTTCAGCTGGGTCTGCCATCGCTTCGCAATGGCCACGAAGGGCCCGGCGCCGTAGATCACCGGGACGGTCGGTCGAATCCTCACCGCGAGGGCCTTCGCCCGGTTCGAGCGCACGCCGACCTCGGGGCGAAGGTGCGTTCGGAGTTTCTGGAGGTGGACGATTGCCTGCCTCACCTCCGTGCCTAGGTCCCCGTACGTCCACTCGTCCGCGATCCCCGCCAGAATCCCGAACAGGTGGCCGAATGCCCCTCGCGGCGGCAGTCCCGGCGGGACCGACAGGACGAGCTGGTCGTTCCCCCGGGCGAGATCGAGGAGCCTTCCACCCGAGGTAATCGCCACGAGGCGGCACCCCAGCTTGATCCCCTGGGTTGTCGCGGAGAGCGTCTCCTGTGTGTTCCCCGAGTAGGAGACGGCGACCAGGAGATCCTCGGGCCGCGCGTACGCGGGCAGACGATAGTCCCGGACGACGTGAATGGGCACTTTCGCCCGGTCGGCAAGCCACGACGCGAACACGTCGCCTCCGATCGCGGATCCTCCCATCCCGACGATGAAGATCCGCTGCGCTTCGCCGATCGGAACGTGGGCCGCTCCACCGACGTTCATCCCCGATGCGAGTTGTTCCGGAAGCGATGCAATGATGTCCCGCATCCCTCCAGGATCCACGCTTGCCACCGCCCGACTGTCCAACATTGCGCATCCCATGGAGCGCGTGAAAATAAGGACTCCGTTTCGCGATTGTGTACCAGCAAATGAGTTTCTACAATAATCTTGATATATGTCGGTCGAGGTCTCAAGGATCGTGGATCTCACCCGCGCGACGACCTCCCTGCAACGCGGCGACTTCGTCCTCGTGTATGATGGAGACGGCCGCGAGGCCGAGACGGATCTGACGATCGCGAGCGAGTTCGTCACCCCCGCGAGAATCCGAACCCTCCGCAAGGAGGCGGGAGGCCTCATCTGCATGACCCTGTCCGGGGATGTCCGCGCGCGTCTCGGCCTTCCTTTCATGACGGACGTCCTCCGCCACGCGGGATCCGCCTATCCTATCCTGGACGGCGTGTCGACGGAGGACATCCGATACGATCGCCACAGCGCCTTCTCGATTGCCGTGAATCATCGTGACACCTTCACCGGCGTGACGGATCTGGATCGGTCGAAAACCATCTCGCGGCTCGCGACGATCGCGAAGGAGGCCCTGAAGCGCGAGAACGGCTGGGCCGCCGAGACGTTCGTGGCCGAGTTCCGGTCCCCGGGTCACATCCCGTTACTGAACGCAGCCGACCCGCTCCTTGAGGCCCGGCGCGGTCACACGGAGCTCACGACGGCCCTCATGATCATGGCGGGACTCGCGCCCACCGCGACCATCTGCGAAATGATGGCGGACGACGGACGAGCCCTCTCCAAAGAGGATGCAAAGGCATATGCTCGGGAGAGGAATCTCGTGTTCCTGGAAGGCCAGGACATCGTCCGAGCGTGGCGTTCGTGGTCCGTGTAATGGCGACGGGGGTCTTCGATCTCCTCCATCCCGGTCATCTGTATTTCCTCCGCGAGGCGCGGAAGCTCGGCGACGAGCTGTGGGTCGTCGTCGCGCGGGACACGACGGCGCGGCGCTTCAAGCACGAGCCAATCATGCCGGAGGCCTCGCGGGTCCAGATGGTGGAGGCCCTCAAGCCTGTCGACCGCGCGGTCCTCGGACACGAGGGGAACATCTACGACATCCTGGACGAGATCCGACCGGACGTCATCGCGCTGGGGTTCGATCAGGTCCACGATGAGCGTCGGATCGTCGAGGAGTGCCGGAGGCGAAGCCTGGCCACGAAGGTCGTTCGGCTGCCGAAGTTCGAGGGAGACCTGGACGGCACCCGCAAGATTGTGAGGAAGGTGGCGGAATGGCTCGCGCTCCAAGAACGTCTGTCGGAGGTCGAACGAGGAAGGCCGGAACCGGCCGCCCCCGCCGTGCGCCGCCGGAAGCGAAAGGGCTGAAGCGGATCGGGATCGTGGACACGTCGTTCTCCCGATACGACATGGCCACCGCAGCGATTGATGAACTCCGAAATCAAGGCGGCGGCTTCGTCGTCGATCGGTACACGGTCCCCGGCATCAAGGACCTGGCCGCGGGAGCCCGGATTCTGTTCGATCGGGGTTGCGACGTGGTGTTGGCCCTCGGCATGGTCGGTCGAGCACCCGTGGACAAGGACTGTGCGCTCGCGGCCGACTTCGGCCTGCAGTTCGTCCAGGCCCAGCTGGGCAAGCACATCCTCGGCGTGATGGTGCACGAGGAGGAGACGACCGACGAGCCCGAGCTCGCGCGTCTGTTCGACCGCCGGACCCGCGAGCATGCGGTGAACGCATACGATCTCCTGTTCCGACCGGGCGCGCTCCGCGCCCGCGCGGGGACCGGTCAACGGGAAGGATTTGCGGATGCGGGGCCGCTCCGGGTGACCGGACGATGAGGCTCGCGATCGTCGCCGCGGAGTTCAACCGGGAAGTCACGGATCGGATGGTCGAGAAGGCCCTCGCTCGGGCCGAGGAACGTGGGGTCCGCGTGACGTCCGTCGTGCGCGTCCCTGGCACGTTCGAGATTCCGCTTGCGGTGCAACGGATCCTCGAGCGTGCCGACGTGGATGCCGCGGTCGCGATCGGCGCGGTGATCAAGGGAGAGACGCTCCACGACGAGGCGCTGATGGCCGCCGTCCCGCAGGCGCTCCTCGATGTCGGCTTGCGGACCGGCAAGCCCGTGGCCCTCGGGATCACGGGTCCCGGGATGACGGAGGAGCAGGCGGAGCAACGGGTGGCCAAGGGCGCGGACGCGGTCGACGCGGCCCTGGCGATGCACGAACTCCTCCGGGGCCTTTGACCCCCCTTGAGACTCATGCCGGAAAGGTTTAATCCGACGACGCCTCCATCCCGGCGGGTCTAAGGGACCTTCCATGGTGGACTCCGCCGCTCTCGAATCGATCCTCAAGGAGATCGAACACAACGAGGGGGTCCACGAGGCAATGCTCGTCTCTCTCGCGGGGACGTACTTGGCGGGCACCTTTCCGAGGGGCGTCCACGTCGACACGTTCGGCTCCATGTTCGCGGTCTTGATCGGCTCCGCGGAGACCGTCACATCGGAGACGAAGGATGTCCTGGACAACGTCGTCATCCATTCCAAGTCGAGCCAATACCTGATCGTCCACGGGGGACGGAAGGCCCTCCTCGTGTTGCGCCTGATCCTCACCGCCGACGCTCAAAAGGTGAAGGTCGCAGTCGAAAAGTACATCCCGCGAATCGAGGAACACCTGTAGCCTAGATCCTCCGCATCCCTCGGAGGATCCATTGTCCCACACATTTCGTCACATAGCGGACCGTCGCGTCGACGCCGCGGTCCATGCCCCGGGCGGACGTCTTGCCTTGGCCCAGGATCTGCAGGACATCATCCGGCCGCAGCGTGCCTCCATCGATCACCGTCACCGCTCTCGCCACCTCGTCTAGGAAGTGGCTGTCGCTCCCTCCCGTCTCGCCGACGTTCCTCGCGCGGGCCATGGCCCCGGCCCGGGCATTGCCTCGCCGCAAAGTCCGAGCGTTGCACGTTTCGTAGGCCGGGAAGGACGCCTCGCCGATCGCCTCTTCGCCGAGTCCTGACCAGAATCGGTACGGGTGGGCCGCGACCGGGACTCCGCCCTGGGCGATGATGCGTTGCACGGTGTCCGCCACGGACAGGTCTCGGTGAATGAGGTCCCGGACGCCGTAGCCGAGGACGTGGCCGGATCGAGTCGACACCTCGATCGCCGGGATCACGACGAAGTCCGGGCCCGCGGCGACCTCGGCTTCCCGGATGCCTCGGACCTCGTTGTGGTCCGTGATCGCGATGCCCGCAAGCCCGCTCCGCCGGGCGCGGGCGACCAAGTCCTTGGGTGCAACCCGGGAGTCCAGCGAGTACCGGGTGTGGTTGTGAAGGTCGAGGAGCATCGAGGAGGGCGAAGAACGAGCCGCTTCGCATAAGGCTTGCCAGAGGGAACTCCGCAAGAGCGCTTATTACCCTTCCCGGTCCCTTCAAGATCGTGGCCGTTGAAGTGCGAATGGGACTCTTCCGTGATCGGGTGACGGATGAAGGGACGGAGTTCGAAGTCATCCGGGGTCGTGACGGTTGGCGCCACATCGTGGATCCGCGCGGGGGCGGCGGACGGGTCCGGTACGACGGTTGGCGTGACATCCTCACGATCGAATCCCCGCACGGTTCCCTCCGGATCCAGTTCCGATGGCGGCATACGACGTTTTCCTGGCGGGGACGTACGTACCGGATCGTGCCTTCGCTGTGGAGTGGCGAAACGATTTTCCGCGGAGACCAGCCGGTCGTGAAAACCCGGTTCACATGGAGAGGGGTCCGCCTCGAGTCCGTCGATCCGGAGTTCCGGGCCATCGCGCGGGAGCTCGCCCTCGGCCTGGGCCATCGCGCGATGACGATGGCGGTCGTCGTGGCGGCCGTGTAACCGCGGTCGTCAGTGGACCCAGGTTCCGTCCTTCAAACCTTTGTCGACTCGGAGGGGGGCGCCGTCCACGGCGAGGATCACCGCCACCTCGTCGTCGCGGCCGTGGAACACGACCGTCTCGCCCGAGCCGACGCGAAACTTGTACTTCTGGAACTGCGAGAACGGGAGAGTCGGCGCCCCCTTCACGCCGAGCACTTGAGCGCCAATCGGCGCGTCGTCCGGGGGCAGCACGAGGCCGACGGTCGTCTCGTTCTCTCCCGCGAGCAGCATGCCGCGGCTCTCGACCCCGCGGAGCTTCGCCGGTTCGAGGTTCGCCAGGACGACGACCTTACGGCCGCGGAGATCGCTGATCGCATAGGCCTCCCGGATCCCCGCGACGATCTGCCGTCGCTCGTCTCCCAGGTCGACCTGAAGGACGTACAGCTTGTCCGCGTTCGGGTGTTCCCGGACGTCCACGATTCGAGCGACCCGCAGGTCGAACCGGCCGACGGGATCCTCGCGCGGGGCGTCCAGTTCGATCTTCGTGAAGAGGGGTTTGCCGACCCGAAGCTGCTGGCCCGCCGGGACGTCTTCCAACATCTCCTCCCACTTGCGCTCGTGGACATCCGAGTCGTATCCGATCGCGTGCCACAGCCGCGTGGAACTGAAGGGCAGGAACGGCGCCATGAGGATCGCGAGGGAGCGGCTCACCCGCAGGGACACATGGAGGACGGTCGCGCATGCGGCGCGGTCCTTCGACAGGAGGTTCCAGGGTGCCCTCTGATCGAAGTATTGGTTCCCGAGGCGGGCGAGCTGGATCGCCTCCTTCATCGCGTCCTTCAGATGCACGTACTCGAGGTTCTGGCCGACCTTCTTCCCTTGCTGCTCGATCGCACGGACCATCGCCTTGTCCGCCGCATCGAGGAATCCGGCCGTCGGGACTTGGTGGTCGAAGTTCTTGTCGGCGAACGTGAGGGCCCGATGGACGAAGTTCCCATACACCGCAAGGAGCTCGTTGTTGTTCCTCCGCTCGAAGTCCTCCCATTCAAAATCGGTGTCCTTCGTCTCGGGCATGGTCGCGATCCCGTAGTAGCGGAGCTGATCCGGGTCGAACCGTTCGAGGAGGTCGGACAGCCACACGCCTCGGCCGCGGCCCGCGCTCATCTTCTCCCCCGAGAAATTCATGTATTGGGTCGCGGGGACGTCGTATGGCAGGGTGAGCCGTTCGTCGTACGTCATCAGGATCGCGGGCCAGAACAGCGTGTGGAACACGATGTTGTCCTTCCCGGTGAAGTAGAAGTGCCTCGCCTCCGGATCGTACCAGAAATCCTTCCAGCCCTCAGGCTGACCGTGGCGGCGGTACCATTCCTTCGTCGCGGTGAGGTACCCCATCACAGCCTCGAACCAAACGTAGATCCGCTTCGTCTCGTATCCGGGGACGGGGACCTCGATCCCCCAATCCAGATCCCGGGTGATCGAGCGGTCCTTGAGCCCTTCCTCAAGCCAGCTGCGGGCGAACGTCCGGACGGGATGGCGCCAGTGCTCCTTGTCCTCCGTGATCCATCGCTTGAGCGGCGCCTCGAACGCGCTGAAACGGAAGAAGAAGTGGGCGGTCTCCCGCTTTTCCGGTGGCGTGCCGTGGATGCTGCACCGGGCGTCGATCAGATCGAACGGATCCCACAGATGACCGCAGTTGTCGCACTGATCCCCCCGGGCCCGCTCGAATCCGCAGTTCGGGCACTTGCCCTCCACATAGCGGTCGGGGAGGAAGTGGCTCCCGGCCTGGCAGAAGGGCGAGATCATCGTGTCCTCGTACACGTGGCCCTTGTCCTTCAGCGCAAGGAAGATCTCCTGCACCCAGGCCTTGTGATGCGGGTCCGTTGTGTTCCAGTACAGATCGTACCTCACACCGAGCTGCTCGATGTTCTTCATGTGCAAGGCGTGGTACCGATCGGCGATGACGCTCGGCGGGACGCCTTCCTCCCCGGCTCGGACCATCGTGGGCGTGCCGTGCATGTCGCTCCCGCCCACCATGAGGACCTGGTCTCCTTTCATCCGGTGGTAGCGGGCGACGACGTCCGCGGGGATGAACGTCGAGACGGCGTGGCCGAGGTGTCGCGGTCCGGAGGCGTAAGGCCATGCGACGCACACCAGGATCTTCGTCATGCTCGACCGGCCAAGAAACGAGCCTGCCTTAAAGGATTCGCGGGACCGGCGGCGGCCTCCCGTCCGGCGCGGACTCGCTCTTGATTATCACACCATGCAAGTCTTGACCAACATGTATTGACGAGAAAGCGCGATCCACGGCCGCGTTCCACGGCAGTGTGATCCGACGTCCAAGCAACGAGAGACCCGCGCCGATCTGACATCCCGGCGCCAGATCGACCGTCCCATGAAACCGCCCGGGGCGATGCCTCAAATCCTCTGTTGGAACTGCCGGAAGCTCACGTCCTTCGAAATCGATAAGTGCGCACACTGCGGGTCGGCGTTCGCGGGGAGCACGGGGGGCGCCTACCGTTCTGGTCTCATTCCGACCAACGATCCCTTTCCCGCATCGACGAGGATCGTCGAGCCTCGCGGTCGATCGCTTTCCGAAATCGTCGCGGACCTGCGACGTGTCCACGACCTAGCTGATTCCCCCCGGGAGCCCTCTCGAGGGAATCAGGGCTCCCTCCCGTTGTATCAGTGTCCGACCTGCGGCCGCTTCGTCGCGGAGACGGCGACCGCGTGCGTCTGCGGCGTGCGATTCGCCCCGCCCTCGGCGGTCACCTTCCTATGCCCCGAGTGCGGCGCGAGCGTGCCCTCCGCGGCGGACGTGTGCCCTTTGTGCCGAATCGAATTCCGCGCGACGGGCCCGAGAGACGAGTACGTGTACGCATGTCCGCGGTGCGGCGCCCACGTCACCTCCGACGCCTTCCAATGTTCGTGCGGCGCGAGATTCGAAGACTGATCAATGGAAAGTATCACGCCTGAGAACCAGTGGAGAACTTCCTTATCGTCCTAGTTCGTCGTTCCTCTTTGTCGACGGACTCACTCCCGTCGAAGGAACTCCAAGCCACGATGAAAACGAAACGCCCTCGGATCTCGAACCGGAAGACGTACTACCTCGTCCTCTGGTGGATGTCCCAGACGCCGTACGCGGCGGTCTTCGAGAACGAGGTGGCCGCGGAAGCCGCGGCGAACGTTCGAAACGCCCTCATGGTGACGATCTCGGGCCGTGATGCGAAGGTGGAACAGGTTTTGGACTGGTACCGCCGGGACGATTCGGGCCGGCCGTTGCCCGCAGAATGGCGGGATCTCGTCGGGCAGATTCACGTCCCGTGGCTCGCGAAACCGAAGCCGTCGTTGTAAGTGCAACGGCGACCCTGGACCCGATGAACCATGTGCAGCGAGCCCGCCCCGGGTCCCTTCTCAGAGTCTATCAATTTGGATAGAGGCGAAGAAACGACTATAGCCTCGGAGCGCAGGAGCGGGTAGCGCGCCATGGCCCAGTCCCAGGATCTCGTTGCCGAGTGCCCCACGTGCACGGCAGTCGTGCCGATTGATGCGACGGAGTGCCCGCGGTGCGGAGAGCTGTTCGAGCAGGACGCCATCCCCGAAGAGGCGGTCGCCGCTCGGCCCCGGAGTGCGGAAGACCCCGCAGACGACGAACCCGCGGACGTTACGAAGACCGGGTTCCGAGAGAAGTTCCTATTTTACACCGGGATTTTCCTGATCTTCTTGGGCGGCCCGGGCATCGCCCTCGGTTCGTGGCTCCACGACGTGCTGCGGGTTAGCCTGTACGGATTCAACGCCTTCGACGTCTTCGGATCCTGGAACCGCCTCGTCACGGCAATCGGCCTGATCGTGTTGATCGTCGGGATTGTCTTCCTCATTCTGAGCCTCCGGTTTTCGCGTCCCTCGGACGTGGAGAAAGACCTGAACGCCCTCCGCGAATCGTAGGATTTCGGGACGCGTTCGGGGCCCCGCCTATATCGTTATATACCGCAAACACCGATGCGAACGATTGTCGGCGACAGCGGGAGGGTCGCCGCATGGAGTGTTGAATGTCGTATTCGGGGGCTGGCTTCCGACCTTCGAACGTCCCAGTTGAGGAGGGGAAGGTGTACGAAGCCAAGATCGAGGATATCGGACGGGAGGGCGACGGACTCGCGCGCATTCAGAACTTCGTTGTCTTCGTCCCCGGGACGAAGGTCGGGGACGAGGTGAAGATTCGGATTACGAAGGTCCATCGTCGCATGGCGTTTGGAGAAGTCGTCCGGGAATGAGGCCGCACGGGCACCGATGACGGAGGGATGGGACCGGCGGCCGCCGGTCCCATGGTCGGTCCGCGTCGAACCGGAGCTCTTGAACCGTGAAGGCGGGCGTGGGTCCCGATTCGGCCCATTCCTAACGGATTCCGTGGCCTGATGGCTTACCGGGCCATTCGGGCTTGGCGAGGGAGAGATCCATGGAGTCCCGTAGCGACGGCGGCCTCGAAGCGCGTCGGGTCGAAATCGATGCCTGGCACGCGTTCCAAGCCGGGCTCGTGGCGATGTTCTTTGTCGGAATTACGATTGCGACGTTCGGTCCGTTGTTCCATCTATGGTTGGGGTATGGACTGCTGGCGTGCGCCCTCATCGCTGCCGCTCTGGGCCTGCGATGGGCCGATCGAGCGGGACACGCCACCGCATTGTCCGTCGCGGCCCGTCGCGATGTGCTCGGGGGACAACTCCTCTCCGGGTTCGCGGTCGTTGCCGCGCTGTACTACACTGGAGCGTGGCTTTTCCTCATCCCTCTATGGCCGCTCGTGCTGTTCATTGGCCTCCTTGCTTGGGCGGTCCATCGGGTCCGGGTTGGTCGCAGCGTCACCAGACGCGAGGTGCGAACGTGAGGCTCCGTTCCGCCACGGTCATCTCCCTCGTCCTCCCCGCGCTCCTCCTGTCGTCCGGTCACGTCGTGGCCTTTTGTGAGATCCTCGAACCTCCGTCCCCGTTGCCCACCCAGGTCAACGGCACGCAGGTCGAGATTCAGTTGACGGAGGGCTTCGCCCGGGTCGTGATCATCAAGGAATTCTACAATCCCAGTGACGAGTTCAAACAGGGCCAGGTCTTCTTCCCCCTGGAAAAGGGCCACGAGCTCATCACCGACCTGCGGCTGAAGATCGGGAACGTCGTGTACAACTCGTCTTCCGGAGACCGCAGCGGGGCCCTGGACGATTTCCTGGAAGCGGTCGCGCAGGGTCAGGATGCGGCCCTTGTCCAATACGATCCGCCTCGCGACGTGTACTGGATCGCCGTCACGATCCCACCGCGGGAGGCCCGCACGACGATCACAACGCTCGAGATGCCTCTTTCTGGGCGGGACGGCCACTATCAGTACCACTACCGCCTCTCCGTGGACGCGCGGGACAGCGTCGCCTACCTTCGCGCGCATGTCCGGGTCGAGACCGCAGGGCCCCTCCACATGACCCTTGACAGCCATCCCGAGGTCCCGATCTTCCGCTCGGGCGACCGGGTGGCCGAGGCATACCTGAACGGCACCGCCCTCGTCCAGGGGCGCGACCTCGATGTCCACTTCGGATCGAGCGGCCCGTCCCTCGCGCAGTTTGTCGATCCGGACGGTGCCCGTTTCGTCCGATACTCGATCGGCGCGCAGGATCCGGCCTTCCAGTCCGCCCTGGCGCCGATGCCCCGGTCGCTCCTCGTCGCGCTGGACGCGTCCGGCAGCATGGGACTGAACGATCGGTGGACCCCGGCGAAGGATGCGGTACGTCGCCTCGTCGCCGATCTGCGTCCGGGGGAGACATTGGGTCTCGTCGCGTTCGGCGGGACTGGAGTGAAGGTCCTCGGGTCCCGCCTGCGCGAGCCGACCTCCGACCTCGGCTCCGAGGTGGATCGCTTCCTGGGTGGCCTGTCTCCCCGCGGGAGTACGAGTTTCACCGCGGCCTTCCCGAACATCGATCGGTGGTCGGCGGCGGCCTGGGCCCGAGGGGCCCAACCGATCTTCGTCCTGATCTCCGACGGCCAGCCCACGCGCGGTTCGCTCGGCCTCGACCTCGAGACGGCGTACTCCCAGATCTCCTACGATCGGAATATGCCGATCTTCGCCCTCGCGGTGCGTCCCGCGGATCACCCCGCGGAGAATCTCCTCCGAAATCTCAGCCACTTCCAGCAGGGAGGCCTCTTCACGATTCCTGGCGAGGACGCAGGAGGAGCCGTGGCCGCCCTCCTGTCGTCGATCCGCGCCCCGGTCCTCCAAGGCATCCGGTTCGAACTTCCTTCATCCTCCGGCGTGGAACTTGCGAACCCGAACCCACAGACCCTCGTCGAGGGCGGCGAAGCGGTCGTCCTCGCGAAGCTCCGTGGTTCGGCGAACGACTCGATTGCAATCCGTTTCGGATGGACGGCCGCCGGGTCGTCCGAATCGACGGAACGCACGTTCGCCGGAACCGGGATTCCGACACAGTCGCTGCTCGAGAGGCAGTGGATCTTGATGCGAATCCACGGAATGCTGTCGGCTTTGCGGGCCCACGAAGACCCTGTGCTCCTGGAGTCGCTGAAAAGCTTCGCCACGGAGAACCGAGTCGTCACGCCCTACACGTCCCTCCTGGTCACAATCCCAATCGCCGGCCCGGGCGAGTCCGCGTCGGACCGCCAGGCCGCGTCGGACATCGGGTCCCTTCTGGGAGGGATCTCGGGAGGTTTCGCGGCAGCGCCGGCCTCCGGCTCCCCGCTCCGGTTCATCTTCTCGACTCCCCTCGAGGCGGAGGGTCGGCGCGCGGAAGCACTCCGACGCGATCTGGCGAACCCCCTCGTGGTCGAGCACGAGCTCGACCGGGTCGTGTTCGTCGGGACCCCCGAGTTCGCGGCGATCGATCAGGGATCCGCGATCTCCCGATTCGAGGGCACGTTCATCCGCGTGCTCGAAGTCGGGAACGAGCTCGTCGGCATCCTTCGGGAGGATATCTTCGCGTTCCGCCTCTACCCCAACGGCCTCGGACTCGCGGTGGCCCTCTTGTCGATTTCCGCGTTTTTCGCGGTCCGAGGGCGTCGCCCGGGAAGTGCCCCCCGGGGCCGGCCTCCCCATGTCGATGACGAGTTGGAGAGCTCCTGAGGGCCCCCCATTCCCGCCCGATACGCCGGGTCCGGCCGCTTCGAGAACCGTAAAATAACCATCTTATACGTCCCGGCCCCCATGGACTGCTGGAGATGTTCTCCTTGTCGCTCGCTCGCACTCGTGCGATAGCCTTCGCTTCGTCCGCGGCCTTTGCCCTCGTCCTCGCCTCGACGATGGCCGTGGCGGAGGGCGTGGATTCGGATCAGGACGGCGTCGCCGACGGCCTGGAGAATGCGACGGAACGGACCGTGGCCGCTTCCTCCTCGGGGGATGAGTTCTACGTCTCGAGCCGCCTGGCGAGCGGCAGCCACCAGGACCAGTTTGAGCTGTCATACCAAGCGGGGACATTCGAGGTCCGGTACGGCCAAGGGGACGGAGCGAGTAGCTCGTACGAACTCGAGATGCGAAACCTCGTCGAGTGGGTGGACGGAAACGGGAACGGTCGTATCGACGAGGGAGAGACCCTCGCACCGACGGCACTCGGCAGCTCTGCCTTTGGCGACGTCCCCGTGCAGCGTTCGAATCGGAGCGACCCGGACGGAGGGCGCGTGATCGAATTCCGAATACAGAGCCGGACCGGGAACGTCACCCTGAACATCACGATCGCCCAGCGGTTCATGCGTCTTGGCGACTCGATCCTCACGCCGATGGAAGCCAAGATGGAAATCCGGATGAACCCCCGGTTGAGCAATCCAGGCGCGAGCGTCGGACTCGAATTCTACCTCTACACGCAGGACCTAGTTCACCCTGAGGATCGGAGCTGGGACCAAGTGAAGGGATTCGCGCCGAGCGAGGCGGCCGTGAATGTCACGTCCCGCGAGGGGGAGCCGCCCGCATCGGTATTCTTGTCCTGGGCGAACACCGCACTCGCCGCGGGGGGTTCGATCCCGGTCGCGCTCTCGAACCGAAGCCTCGGGTCGGACACCTACGATCTCTATTTCGCCTACCCGTTCGGAACTCCGCAGGCGAGCTCCGCGGTCGTCCACCGCATGGGCCTCGGCGTTCGGAGTGCCGTGTACGACCTCGTCGAATCGTTCCGGCCGGAGATCAGCGGGGATCCGGTGCTCTTCTTCGCGACCCTGGCCGCGGTGGGCGTCCTCGTCGGGCTCACGATCGTCGTCGCGAACCGCCGCCGACAGAGACCCGGTGATTAGGGCCGCAAGCCTTAACGCCGCCCTCCTTTACGGTTCGCGGCGGTCTTCGTGGTGGCCATCGAGAACGTCCTGCTCGCCGCCGTCTCCGTCTTTGCGCTCGCCCTCACCCTGATCGCCGTCCTCGCCTTCCGGCGGACGCGAGATTTGCACATCGTCTTCCTCGCCGCCGCCTTCGGCGTTTTCTTCCTCAAGGGCCTCCTGCTGACGATCTTCCTGTTCAGCGGTACGACCAGGTTGGACCAGTTTTTCCTCGTGTCCGGCTCCCTCGACCTCGCGATCCTCGCCCTGTTCTATGGGTTCACGCTGAGGCGATAGCCGTCGCGTGTGGCTTCCATGGACGAGGAGATACTGGCGGTCAAGACTCGCAAGGACCTGTACGAGTTTGTCCGCCGGAACCCGGGCTACCACCTTCGCGAAATCTCGCGGACCCTCAACCTCTCGATTACCCTCGCGGACTACCACCTGCGGTTCCTCGAAAAGCACGAGCTGATCACGTCGCAGATGGACGGGGAGTACAAGCGGTTCTACCCTCGATCCACGCCGGGGCAGGCGGACATGCGCCCCGCATTGACGGAATTGGAGCGGCAGATCCTCGCCTTCCTTCGGCAGCCCGTGCCCCTCCGGGTCATCAATTTTCTAATGGAACGGGAGGCCGCGACCCACAAGCAGATTCTCGAGCTCGTCCCCGTGTCCCCGTCCACCCTGTCCCACCACCTCAAGAAGATGCAGGCGTCGGGGATTGTCGACCGCGTGGAACTGGGGGAACGCGGCTACCGCGTCGTCCAGCCCAAGTCCGTCGCGCGCCTCATGTCGACCTACGAACTTGCGACCCCGGACCAGATTGACACGTTCATCCGGGTCTGGGGTGAGTTCCGACTCTGACAATGATTCGAGAACCGTTCAATGAATCGATAATATCCGGCGGGACGTCGTTTTTCTACCTCACCGTCGCCCTCGGGGGCGAATGGCCCCAGGGGGATACGTCGTCATCGTAGGGGACGGTCCGGTTCCGGATGAAGTCCTTCCATCCGAGGATCGGCACGCGGGCGAGGTCCGGGTGTCCTGGGTCGATCCCGGTGTCGACGAGACAGACGACCTCTCCGCTCCCGTCGAATCCTCGGGAAGAGAGGTCCCATGCTTGCGTGATCCGGAACGCCCATTCGGACTGGGTCGCGATCTCCCCGGACGACAGGAACCATACGGAACCGAGGCTGCCGAGGAAGAGAATCGCGACAAAGCCGGCGCGCGCCTGACGCTGTCGGCGGATCCGTCGGCGTTGATCGGCCAAGGCGTCGGAATCGAGCAGGAACGGCGGAGGCACTGGCTTAGACATCATCCGTTCACACGTCCTGAGGGGTCCCTCTCCGGGGTAGGAATTGAGGCTCGTTGGGAGGACTAATGGCTTATTGAACGGATGTCGAAGCGCGGAGCGTCACAGGATCGGGCCAAGGTCTTGGGCGACCCATTCGAGGAATTCCTTGTCGGTCGGCCCGAACGCGTTCAGCTGATCCGAGTCGATGTCGATCTCCGCGATCGGCGCGCCGTTCCGAAGGATCGGGACCACGATTTCGGCGCTTGTGTTAATGAAACATTGCAGATACCGCGGGTCCTTGCTCACATCTGGGACGATGACCGTCGCCTTCTCGGAAACGGCGGCGCTGCATATCCCCTGCCCGATCGGAATCCGGGTGTGTTGCGTCGCCGAGGGGCCGGACCAGGATGTCAGCACGAGCTCAGCGCCATCGACGAAGTAGATCCCGACCCACGTGTAATGCGGGATCTTCCGGAGTTCTCGGCAGACGAAGTCCGTGATTGCCTTCCGCTGGCTCCCGGAGTGGATGATCTTCTCGAGACGCGCGGCGACGTCGTCGTAGCTCACCTTCCCCTTCTCGCCGGCCATCACCTCGCCGAACTTCCCGACGCCCTTCATCGCGTGCCTTCCTCAGGTATCGAAGGAATGCGGCGGCCATAAGCCTTGCGGCCTGGCGACCCGATTCGTCCGGCTCAGAACCCGCAACGCGCGGTCGCGGATTCTCCAGTCGTTCCGTCCGAATCGCTGCCCTATCCGAACAAATCCGCTGGCACCTTGATATACTTCCGCCGACTTGTAAAACAAACAAACATCTCTCCGATAGCGAAATGATTCCCTGGTCCTTTTGTGACGTCGCACGGTTTTGCTTTTTTTCCATCAGCGATGCTCGGCTCTCGGGACCGAAGCCGGCGCCGAGTCCGCGGGATTCGAAAAGCGTTTTATAGAATCGGGCCATTATCTGAACTGCTTAGACAAGCATCCCTCCACAACGAGGCCGTTCAGGACTCCTGGACGGCCCTTTATTTTCGGTCTCGTTTGTTCAGGCCATCGAGGGCAAGTTGATGCCGCGCGTGTCGATTTTCACTCGGCGGGCTTCGACCGTCAGGCGTCCTTCCGCGAAGAGACGAACCGCGAGGGGGAGGAAGACGTGTTCCTGTTCGAGGATCCTCGCCGTCAGCGTCTCCTCCGAGTCGTCCTCGAGGACGGGGACCGTTTTCTGAAGGACGATCGGCCCGCCGTCCACCGAGGAGTCGACAAAATGAATGGTGCAGCCGGACACTTTCGCCCCCGCGGCGAGAGCGTCCCGCTGGGCGTGCGCCCCCGGAAACGCGGGAAGGAGCGAGGGATGGATGTTCAGGATTCGCATCGGGAACTGACCCACGAAGTACGTTGAGACGAGGCGCATGAAACCCGCGAAGACGACGAGGTCGATTCGACTCCTATGCAACGCCTTCACGACCTCCCGCTCGAACGCCGCGCGCTCCTTGCCGAACGGACGATGGTCGACCACGGCCACGGGCACATTCGCCTTCTTCGCGCGCTCGATCACGGGAGCTCCCGGCACGTTGCAGACGAGCAGGGCCAGCTCCACATCGAGATGGCCTCGGTCCCGCGCGTCCACGAGGCTCTGGAAGTCCGTGCCCCTCCCGGAGGCGAGCACTCCGACGCGAATCCGGCCCATCGCAGTCCCTCAATGCTTGAACAATCGCATTCCGGTGAAGACCATCGCAATCCCGTGCTCCTCGGCCGCGGCGATCACCTCAGGATCCCGAATCGAGCCGCCCGGTTGCGCGACCACCGCCACTCCACCCTTCGCGAGTTCGTCCAGTCCGTCCCGGAAGGGGAAGTACGCATCGCTGACCGCGACGCTTCCGCGCGCCGCCCCCTTCGCTTTGTGGCACGCGAGCATGCATGCGTCCACGCGGCTCATCTGTCCCGCACCGATCCCGACGGTCCGCTCGCCTCGCGCGAGGACGATCGAGTTCGACTTCACGTAGCGACTCACGATGATCCCAAACCGGATGTCTCGCATCTGGTCGGGAGTCGGGGAGGCTCTCGTCACGACCTTGAACGATTCCGGCCTCGGATCGGGGAAGTCCGTCGTCTGCAGGAGCACTCCGCCAAGGACGCGGACCATGTCGATTCCGTGATCCTTCCGAAGCGGTCCGCGGGTGCGGAGAATCAGGAACGTCCCTTTCTTTTTCCGTTTGAGCGTCTCGAGGGCGGCCGGATCGTACGCGGGGGCGATCACCGCGTCGAGGACGTCTCCCTTCATCGCCTTCGCCGTCGCGAGGTCGATCGGGCGATTCGCGCCCACGATACCTCCATAGGCCGAGATGGGGTCTGCCCCGTGGGCGGCCTTGTATGCATCGGCGAGCGTGGCCGCCAAGGCCAGTCCGGAGGGATTCGTGTGTTTGATGACGACGGCGGCGGTCCGATCGAATTCCGTCACGATCCGGAGGGCCGCGTCGAGGTCAATCAGGTTGTTGTACGACAACTCCCGGCCGTTCAGCCGTTCCGCGGTCGCGGTGGCCGCGAACGGGAACGGCTCCCGATACAGGGCGGCCTTCTGGTAAGGATTCTCGCCGTAGCGAAGGTCCGCGATCTTGTCGTACGCGAGGCGCAGCGCCGGCGGCAGGACATTCCCTTGGCGGGATGCAAGGAAGTTGAAAATCGCCGCGTCGTAGCGGGATGTGTATTCGAACGCCTCGAGCGCCAGCGCCTCCCGGAGCGTCGCGGGAAGCGTCGTGTGATCGCGGAGTGCCATCAGGACGTCCTCGTACCGTCCGGGCCGGACCACGACTCCCACCCGTCTCGCATTTTTCGCGGCGGCCCGAATCAGGGACACGCCGCCGATATCGATGTTCTCGATCGCTTCCTCGAGAGTCACACCTGGCTTCGCGACCGTCGCTTCGAACGGGTACAGGTTCACGACGACGAGATCGATCGCGACGGCTCCGAGATCTCGAAGGTCCTTCTCGTTCCCCTCGGGCGCGAGGATCCCGGCGAAGATGCGCGGGTGGAGCGTTTTCACCCGCCCACCCAATCCTTCGTGCAAGCCGGTGTAGTCCGCGACCGTCGTGACGGGAAGGCCCGCGTCTCGCAGGATTTTCGCGGTCCCTTCCGTCCCGATCAATTCGAAGCCGAGATCGCGCAACCCTCGCGAAAAATCGACGAGCCCCTCCTTATCCGACACGCTGAGGAGCGCCCGCGGAGGAGGGACCATCCCTATTACCGAGTCACAATGGGGAGAGTCCAATTAAGGTTTGGGTCGCAAGGTTGAAGTGAGTCGGCGGAGGCACGCGATGGCTACTCGAACGTGCTGGGACGGGGTGTGAGGCCCGCTTCTTTCGCGAGCATGGGCACGACGTCTTCCCAGCCGACCGGCATGATGTGGACACCCCGGACGCCTTCGATCTTTTTCAGCGCCTTGATCGTCCGCACCGCAATGCTGACGCCCTCCGCTTTCGGATTCGGCGCCTTGTCCATTCGATCCATGATGTGCTTTGGGATCACAGCGCCCAGCTTCTCCACCAGGAAGCGGGCCATCTTCGAGGACTTCAGGGGGATGACTCCTCCGAGGATGTACACTTTCTCGTGGAGCCATTCCTTCCGCACAAGGCGCATCCATTCCTCGAACGCGTCGACGTCGTAGACGGCCTGCGTCTGCACGAAGTCGGCGCCCGCGGTCGCCTTCGCGCGAAGCTTTCCGAAG
>Ga0184639_10000193_pt1 | contig 21915 bp, 41 predicted proteins | sample PLM31_170_b2_FD_133155 | JGI IMG/M metagenome (GOLD analysis project Ga0184639, IMG submission 133155) | Groundwater sediment microbial communities from an aquifer in East River, Colorado, USA - PLM3-1_170_b2 | ecosystem: Environmental > Terrestrial > Soil > Riparian zone | place: USA: East...
CGCCCGGTATCGGGCACCCAGGCGGCGTCCTTCAGGATCAGGAAGGACCCCGACCGCTTGACCACGGCACCCACGAGATAGTGGGTCACGGTACGGATCAGCCACTTCTTGCCCACCCACTCGTCCAGGTCCGTGGGGTCTTCTGCCACAGCCAACTGCTCGCGGAGCTGGTCCGCCAGGTCTTCGGTGATCTCAATCTTCATGTGATTCCTTCCCTCCGGGCCAAGTTGGGGACGGCCCTCAATCTTGTGGATCCTGGCATGTCTCGTGTCCCTTCCGCTCGCCGTGCTCACCACAGTCGGGGCAGGAATCGTGCTCGCCACACTGACGATTCGCAGCGCGGAAGGCGGCGTAGCTCATCATGCCCATGTCGGCATTGCAGATCTCGCAACTCCGGTTGTCGTAGCTGTGGCGGTCACAAACGAGTCCCCTAGCGTCGTAGCATCCGCATTCGGGGTTCGGTCTCGAATCTAGCCTTTGGTGTCCCATCACCAGCTCCACTTGCCGGTGCCGGTGTGGGAACGTGACGGCCAGTCGAGCCGCACCAACCATGAGTAACGGTTGAACCACACCACGAACAGGTAGGCGTCTTCGATCCGCCACCGCAGCATCGTGAACCTCCCGGGTTGGTCGGGTCCGGTCTCGAGCCCGGCCCCGTCATGGCTGATCCCCTATCGCATCCGCCATGCCAACCACCAGCACTGATGTTACAACATCAGCCCACCCGCGTCAACGCCATTCCGCAACAGGTCGCGTTGCGAGATGAGCGACGGCTGCGCCCCGCCTCGCGAAGGTCGGGATAGGGGCCTGTTCGCCCGGCAGGGTCGGGGCAGCCGTCAGATCGGGGCCTAGTGTTCATGTTCCCACCATGCCGCGACTCCCAGGCCGATGGCCCGACCGACGCGGTGAAGCTCGGGGGCGGCAAGCAGGGCCTGATGCGCCGGATTATCGCCGAAGAAGGGCTCGCACAGCACCGCGGCGGCCGGGTCTTCCACCCGCTCAATACAGACCGCACCCCGGTCGGTGGACTTGAGGGCCAGGGTGCGGTGATCCGCGAGTGCCGGGAAGATGGCCGACAGGGACTGCCCGATCGCTTCGGCCAGCGCCTTGCCCCGACTCATGGACATGTGCTCCATCAGTGCGTAACGACCTCCCCCCGCGTTCAGGTGGCAGGCGAGATAGGCGTGGGGTTTCCAAGCGTTGACGGCGCGGTGGCGGGTCGAATAGGGACCGACCAGGATCCAGTGGGTGGGATCGTTGGTCAGGACCTCGGCGCCGCGTTCCTCAAGGAACGCCCGCAGCGCCCCGGCGTACACCACCACGGCACCCCCTTCCGTGGTGGTGGTGCCATCAGCCAGGGCGTAGACCGAACCGCGGTCCTTTGGTTTGTTCGGTCGGTAGAGGTGCTGCACGTCCACCACCACCCGCAACCCCTCAAGCGACACGGCGTGCCGCTTCCGCTGACGGGAGGCGTACCCCATCACTCTTCGTCGTCCAGCTCGTCATCGTCGTACTCGCCCAGATCGTCATCCTCTTCGTCGTCCAGCTCATCATCCTCGAGCTCATCATCCTCGAGCTCATCATCCTCGATCTTGGGCGGCGGAGTGATGCTGCCGTTGGGGTCCACGCTCACCTCCATGCGAGCCGCCGGCGACGGCGCACGAACAGGAACCACAGGACGATCGCCGCGAGGATGGTGGCACCGGCCGCCGGGGCCGCCGCCGTCACCACGCGCCTGAACCGTGCCCAGAACGAGAGCACGGCATCGACATAGGGCTGATTCGGGAAGTGGCCGGCCGGGTTCCGCCTCGCGTTGCCGGTTCCTGCATTGTAGGCCGCGATGGCCCTGGCGGTATCCCCCGGGAACAGCTTGAGCAACCGGGCGAGCTCGAAGGTGCCGATCCGGATGCCGATCGAGGGGGTCGCGAGGGTGCCTGGTTCGGTGATCCCGTGCATTGCGGCGGTGGTGTCCTGGACCTGCATCGGCCCGAAGGAATAGTGCCCGTTCGGCTCACGGGTGCCGCTCGCCGACGTGTCGCGGTGGGCAGACTCGCGTTCAATCAGGGCATGGACCAACGCCGGCTCTGGCGAGATGCCGTAGAGTCTCCTGGCCTGGTTCACCGCGGCGGTCACTTCGTTATCCCATCGCATCGTCAATGCGGCTGGATCACCCCAGCCTGCCTCAGTGCTTCCGGTTTGTTCTTCTCGAGCTGGCGCAACTGTGGCCTGATGTGGACCGCGTACTCGGGTGCCACCGCGACCACCATGCAACCCCTGGCGATCGCCATCCCGGGAACCGCCTGGCCCATCGGGTTCTCACCGTTGATGAACTGCACGAAACCGCCCTGCGGCATGTCGGCGAGGATGAAGAACGGCACACCCTGAAAGACGAACGTGGGCACCGCGATCTCGTTCGGCGCGGTGATCTTGTTCTTTTCTGCCATGTTTTGTTACCTCACACAGCGGCCGGGAAGCTGGCCGCCAAATCTCTTAGGATCCGGTCGGGGATGTGGGCGTACAGCGTTGTCATGTCCGGGCTCTCGTGCCCTAGCACGGCTTGTACGGTTCTGATGTTCCGAGTCGCACAATAGAGCCGCGTTGCCGCCGTGTGTCGCAGCGAATAGAGGTTGATCCGTCGCACACTGGCCAAGCGACAGTAGCTGTGGAAAAGCCGCTGCATCTGTCGTGGATGGATCATGAACAGCCGTTGCTCAGGTCCCGGCGGTAATCTGGCGATCAGTGCTGCCAGTGGTTCACCAACCATCTCTGGGATTGGTAGATCGTCAAACTCTGGTAGTGTCTTCTTCTTCTTGAGTCGCCACACCCTCACCCACGGTGCCCTTCCCTCAAGGTGGCAGTCACCCCGGGTCAGCGCCCGCGCCTCGCTGGGCCGCAGTCCGGTGTTGGCGAGCAGGGCGAACAGGGCATGGTCGCGGGGTTGGTGGACGTGCCGGCGTTCGCGTACCACGGCCATGAACCGTGCGAGCTCGGGGTCGGACAGATACCGTTCCCGCGTCATGCGCCGGAACATCAGTGGCCCGCCCCGGCCAGAGCCGCGGCCACCATCTTGCGGGCCACCTCGATCCCGGCACCGCCCAAGAGTGAGCCCAGGGCGATGCCCAGGCCGATCAGAAACAGGGCGCGCTTGGACACCGCCTTGACGATCGCGGTCGCGGTCAGATCGGGCAGCCGGCGGATCCGCTTCAAACTCACCCGCTGGTCCCGCTCCAGGAGCTCCAACCGTCCATTCATGGCCGTGATCCCCTTCTCGATCTCGATCGTGCGGTCTCGATCCCCTTCGGTGAAGCCGTCCACATCAGACGCCGTGGGATCGGTTCAAGATGATGAGCGCCCTGGCGGCCGCGCGCTCGATCGCATCCTTGTTCCGGGTCGGCACCCCGGGGGCGGCAGCGATCTGCTGCACCACCGACTTCAAGAGCTCGGCCCACTTGGCGCCGGGGTTCAAGCTGATGACGAGGGCCGCCGCGCCCTGGGCGATCGCGTCCAGGGCCGCCGCCCGGTCGTGGTCGCGCGGGCGGATGATGCGGGACCCGATCCAGGTGCCGAGGATGGTGGCGGCCAAGCCGATGATGCTGCCGAGATCGAAGTGCATGGTTCCTCCTGTGGTTCGGGTCTTAGACGCGTTTGCCGATTACCTCGAGGCCGAGATCGATCGAGCTGGTCCACTCGGGCCGGGTGCGCTCCACCACCACTTGCCGGCTTTCCAGCGCCTCACCATCCGAGACGGTGACAGTGGCGACCCCCTCGCCCACCACGGTCCCCAAAGCGGAAAGAGTGTCCGCTGCGACCTTGAGGCGCAACACGCTGGTGTCGTTACAATGCCAGCTCAACTCAACCGCATGAGGGAGACCGTCGCGGTCGAGTGGGGTGGCGGTCAGCAGCACGTCGTTGAGCGCCGGGTCGATCAGGGGCTGAGTGGCGGAGAGGATGATGCGGCCCTCCGCATCGGTCATGTGGGCGGCGGCGAGCGAACTCGGGAAGCGCGGCTCGGCGCTGGCGGTCGGGCCCAAGCTAAAGAAGCGGGCGATCGCGCCGCCGATCGAGGCCAGGACGTTCATCGTGACCGCTCACAATGGGCTGGGAAAAGAATGGTCTCATCGGGGTATGGGGTGCCGTCCAGGATGATCCATTGCTCTTCTGGCAAGCCGCGCTCGATCCTCACCCGCGCCGCTCCGTCACGGTCTCTCACCTGCACGACGGTGCCGTGGCGCCGATAGAGGTGGTGGACCGGATCGGCGACCATGACCCGTTCACCGTAGCGGAAGCGGGTCATGGGACGACTCCGGGGCCGAGCGGGGTGGCCGGCGATGGATCGGGGTGGGCGATCAGCTCGCGGCGAGTGGCGGCGGCGGCGCGTTCGGCGTCGTGGAGACGGTCGTGGTAGAGCGCGCACTCGCGCTTGAACTCCACCGCCTTGGCGACGAAGCCGCGCAGGGCGGTCAGCCGGCTAGCGCCGATCCCCTGAGACTCGGCGCCAAAGACCGGCGCCACCGATTCCGCGAAGCTGATGTGTTCCAACACCGCCTCCACCGGGGTCGCCTCCATCATTTGTGCCAGCCAGGAGAGCCGCTGGATCTGAGCCATGAACTCGTAGCCTTGCACGTCAGGTCTCTCTTTCGGTCTCTCGCGGTTCAGAAGCGGCCCGCCGTTGCGGCCTCCCCGCCGCATGGCGCCAAGGGCGGATCACCAACCGACTACCGGCCGCCTTTTCCGTCCTCACCGGCTAACTCCCGGTCTGGCCGTTCAAGCGCCTAATCTCGGCCAGGCCCACCGTCGCCACGCCTCTTCGGTCGCGGAAGCGGATCTTACCACGGGCTTCGAGGCGGTAGAACCACATCATGGGCCGCCGCATCAGGCGCGCCGCCTCGCCCACCGTCAGGGCTTGATCCGGCCTGACGAATCGGGTCCGGGGACCGGCGCCGGCATAGCGCAGCATCACGCCATGGTTGGCGAGCCAGCGAGCCGAGACGAGGCGGGACATCATCTTAGGGCAGCCGCACCCTATCGGGCCGCGCCGGCGCTTCGATGGTGGCAGTGGTGTCGCAACCCACGAGCTCGGGGCGGGCCGCGATCGAGGCCCAGACGCGGACCGGGTAGCTGCCGGCCGGGAGCTGCCAGGAAAAAGCGAAGACGGCACCGGGCATGACCGCGATCGAGTCCTCGAGCCCGCGGCTTACCACTTGGGCATGGACCCACTGCAGGCTCGAGGCGATGGAGAGCACGCGGGCGGCACACGTCGCATCGTTGAGCTGCGAGGGCGCGGTGCCGCGCACCAGAAGCGTGGCGCCGCAGGAACTCAACACCAGCCCCAGCAAGGCGGCTGACGCAATCAAGGCTCGCATGGGTCGCATGTTGTCACGTCCTTTGAGGTGGGTCAACGGGTGCCGCAGAAGAGTCGGCACGCGCCGGCGGCGATGGTCTGATTCGCCACGTTGGCGGTCAGGGCGAGTTGGATGGTGAAGAACACATCGCCGAGTGCTGCCGGGGTAGTGACGCCGAAGGCGCCGAAACTCTGAATCAGTGAGGCGCTCGGCGCGACCGCCGCCGCGATGGTGCGGGTGGCGATCACGGATCCAGCAACCTCGGGATCGATGATGTTGTAGGCGAAGGTGGTGGTGCCGCCGGCGCCGGCGATGATGGTGATGAGCATGAAGGCGTTGAGGCCCGGCACCACCAGATCCACGCTGGTCAAGGTGGCGCCGGCCAGGATCAGGGTGGCGGCCGAGCTGCCGAACAGGTCGGTCATGTTGAAGTAACCGACGCCGGCGAAGCCGATGTTGCTGCGGCCGGTGTTGAAGTAGCCCGGGCTCTCTTGGCGCGGCAGGGCCATGGCTCAACTCAGCGACGGAACGCAAACAGGTCGAAGCGATCGAACAGGGCTTCGGCATCGCCAAAGTTCTCGATCTCGATCTTGAAGGCGATCCATACCCAGCCGAGAGTGGGAGCGGCCAAGGGATTCACGTTGAAGGCGCCCCATTCTATATCCGCGAGGCCGATGCCGATGCCCGCCGCTATCGGGAACGTTGGGCCGACCTGAGAGCCGGCCAGCAGTGGATCGATCAACGCGATCGAGAGAGTCAGACTGGCGGGGTCCGCGAAGAGAACGCCGGCCCAGAGTTGGAAGCTGTTGTAGCCGGCGGCCCGGATGTCGGGGCCGATCTGAACGAAGGCACCGGCCGGAACCCCGAAGCTGGCGGTGCCAAACCAGTCGCGGGTGGTGAGGGTGCCGGTGGCGCCCAACCGTGACGAGGGCCGCCCCAAGGTGCGCGGGCCGATGTAGGGCTTGAAGGTCAGCACGGTCCACGGCTCATCTCACGAGGTGGCCCAGAGCGCGGCCGAGAAGAGGTTGGCGACGCCGGGATTGCCGCCGCTACCTATGTTGAGGAAGAGGCGTACGTTGTCGCCGATCATCCCCTCGGTGGCGCTGAAGACGGCGGCATTGACGATGGCCTGATTATCCCAACTGACCGAAGCACGTTGGACCTGAGCCGCCACCTGCATGGCCGGAAAGAGCACGAGCAGGGCGCCAGAAAGGACACTGGTGGAGCCGGTATAGGCGACTTGCTGTGAGAGCATTCCGAAACTGGTGGGTGGCACGTCGGTGGGGCTCGAGCGGTACTGGATCCTGACATCGAGCGCCGAGAGCGCGCCACCGACTCCGGCGTTGGTGCGGGTCAGCAGCAGCGAGAAGCGCCGACAGCCGTAGACGCTGATGAAGTTGGTGGCCAGGAAGACGTAGCCGAAGCCATCGACACCGAAGTTGGCGGCGGTAATGCCCAAGGTGGCGGGGTCCCAGAAGCGCGTCAGCCCACCGCCCGGATTGCGGTTGACGATGCCACCCGTCGTCGCCGCCTGAGCCGTCACCAACGGCAGGGCGCGCAACTGCGTCAGCGGCATGGCGCCGAGTTGGGTCGCCGGCATGGGGTGGCTCGCGCCTTTAGGAGGTGGCCCAGAGCGAAGCGGAGAACAGATTGCCGGCGGCGGGGCCAGCGCCGACCGGGATGTTGAGGAAGAGCCGCACATTGTCCCCCAGCATGGCGGCGGTGCCGTTGTAGACGCCAGCGTTGGCGATGGTGGCATCGTCCCAACCGATCAGGGCGCGTTGCACCTCGGCCGCGGCCTGCATCAGTGGAAAGACGATGCCGGTGCCGGCGGGATGCACACTGCTCGAACCGGTGAAGTTGGGGCTCTGCGTCGCCGCTCCGAAACTGGTAGGCGGCACGTCGGTGGCGCTCAAGCGATATTGGATCCTGACATCGATCGACGATAGCGCGATGCCGATGCCAGCATTGGTGCGGGTCAGGAGCAGCGAGAAGCTGCGGCAGCCATAGACGCCGATGAAACCGGACAACAGCACCGGCCAGGCGTTGGCATCGCCCGCGAAGTTGACCGCGCTGATGCCGAGGGTGGCGGCGTCCCAGAAGCGAGTGATGCCGCCGCCCAATCCCAGTGAGACCGTGCCGCCGCTGGCGGCGGCCTGAGCCGTCATCAGCGGCAGGGCGTTGAGCTGAGTCTCCGGCATCGCGCCGAGTTGCGAGGCGGGCATGGCGTCTCCTAGACGTTCCGGATGTAGCTGCCGAACTCGATCGTGGCGCCCGCGGTGACGTTGGTCAGCGTGACGCGCGCGAAGCGCCCGGTGACGCGGAGCTGGGCGATGTTGGTGAAGACGTTCTGCGGCACGATGGTGATCACCATCGTGCGATAGTTACAGGGGCTCGAGTCGATGGCGAACTCGACCGTGATGGTGGCCCCACCTGCGCCGGTGCAGAACGCGGCAGCATCGAGGAAGGGGCCGATCGCCGGCTGCGGCACCGTCTGTGGACCGGCGCCCGCCACCCCGGCGGCGGTGGTCGCGGTGTTGGCGGGAGCGAAGATCGCCAAGCCGATCAGCTCATTGGGATCGGTGATGCGGGTGGCGAGGTCCCACTCCCAGACGAAGGTCGATGCCGCTCCGGCCGCCGCGCTCTGAAAGGTGCGCTGAGCCAGGGCGGGGATCAGCCGGACGTTTTCCTTGGACAGAATCGGCGTGGTCGGCGGCTGTGGCATCAGATCCCCTCTTTCTCGCTGTAGAACCAGCCACGGAGCCTGCAGATGTAACGGTAGGTGATCGGCGCCGTCGCCGCGATCGAGGCCCGCACGGTCAGCGTCTGTGAGGAACCCACCACCACGACGATCTCCGCCAACTGACGGACCGAACCGATGGCGGCCAGCATCTGCGAGTAACCGGCGGCCGGGTCCGGCCCGAGCAGGATGGCCCAAGTGAGATAGCCGATCGCCACCGGATCATCGGTGTCGAATCCGATCCCGGCGCCGCGCAGGCGCAGCGTGTCGGGGACCGCGACCGTGATGAGCGTCGCCGCGGCGCCGGGGGCGATGTTGGCATCGCCGATGTGATCGATGGGGACCGAGCCGGCGGGAGCGAAGTTGGCCCCCGGCAACCGCACGAAGGCGCCCTGCTCGGGTCCATAGGCGTCGGGTTGTGAGGGCTCGATCCGGACCGGCTCGCCGCGCGCCTGGACCTCCGTAGCGATGCGGCGGAGGCCAGGACGGTCGGGATCGTAGGGACCGCGGCGGCGAATGAACGTCATCGGATCTCCTTACAGGGTGTTGATCGGCACCTTGAATCCGCCCAGCACGAACCGCATGGTGATGCCGATCAGGGCCGCGGCGAGCCCCGTGACCTGGAATCCGATCGGCGTGTTGGCCTTGAAGCGGTGGGTGAGCGTCCACATGTAGGGACGCTGGGCCGTGCCGAAGAGGGTGGTGGCCGGGACGGTGATGTTCTGCATCGCTCGCTGAGAGGCGCCGTCGGTCAACTGGACCAGGGCACCGCCGTTGACCAGCAACAGCACGCCGGCATTGGCGAGGCCCGTCTCGTACATGGAATGAACACAGATGAAGTCGGCGTCCGACTGGATCGGGATGGTGCCGGTCAGGGTCTCCAGGCCGGTGACGAAGTTGGCCCCGCCGATGTTGATCGCATACTGGAAGTAAGAGTCGATGAAGACATCGCCGAGCCGGCTACGGTTGGGATTCTTGTAAGGCGGCATGTGCGGATCCCCGTCCTGGGGTGAGTCCGGTGCGGGCTGAGGTCTTTCCTCAGCCCGCGACTCCGGATATCTTCCTTACTGGACCAGCCGGTAGAGGTAGCCGTCCAGGTAGACGCGCACCACCAGACCGGCAGCGGCCTGCCCGGGCGCTGTCGAGGTGACCGGTGAGAGCGTCACCCAGGTCAGCGTGACCGAGAAGTTTTGCGTCTGCAGCAGCTCGAGCGGCTTCCTGCCGATCACGAAGGCGTTGCTCAACTGCGGAACGCCGTGCGCCACCATGCGTGAGGTGGCATCGGCCGTGGCACCACCCATCCCCGAAGGGCCCGCGCCGGCCGGGATGGTATCGAGCGGGGTACGGAGGAAGGGCTTGCTGCCGATGGTGAAGGTGAACGCACCGCCCGAGCTCCAAAGCCGAGCATCGGCGGCGGTGAGGTTGAAGTGCGGCTGGACGCGGAAGCCCAGGATCTTGAAGTTGTAGCCGGCCGGAAGCTGGCCGGCCAGATCCATGTTGGTGTCCGCGATGCCCTTGGTGACGGTGGCGGCTCCGAAGTTGGTCGCGCCCTGACCGATCGGCACTTGGAAGTAGGTGAGGGTCAGCGCACCGGCGGTCAGGATCGTCTGGGTGTCGTAGCGCGGTTCGACGATGACATCGACTTCTCTGAGTCTCGGCATTGCGGATTCCTTTCCGTGGCGTGTGAGACAAAGGGGGCGGTGTCACCCCCGGCGGATCACCGATCCTTACCTCTTAGCCGTAGGCACCGCCGCCGTAGGCGTCCGGCACCATGCCGTCCTCATCGTCGATGTCGCCCAACTGGCCTTCTTCGTAGGCGCCCAACTGGGCCTGCTCGTACTCGGCGAGCGGGATGGGGATGAATCGGGCGACGTAGGTCTCAAAGAGATCTACGGCGACCGCGATCCCGGCGCCGATTGCCAGCGGCCCCGAGACGCCGCGAAGCCGCAGCAGCCTCGCCAGCATCGGCAGGCCGACCAGGCCCACCACTGCCTTGGCGCCGATTCGCACCAGTGGGGCGGTGTTGGGATCCGCACTCCACTCGGGCGGCAGCACCGAGAGCAGGAAACCGGTGCCGTAGCGGGTGCCGATGTAGCCGGCGGCTCCGGCGCCGATGGCGTTGAAGTTGACCTGTCCCAGGAACGGGATGCGCGGATTGCGGCGCGCGTGACGACGCCCGCTCCGGGCCCGCCGACGCGCATGGACCCGACGCCGACGCCGGCGCGGATTCAGGGCGAATGGGTTGCGGCGCGCCCGGGCGCGCCGACGCCGATGCGAACGGGCCTTCTTACGACGGCGACGGCGGTGCTGGGGATTGATAAGAATCGCTTCACCAGCCATGGCGTGATCCCTCCCTAGTTGACCAGTCCATCGGGGGTCGGATGCATCCGACCGCCGACGATGTGAACCTCACGGCCATCCGGATCCGTGGCGAGCACCGGGTATGGCCGCTGGGTCCTGTGTTCGTACAGTTGAGTCTTGCCGTGCGGGTTCTCGGGGCTCCCCGCATACTTGTCGCTGCGGTATCTGAAGCTGACGAGCTCGCCCAACCTCGCCAGCACCTTGGGGGCGCCGCGAGCGGTCTTGACGCGCGTCAGCCGTCCGGGCTCGATCTCGTTCAGGCGGCGAAAGGTGCGGCGCGCCCTAGCCATCGCCGATTCCCTGGGATTGCCGAGCGCCGTCCGCCGCACCCCCGCCGCCTGAAGACGCCGCCGGCTGGTGAGCTTGGGGATCCTTCCCCTCGAAGCGATGGCCCGTTGGCGCACCCGAGCCGGCAGCGGATGTTTCTGTCCCTGATTCGGTCGTCTTGGGCGACTTTTGCGACTGATCTTCCGTCCCTTCGGGTTGGGCTTTGCCACTGACAGCGTAGCGGTCCATGGCTCCGGTGGGTCAGCGCGGCCGGCCTGTGAGCGTTCCGCCATCATCAGGGCTTCGTCCTGCGCGGTCGCTACACCCGTCCAGAATGGGTGTCCGCCCGCATCGCGTACCGTCCACTTCCGTCCCCTCGGGTTAGCTGAACGTCGGTTCGCTCGCGTGATGTAGCTGCCGATCTCAACGCCGAACTTCTTCGTGAGTTGAGCCTGCATCCGATCAGCGTCCTTGGTGGTGAACTCGCGTTCCGCGATCTCGGCAACGATCTCGCCGTCCGGGACCATGACGCCAGGCTGGTCATAGCGGGCCTGGGCCATCTTGGCGAACACCCAGCGCGGACCCGCCACCGGATTCGGCTTTTTCCGCCCCACACCGAAGGCGGCACGCCGTTGGAGATCGAGGCGCCGCACGCCGCGCGCGGCGGTGGCCTGCGCGTAGTGGCGTGCTTTGGCGAAGCGTCCCGATGCAACGGCGCGCCGCTGGTGGCGCGGGGTGCGGGGCGGATTCGGAATCGACCAGGTACGCGGGTTGGTCTTCAAGAGCTTGAAGGCAATCGCCCCCATCTTCGCCGCCGGGAACGAGGCGAAGAGCGCCTTGTTCTTCTCGTTCAGGGCGTCGTAGACATTGACGATAGCAGAGGCACTGAAGAGGTCCACCATCACGCCGTCCACCTTGGCGTACTGCTTCTCGTGGACGATCTGGCGGATGGCGGCGATCCGTTCCTCGCCGCTCGCGGGGACCGTAACCTGGGTGCCTCGCTGGCGCACTCGGGTGCCTTCGTGCCGCGGATTCCGTCCCCTCCGCTTCGGATTGAGGCGACGCCGGCCCTCGGGCCGATACTCGGCCATGGGGTGGTCGGCCAAGTCGGCGGGGCGCGTGCGGTTGTCCATGAGGACCACCCGCTGTCTCAGTCCCGATGCCATGGCCTGAGCCACCTGCTTGGCGACGTTGGGGTGCATCGAATAGAGCTCGGCCAGCGGCAACGGGATCGCGGAGCCGCCGGGATCGTGGAGCACATGCCAGTCGGCGGTCCGAATCATGCCATGATGGACCAAGGTCGGATTGCGAAGCGGGGCGGTCCGCAGCGCGATCGAGGTGGCTGGCAGATCCAGCACCACCGCGATCTGAGTGCCGACCCGCTCGGCGGTACGCCGGTTGAAATGGGCGGCATGGAGGTGGGCGAGTACGACGCCCGAGCGAGGATCCTTGATCTCCCAGCGCGAGCCGTTCACGCGGCGACCCTCCGGCGCTGCAGCATCGGACCGACGAAGAAGATCACGGCACCGATCACCAGCAGCGGCAGTGCGGCCTCGAGCGTGGCCTTCAAGCCCAGCGGGTCGGGTGTGGTGCTGGCGGTCGCCTCAGCCAGTGACTTGAGAGCGGCAGCGGTCTCCTGTGCCGTCCAGTTGCGCTCCCGGGCGGTCTCGAGCAGTTGTCGGATGCCATTCAAGCCCCGGGTCTGACTCGCGTTCAGGGTGTAGATGGTGGCGATCACCGCGAAGGCGATGGCGAGTCCGCCGTAGACGGCGGCCGGCACGACTAGGGGGGCGGCGCCGAGATAGGCCGGCGGACTGACGCCGATGCTCTCCAGGAACCGCTTGACCGCCGCCTTGGCGGCGAGGTAGCGCGAGGCGAAGGCGTTGAAGCGGTTCTCGACATCGACCTGGCGGTGGATCCAATCACGGAGCCGGGCACGCAGAGCTTCGCGTGATCCCAGATCGGGGACCGAGGGGAGGGTGAGCAACGCCTCGCGGTAGGCGGCGCGGTTGGCGCGGATCGTGTTCTGAGCACTCTGCGCCCTGGCGTTCAGGGTCTTGATCGCCGAGAGTGCCTTGTCTACGGTCCAATCCACCGCGTTGGACACATTCACCTCTTGAAGAAGGCCATGGTCGCCAGCACCCCGAAGGTCACCGCGACCACCGCGATCATCACCCGTTCCCGTTCCTGGACCCGCGTCATCGCCTCGGTCGCCTCCATGGGGAGGTTCTGATCCAGCAGCGGGATCGCTCCCAACTGATACATCTAGGCCCTCTGCCGTCGCATCACGCCAGACATCAGCAGCAGGCCGACCAGGCCGACCAAGGCGAGGGTGGCGAATCCGCCCGGGACGTTTTGCTCGATCGAGCGGCCCAGGTCGAAACGGCCTCCCGGCTCCGGTGTGGCGACGTTCAGCCGGGCGCCCCGGATCAGGGCCTCGAGTTGGGCACGCTGAGCGGGATCACCGAGGTTGAAGGTCTGAGGACCGGCCGGGGTCGGGATGGTCACGGTGGTGCCACGCACGACGGCACCGGCGATCCCCTTGACGAGATCCCTGATGCTACGCGGCGGGGTCAACCATCGTGGCAGTGAGAGCCCAAGCGTCGGTGAGCTCTGATGCATCAGGCGGCCCGTCCCTTCCTACGACCCAGCCCGGAAAGCAGGAGACCACCGATCACGAGGCCACCGATCACCAGCGCCGGATTGATCCCGCCGGCGCCAGCGGGACTCACGGCCTCTTGGTCTTCCGTGGCGGTGGAGGACCCCGCCCCGCCACCGTTACCGCCGCCGCCGCTCGAGGCGGTGGATGGCATGGAAGAGAACTCCGCTGGCGGCGCTGTCGGGCTCGCGGCGAAGACCGGGGCTCGATGGGCCGGCAGCGGAAACTTGAAAGCGGCGGCACGCCGGAGTGATCCGAAGGGGAGCCGCAAGGCCCGACGGCCGGAGGTGAACCGGAACGCGGCACCGCCAGCCCGCCTCAGCAACGCGGCGCCACGGAATAGGCCGCGGCCGCCGCGCACGACGAGGCCCGCCGCACCGGGGGCGAGCAGTGCCGCACCGCCGATGATGGCTCCGTACTTGACCGCTTTGCCCAGGATGCGGCCGACCTTCAACTTCCGAAGCCACCTGGGTCGCCTCAGTGAAAACTCGAGCCCGGAAAGCGTGGATGGTCCAGCCCACCGCATCCTCCGGCGGACGGGGCGCCGGCATCCTGCCAGCTCATAGCTCATAGTCGGTATTCTCCAATCCGAGTGCGGCGTGGGTATTCGTAGCCAGGGCGGTTCTCGGGGTAGGTGGGGTCCAGGGCGATCTGTTTCCCACGCAGTTGGGCCATGACGTAGACGTGCGAGAACGATCGCGGGAAGCGCGGGTTGGCGGCGATGACGCGGAAGCGGAGCGAGGCGGGGATGCCGATCGAGCGCGCCATGGCGACCAGGAGGGTGGCACGCTGAGCACAGTTGCCGGCACCGATCGATAGGGTGGCGCGCGGCGACTGGATCGCCTGCGTGCCGACCGGATCAGGCACGAAGCGGATCCGGTCGCGGACGTAACCGAAGATCGCCTTGAGTGCGGCCAGGGGTCGATGTGACGGAGCCCCGGCGCGATCCAATGCGTCGATCGCGGCCGAACGCACCTCGAGGTCTTTGGACCCGGCGACGGCGAACTGTTGCATCCACCCAAGGGTCATCCTTGTCCCGGCGTCACCACCCGGCAGAGGTAGCCGGCGAACGGTGAAGCCGCCGATCCGTTCGTACACGGCCCATCCCTAGCACGGGGGTGGGGTGGGCGCAAGCGAAAACTTCGGCCGGCCCTCGATCCGCCCGCGCCCGGCCCGCCGAACGGCGTCCAACACGTCTGGTGACACGGCTATTGACAGGACAGCGCACACGGCTATCATGCGCGCCATGGTACGCACCCGGAGCCAACCGAGCGAGACGGTTGAAGACGACGCGCCCGAGGTCTATCCCGAGCCCGATGAGCGGGACATCGGCGACCTGGCCGCGCTGGCTGCCGCTGATTCGGGATGGCACTGGCAGGTCCACCGGATCAAGTCACAGGATGAGATCTCGAAGAACCGGCGTGGCAAGGAACGGATCTGGGTGACGGCGATCACCGGGGCAGTCGACCTGCAGGACTTTCATGCGCGCCACGGCGGTGGCGTCTATGAGTTTTGGGGATCGGTCGGCGGGCAGTTGACAAAGAAGGTCACGCTCGAGCTCGACGGTCTACCCAGGATCCGGACGGTGAGTGATCCCACACCCGCCACGACACCGCTCGTGAACGGTGAGCTGAGCCGTGGCGAGCGGCTGATGCTCAAGATGATCCGTCTCCAGGAGCGGAGGATCCAGCAGATCGAGCGCACAGCCGCGCCGATCGAGAAGCCATCGTCGATCACCGAGCTGGTGAGCGCGCTGGGTACGATGGACGAACTCCGGCAGCGCGGGCAACCGGTCACCGATCAGAGTATCGCCAAGGAACTCTTCCAATCCATGACGACGGCGATGCAGAAGGGGATCGAGTTGGGGCAGGGACGCGATCCGATCCCGGCCGGCGAGGGCGGCACCGACTGGCTCAAGGTGGCGGAAACGTTCGTCCCGCTGGCGGGACGGGTACTCGACCGGATGGCGCAGTCCCGACCGGTCGCTCGGGCCGCGAGCCCACCGCGGGCCCGGACAGCGAGCGCGGCGGGAGCAGCGCCACCGACTCCGGACGCGGCGTCCGGCAGCTCAAGTGCGGAAGTGATCGAGAATGATGTCGTGGTCACCGCCACACCGGCGATCACCACCGCGCGATGGATGGTGGTGATGGACCTGCTCGCACAGGGGGTACGCGAGGCGGCGCCACGCGAGGACGTTGCCGACATGATCGCCGAGATCCTGCCGGACGGCGAGCTCGAGGCGATCCTGCAACTTCCCGATCAGGCGGTGGTCAACGACATCGCCGCCAAGGCTGGTGGACAGTACCCCGAGCTCGTCAGCGAGGCCGGCATGGCCTATGTTGCCTCGATCCTGATCGAGCTCAAGCGATCCCCTAACGGCGATCCCGAGCCAGAATCCTGATCCCGCACAGACCCGAGTCACTGCACGGCCGTGCCGCTACCAGGCACGGCCTCGGTCTTGCGCACCTTCCTCAGTGGGCCTCTGGGGTTCTTGGCTTGGCGTCTCTTGAGCTCGGTGGCCCGAGTGTGGCTCCGAGGGCGTGTGCGAGTTCTTCGGCCCTACGGGCGTTCTCTGTGGCGTTGAGGGGTTGGGTGGGATCGGATGGTGGCGGCGTAGCCGCCTCCCGAGCCGGAGGCGAGGGTCCACTTGCTGTTGTGACTGATTCTGATTCTCTGACTGATTGGGGGCCGCCTAACGGCCGGTTTTCGACCCCGAAACCGGCCGGTTTAGCAGTTACCGGCCGCCTCGCGGCCGGTTTCGGGGTCACCCTCTCGTCAATACCGGCCGCTAGGCGGCCTCTTTTCATCCTCTGCCGACATTCTCCACATGGCGCTGTGGATAACCCCGTAAGCGATGGCAGGACAATGTATTCCGTCGCCATACCCCGGCCGCCGTGCGGGTAGGCATGGATCCTGAGTTGGCCGGCCTTGACCAACCACTCAAGCGCCAGCTTGATCGCAGTGCGGCCCAAGCCGCTCTTGCGCTCGAGCAGCGGGACGCCGGGCCAGGCGAGCCCGCAGGTGACGCAGGCGTGTTGCGCCACATGGACCAGCACCGACTTGGGTGCGGGGGGCAGTCCCTCGAGCCGGGCGGCGGCGTCCAGGTGCTCGAAAGACACCGGATCAGCCGCAGGGCCGTGGCGCGCTCGGCATGGGTGGCCTCACGGAAAAGCCCGGGGTGCCCTCGGATGCGTGTGGACCTGGGGACACGGCTTGTGGAGACGCGTTCCCGCACCAAAGGGACACCCCGGGCCTCGGAACGTCTCCACACCCAGAACCCTACAAGAGAGGGGCGAGGCGGTCAAGGGCGGTGGGCTAGCGGGCCTCAGGGAAGAGATCGGCCACCGCACGGCGGGCGTGACGGTTGGCCCGCGCGTGGGCGATATGGTCGGGGCGATCCAAGTTGAGGTGGCACCGCTGACAGAGGGCGGCCAGGTGATCGGGCTGTCCGCACTTCCTCCCCTCGGGATCACGGCAGCGGCAGAGGTGGGCCACCGTCAGCACCACCCGCGCCCCGGTGATCGGGTGGGGCTGGTGATTCGGGGCACCGCAGCGACCCTCGGGATGCGTCTCGCCGCACTGGCCCGAACATTCGCAGCGACCCAGGGCCCGCGCTCGGATCGTCGATCGAGATCTGGCGCCAATCGGCGGGATACTTGGAACGATCGAAGGGCACGGGATGATGTTACCACCTCGCGCCCCTCGGGTTGAGTCGAGATCAGTCGAGGAACAGGGCGATGAAGATGCTCAGTGCCAGAGACCAGACAGGCTGCACATCGAGATCGGGTGGATCGCAGAGCTCCGCCCAACGTTCAGAATCGCCCAGCATGGGAATCACCCCCTTCCGCGCACGGCATCACCGAACGGAGGCACTGTGAAAACGATGCCCACGGCGGTTACAACCCGACCTCGAGCGCCCAGCGGTGGGCGGCGTCACGGCGGTTGGCACGCGCCACCTTGAGCGCGTGCGAGGCCTGCACCATCTCGGCCCCCGGCAGAGCTTCCGACAGCACCCGTTCGGCGAAGCTCTCGGCGATCGCGGCAGCGATCAGCGCCTTCTCAATCGGAGTCACGGCGGCCACTTGGCTTCGATGCCGGAACGCATCCGCGCCGCCGGCGCGCTCGGCGGTTGCGCCTGATAGGGCGTGAGCGCCCAGAGCAGGGCGAAGATGGCGCCATTCAGCCACTGATGGAGCGGCGAGCCGGGGGTGACGCGGAGCGCATCGTCACGGATCGAGACCAACTGCTGGATCTCGTTCCTGATCCGATCGGGGATCGGCGCCGGCGCCGGCGCCGGCTGCCGCGACCATGGCCATGGCCTGGTCACCGCCCCGACTCCCTAAGGTACTGAATCACCCCCCCTCCGGTGTGGAGCTGGGCAGCTCGGCGACCACTACGACGCGAACGATTCGCGCGCCAGTCGGTAGCTTTGCCGCAGCCTTGCCGGCCGCGAACCCGACCATCAGACCATTGGCCTTCGCCAACTCTGCCTCATTCACTTTTGTGAGTATCGAGATGGCCATGAACTCATCACTACCCGGGCCGGGGACCTCGTTAGAACAGAAGACAACCGCACCTCGCGGGATCATGCCCCCTCCGGATTGGAAATGTTATCGCCGTGGACAAGCGTGGGGGGTGGCTCATTCCTGGCCTTAGGTCGCCGGCCACGGCGTTTCGGTGGGTCGGTTGGTGCCGACGCAGTGACCGGTAGGCAAGCTTCCGCGAACGATGTCCATTGGGCACGATCACAGAACAACACGATGGCTCGGCCATCGGCGATCACCTCGAGACGGTAGTAGTTGCTATACTGGGTGGTGTCTGGATCCCACAGCGTCACGCTGTTCTCGGTGACGGTCCGTAGTCGTGCGACCAGTTTCACGCCCCCTCCGATCTGAACTCGGCCGTGGGGTGACCACCCCGCCGCCGTCCGTGGTAGCGCAACGCATAGAGCAGGCGGCGGCGGAATCGCTTCCGGTCGCGGCGTTCCGTCTCATCGATCGGACCGCTGCGCCCACTCGCCACGGCTTCTCTCAGGATCGAGAGCAGGGCTTCTTCGCGGGCGGTGAGGGCGATCACGGACTCACCACATCGGGAGCACCGATCGGGTCGCGGGGGGCGGCGCGCCGATCCCGGCACTTATCACAGCCGCCGGCGCCCCGCGTGATAAGCGGCAGGGCCTCGCCGGCAGTGGCGGGCCGCGAGCTCCAACCCTGTTCTGCCCAGAGCCGGCGGCGATCGCCCTGATACTCGGCCGGAGCGCCGTCGCCGAACCAATCGACGGCACAGCCACAGGGTTTCGATGCCATGGTACCGGGGGCGGGGTCGGGCATCGGTCCCGAGTCGCCCATGCGGCCGATGCCGTTACAGGCCCGGCACTCGACCGATCCGATCCGCCCCGTTCCATCGCAGACCAGGCAATCGATGATCCCGGGCGCGGATTCGTCATGGCCCACCATCAGCTCGCCGATCCGGATGCGGTCGGGAACGTAGCCGCAGAGGTCCCTGGCCTCTTTGAGTGCGGCGGTGATGGCTTCGCTCACCAGGCTGTGCCAGCGCGCCGTCCTGATTCGCTCATAGCCATCCAGAAGATTCTGCTCGGCGGCTCGATTGAGCATGGCCGCGGCCCTGGCTTCGGGTGTCATCGTGTCTCCGGTGTGGGGGGTGAGGGCCGGCGTGAAGCGCCCGCTCATCCCGAGCTGGGGTTGGTGTTGGTGCCAGCCCCCACATCGGTGATGTTACAACGTCGTGGTCTCGGCGGCAACCGGATTCGCGGCGGGGATGTGAGCGGTGGTGGGCTCGGTCACCACCAGCCGCCAGCCGCAGGCGGGCCGCAGCCGGTCGAGGCTGATTCTGGTGCGCTTGCCGGTGGCCCGGTTCACGACGGTGGCGTAGGGCCGGCCACAGGAGAGCGAGGACAGGGCGCCGACGTAGACCCTGCGTGTCCGGCGGGAGTCGGTGTGCTGCCAGGTCTGCCCCTTCTTGATCCTCACCCGCTTCTGATTCTTTGGCATTGGTCTCCTCCGGTCACTTTCAGGCCAGCCGTTGCCGCGTCCGCTCGATCGATCGCACCCGATTGCGTGCGCGTCGCAGCTCGATCTTACTCAGGGCGATTACCGCCACCTGCAGCTCGCATTGCAACCTCGCCTCCTTTAGATGCTGCGCGGTCGTGACACCTGCATAACGGCCCGGCCGTCTCGCCAACTTTCTCCCACGTAGCCGCCTCCGTTTGATCCGTGTCGCCTTCATCCGTCCCCCTTCGATTCCTTTGGGTCGTCCGCGTGGCGGTCCATGCTTTGGCAGGTCTCGCCGAGCACGGGCACGGTGGCGCAGTAGAACCCCATCGCAGTCGCCACTCTCAGGGCGCCGTTGGTGTGGGCTTCGCACATCTGGATCGGCTCACGCCCCGGCCAAGCGACGGCAACGCGGGCCTCTCTGCCACACAGCCTATCAGCCATTCCCGCCCCCCTGGGACTCGGCTGCGCCGTGCGTCTCAGCGATCAGCTCTGCCGAGATCACATCGGGCATGTCCAATCGCCCGTTGCAGGCGGCTTCAATCGCGCTGCGGATGGTGGCCGCCTCCACCTGTACCATGGTCTCCCTGATCGGGACGCCGAGGTCCGGCCGACCCGCGTGGAATATGACGCGCCAGATGCGGACGCTCACCCGTCCCCCTTGGACTCGTTGGCGACGGCCGGCGGATCTCCGATCAGTCGGCTGGCCGCCTCAAGCGGTGGCAGCTCTGCCCCACGCCGACAGATCACCCAGGCCAGCGCATACATGGCCCCCCGTATCCACGATCCTCGGTCCCACACCTGGGGCGCCGGCGCTGATTCAAGCCTAGCCCGCTCGCGCTCAAGCTGTTGAGTTTCACGCCACTGCCACGAGTCCATCAGTCCCCTCCGGTCAGCTGGCGGTCCTTGTTCCACGGCGCCGCTAGCAGGTCTTCGGTGCGGAGCATGTAGCAGGGTGCGCCCAAGTGGTCGTGCGCCACGCCGTTGAGCTCGCCGGCGATCTCGGCCACCTCATTCCGCAGCCGGCGGATCCGGTCGGTGACGAACTCATCCCAGCCAGCGGCCTTGCTCCCCTTCTCGTGGTCCAAGTCCATCTCGTTCGCCATCTGGTTGAGATCATGGCGGATGCGATCCAGCCAGTCGCCCGCCGACCACAACCGCCGATAGGCAGGGAAGCCGTTGCGGTCCAATGGCGGCGAAGGGGTTGGCCGCGCCTCGCTGGCCGCGGCTCCACGCTGTCGCTCGTGTGTAACGCCAGGACTGTGATCAGTCGTGCGTGTGCCCCTCATCCGTCCCCCCGGGTCAACACCACGTCAGCGAACAGTGGGCAGTCCCCGCGGATCCTCCGTTCGGCCATGGCCGCGTACTCAGGAACGAGCTCCACGCCAATGAAGCCACGTCCCAACCGATCGGCCACGAGCCCGGTGGTGCCGGCGCCGGCGAAGGGATCGAGCACCGTGTCCCCGGCTCGGCTGCCGGCTAGGATGCACGGCTCCACGAGATCTGGCGGGAAGGTGGCGAAGTGGGCCTCGCTGTAGCCCACGGTGCAGATCCGCCACACGGTGCGGCGGTTACGGGTGTCAGAAAAGGCGAGCGCCACTGCATCGCGTGGTTGGTCGCCGACGCCCCATCCGGCCGGGAACGCTTGCCGACGGTTGGGGCGTACACCCGCTGATCCATGCTGCGCCGACTGCCCCGGGGCCTGGTACGGTGCGTGGGCTCGCTCGAGGCGAGCGATCGTGTCGGCCGCGATCGGTTCGGCGATGGCTTGGGAGTCGTAGTAGTAACGCTCCCCGCGGGCCATCAGAAACAGGTACTCGTGCGATCGTGTCGGGCGATCCCCAACCGATTCCGGCATCGGATTGGGCTTCTCCCAGATCACATCCGAGCGCAACCACCACCCATCCGCCTGTAGGGCGAAGGCGACCCGCCATGGGATCCCCACCAGGTCTTTCGGCTTGAGGCCCGCGATCGGCATCCGGTTGGGCTGCGTCATCGGTCCCATGCCGTTTCGGGACTTGGGGTCCACGGTGTTGGTCGCGTTGACCGGTACGACGGCGGCGCGATCGCGGCGGTAAGAATCTCGCACCCGACTCGCCTCGCCCCCCCATCGCGCGCCCTGCTCACCGCCGCCCGGAGCATTGCCCACGGCGCCGGCGCCGGTCGCATAGCAGTCACCGAGGTTGAGCCACAGCGTGCCGTCCGGCTTCAAGACGCGCCACACTTCACGGAACACCGCTACCAGGCGCTCCACGTACTCGTCCGGACTCGCCTCGAGGCCGATCTGCCCCGGGTGCCCGTAGTCTCTGAGCCCCCAATAGGGCGGGCTGGTGACGACACATTGGACCGATTCCGGGTCGAGCTGTCTCAGCCCCACCAGCACGTCGGCAACGATGATCCGAGAGCTCACGATCCGTCCCTCCGGGCCAACTTCACGTCGTTCCGCATCGGTGCGATCACTCGCGGCTGCGCCGCATCGCTGGTGCCGTTGGTTTTCATTTACGACACCGACCCCGACACCGACACCGACACCGA
>Ga0184639_10000194_pt1 | contig 21859 bp, 22 predicted proteins | sample PLM31_170_b2_FD_133155 | JGI IMG/M metagenome (GOLD analysis project Ga0184639, IMG submission 133155) | Groundwater sediment microbial communities from an aquifer in East River, Colorado, USA - PLM3-1_170_b2 | ecosystem: Environmental > Terrestrial > Soil > Riparian zone | place: USA: East...
CGGCACGGGCCTCAACAATTATGTCTTGGAAACCGGACGCCGCATGGGGATCTTCCGCAAAAACGGCCTCGACCTCGAAATCGTGTACGTGAACAGCGGCTCGCTGCTGAACCAGGCGCTCATTGCCGGGACCTTCGACGTGTCCTTTTCACAAGGCTCCGAAGCCATGCTCGCGAAGCTCCGCGGCGCCGACATGCGCATCACCGCGGTCATCGCCAATCGCTTCAACCACGTCTACCTTACGGCGCCGTCGGTCACCTCATTCAAGCAGTTGAAGGGTAAGAGAGTCGCGGTCAGCCGCTTCGGCTCGGGGTCGCACTTCCAGAGCAATCTCGCGCTCAAAGAAGGGGGCTTGGACCCCGACAAGGACGTGACGATCCTGCAGATCGGCAATTCCGGCGCGCGCATGGCGGCGATCTTGAGCGGCACCGTGGACGGAACCATCATGGCGGCGGATTTCGTTCCCAAGGCAAGGAGAGAAGGATTCAACATTCTCGCCGACCTCGCCGACACCAAGATCGAGTATCCCTTCCTGTCGCTCAACATGATGGGCGCCTACATCGACCGCAATCCTAAGATGGTCAAGGCGCTGATCAAGAGCGCGTCGGAATCGATCACCGTGCTGCAAACCGATTCGACGACTGCGAAGGCAGTGGTGCGCGCGACTCTGAGAACCGAAGACACCGAAACCATCGACTATGCCGTCATGCGCAGCATTAGGGTTCTCGATCGCCGGCCGTTCCCCACCCAGGCGGGAATTCAGACCGTGCTGGACGAGCTAGGCAAGGAGCCGAAAGTCAAGACGAGCAAGTTCGAAGACTTCGTCGATATGCGAGCGTTGAGGGAGTTGGAAAAAGAAGGATTCTTTAAGTGACGGCGGTGGAGATTCTGGCCAAGCCAACGGAAGCGGTGCTATGGCAATTGAAACAGTTTCTGAAGTCTCTCCGTCACGACTTTACCTCTGGTCATGAAAGGGTTGCCCATCGGCCAACGTATAGACGTCTTCTTCGGGGTCTTTTAGGAAATCAAAGGCCGGATCGACAGCCCCCGCTAGCAGCCATTCCTTCTCCTTGATGTCTGCTTCTTCGAGTAGCGTAATGGTCACACGGACCCTTGTGGGAACCCGAACGGGTAACGGTTCATCTAAAATCAGCCGACGTTGAGCGTCAATTGTTCCCGTCACTTCGACCGTTTTTTTTGCGGCTCCCATTTCGGTCCCTCCCTTTTGCCGTTTTTAGACTCGCCGAGGTCACAATTCGAACTCGCAACTACGATTGTTTATGAAGTCTTGGGCCAAGTCAAGACAACCTCTCGGCAGTCGCCAAGGTCGGGAATCTGTTTATCTTTCGGAGTCCAAATCGAGCAAGTTCGACGATTTCGTCGATATGCGGGCGTTGAGAGAGTTGGAGAAGGAAGGATTCTTTAAGTGACGGAACGACCTTGGGCGGGATTCGCATTGCCAACGCCGACGAAGCCCGTGGACGCTGGACTGTGCTCGGACTTTGCGCGTGAAGGCTCGAAGGCATCGCCAACTCCCAAAATCACCCGCGTCTTCCCACCTAACCACGACGAGAGATTAATTAGCACGTCCAGTTCCTACCCGTAGTCCCAATGGCAAATTGGTGACCCAGTTCCCGATACGAGGTCCCACTGACTCGCCGCTTGATATGATGCTGCGACTAGGATATTCGAGCGGTTAGTCGGATTAGAAAGGGAGCGGCGGCGTAGCTAGCGGGGTTTCGAGTTATCGAAAGGCGCCGGACGCTAGATTTTGTCGCCCGTTTTAACCTTTAATGCGAGCGACTGTACGGGCCTCGCAAAACTTCGCCGTCGTGATTCCGTGAAGCGTCTTGTCGGCGGAGAAACGTCAAAAGTAACGATGCGACCCCGTGTGCTTTTGTCTTTTGCTATAGCCGTTCTGGTGAGTACACGGGAGGGAGCGAGCGCGCTCCCTCCCGTGGCTCGTCGAGGCAAGCGCTTGCCGGTCTACCCGGTTGTTCGAATACAACCAGACCGCAAAAGGTGAAGGAGCAACTTGTCGTAGCATTGCCTGTAACTTGACTCTCGTTTGCCCACCAGGTCAGGCTTAAGGTTGCTGTCCCGATGTTCTGCGACGCAAACGTCGATCAAGTCGGCGATTACTTCATCAAGCAAATCATCTAACGGCTTGTACCATTCAAACCGTTTCCGCTGGAGATCCCACTTAACATTTGCTCGGAACGCTGAAAGCATCGGATAAAGCCACCCTCTCGGAACCTTGTACTTGGTGGTTTGGTTTAGAAAGGGCAGCAATGTGTCCTTGTTGGTTTTACTGCCAGCCCGATGTTTACCGGTTCCCATGCGTCCAAACTCAAACCCCACATTCTTACGAGCTACGGGCGGGGTCTTTAGACAAATCTTATCTGTTAAGGTGAGAATCTCTGGTAGATGAGGCAAGATCATATCTACAGGAGAAGGGTCCTTCGCAAGATCAAGTTCGAAGAACCCAAGAGCCGTCTTAGTTCGACTGAACATGTTGTGAGGATGCGTTCTAGCATCATATCGTTCGCAGTTAAACATCTCCAGAAAGACAAGGACTTCAGTAATGTAAACACTTCCATCTCCGCCCATGTGATAAGCAATTTGTTTAGCTCCCGGCTGTCCTTCCATGACACGTCTAATCTTTTCAAAATGGCCCCTTAGGTTCTCCAGCGACGGATCATCGACCTGTTTACTTCGGTTGAGTCCTTCTGCGATCTCAGGTACTTTGTCTTTCTCAATATCCCGGAGAACGTGTAGCCTCACATACGCTCGATCCAAGTTCTCTAATTCCTCTTCCTCGGCGTTCTCGATTGCATCTCGGATGGCCGCAAACGTATGCCCACCGTTCACGATTCCGTGCAGATCCGGATCAGTTAGTGTGACAGTCAAGACACCGGCGCCACCTGTTTCTTTTTTGAACTCCGCGCTATCTACCAATAAGTATATCCCTTGGTTCTTGATCGCCATGTCCTCCGGATCATCGCTGAGCGTGTCCTGGATCCCCTTAATGACAGGACCCGAAAGCACCCCTTTATTTGAACGGCTGGGGACTCGGGGATTGACCCTCATGAAATGCTGTAGTTCTTCGGGGAATTCAGCGACCTTTACGAAACAGTCGCCAAGTTTGGCGTGAAGACCCGGAATAGGTAATGACCGATATTCTTCTGTCCGCAGTCTGAATGTCAAAGGGACAGTACTCGGCCCGCTCTGCGAAGAGTTTTTCATAAAACCTCCTTGGTAATGGGCCTTGGCCCGTTACCGGTAATTGCAGTGCCAGAATCACCAACCGCTGATGATTTTCAAACTGGTACTGACTTGTGTTTTTTTAGCAGACTTCCCGTCTCAACGCAACCGAGGTGAAAGGGGAGCAGGATCGGCCTTTGTTTTCTGGGTTGGGTGTCACCCATTAGCCGGCACGTCAAGAAGCACAGACGTTTCCCGTAAAAAGAATTTTCTTCTTCCCATTTTTCTCTTCTCGCACAGTCCGTGATCGTTTGGTAACGCGCCCCTGTTTTCCTTTCATTCGGTGTCGGACGCTGGTCCGCACCAGTCACCCATCAGACTTCTACGACTGGACTTTCTTGGCCAGGGAAATTTTTCCTGTGTCGGGTTGCTTGGGTCGTCGTAGAAAAGAGGAACAGGAAGGAGGAAAAGTATGCTCGCCCGATGGATCTACGCACTTATCGTCGCCGCGCTCGCAGCATTGGTCTCTCCAGCGCCAAGCACCGCAGCGGAGTCTCCTTGCCCCTCTGTCCTGGATCACAAATTCGCGAAGTAAATCCGTCTCTGACCTGCGGAACTTGCAATCCCGCGCTCCCTTCGCCCACGTTGACACTTTCACGGAATTGGGGTCTCCCATTAGGAGTTGGGAGTTGGGGGAGTTGGGGTCTGGCATAACACTCGATTCTGCTGAAAAACTCTATGAATGCTTCGACTAGGCTCAGCATGAACGGAAAATCTCCAATGATTTCAACCGCTCCTCCGTTCATCCTTCGAGAGCCTCAGGACGAACGGAGGGTTTTTCAGCAGAATCACACTCTTTACAATCTGTCCGCCAGGACACACGGGTCGGACCACGCTATATGTGAGTACTTTTAGAATTGTTCGCGCAGTCCAGGCCTTAGCGTCTCACTTTCGCCGCCAAAATCATCCGCGTCAGCTTCTCTGTGTTCCGGCCGTGTGTACGTTCCGCCCACTCCGCGACCCGCGATCACTCTTGTAGAGCGCAGTTTTCGCCTTTAAAAAGCCGCCGCTAATCGCCTGCAGCCACCCCTATTCCGTTCACTTAGTCCGTCCGATCAATACATCGCGCCGGTCCGACCGGGTTCTCTAACGATCGCCTACGGTGTATTCACAGACCATGTATTTGGCACTCGCGCCGTATGACACCAATTTTCGATCTAATTCAGGATTCTGAACCACTCGAAACCCAAATCGCCGCCACAAAACGTCCGTGCCGTAGACAGACACTAAGGCGAGAGAGGAGATCGTCATCGCGGCTGCCAGGTGTTTAATGTAATCGACATACCGCGACGCTGCGTGAGTCCCGCGAGCTTCGGGTAGAGCCACAATGTCGTGAATATAAAGACACTGCGGCTTTGTCGGCAGGCTCTTAAGAAATTCGTCTAATGGTGGGATCGAGTAGAGCATCCACGGGTGCGAAATGCCGTAGCCAACAATATTGTGTCCCGAGACCAACTTGCGGCAGCCGTTCGGAAAAAGTTTGACCTTCTCCTCGAAGACTTCCGGTCTCTCGGGGAGACTAGTGTGGATGAGATCGGCGATTCTATTCACTGATTCAAGATCCGACAGGAGAAGAGGCTGCCAGTCTGTGATATTCCGCATTGCCCATATTCATGACGAATTTTCATTATGATGTCCAACGCTTTCTTGTGAGCCTGGGGCCTCCACGCAATCTAAACACAGTCCCCGGGTAATTTGCCTGGCCAGCTCGCGATTTGCTTGATCTTTTTTGACTTGACAGCAATAAACAATTCACTCTATTTTACGATGCACCAACGTCCGTTGGGCGTAACGAGCCAATGGGTTTAATCTTGCCGAACGATACTGCGTGATTGGAATGGCCCGGCCACGGGTATCTATGCATAGGCAAGAGATCAAAGTTAGATTCGCGACACCAGAAGACGCGGACTCGATCTACGCCCTGGGCGTGGCGGATTCAGCATTTCGGGTAAGCGACGTCATCAGATTCTATGAGAAGAGTGAACTCGCCGAGTGGGCAGAAAAAACTGCCGACAATCTATTACTTGTTGTTGAAGGAGATTCGGAGATCGTAGGATTTGCTTTCTGCAAGATGATGTCCCACCACTGGGCGATGCTGGATAATTTTTACATCAAGCCGTCTAGCCGTTGCATTCCTACTAATGAGTATCTTTGGCGTCGCCTTCTGGTAGAACTCACAAATCGAAAAGTTTCCTACTTAACCTGTCTTGTTAGAGATGATCACGAAGCGATCGTGCGGTTGGCGCGCCGTCGCGGGTTCGCTCGTCAGCACAGCTATAGTTGGCTTGAGATGTTTCTCAAATGATATTCGGATAGTGGCTTTAAGTATGGAGAGGAGACCCCAAACATTCTATGCGACTTACGTATCAGTCGTTTACGGCTTTGTCGCGGTCAAAGGACTTGAGGAGGTCCTAAAGCCAGATTTCTTACGCATCGTAACGTGGCCACAGTGGGCGATGTTCGCAGGCACCCTGATCGTAGGACTACACTTTTGGCTTATCTGTCTATCGTCAGATGAAGTGTCAGACCGCGTCTATGACATGCTGATCGAGCCCAATAGATCGTCGATCGACACGGCAACTCTAGTAATAGACATATTGTATGCGACGGCTTTTGCCGCGCCGATCTTGATCATGTATAGGTGCATTGCAGTTGACTCTGATTTGTTTTACAAGGCGTTCGCAGCTCTCACTCTGGTTAGCTTATTGTACGACATCACCGCTTTGATGTTGGGAGCAGTCGCCGGAACCAAGATCCAAGACAACGATCAAAAGAAGCATTTCGGCGTCTATATTAGCCTGTATGGAAGGTGGTTCATTCAGGACATATGCTATCTTGGCTTTGGATTCGGGTTGTGGCAGGCGGTAGCAAATCAGTGGGTTGCCGCGAATCTCGGTTCGATCATATTCGGGGTCGGTGTCTGCGGCGGTGTTGTTTTCGATGTTATCTTTTGGAATCCGGAACTGTATCAGGGCCTGGGAAGAATTAATGCATTCCCCCTCGATCGAAGAGAAAAGGTGATGAACTCTACAAAGCCCTTACCTGGGAGGACAGAGGACGCTCAGAAAAATACGTGACTAGGTTTCGCACTCAAACTCTTTTCCGCATACCAGACCCGTTCGCCGCCAGTCGTGCTTGGGACACCTGGAATTGGGGCCTGGCATAACACTCTTTACGATCTGTCCGCTACGACACACGGGTCAGAGTGAGCACGCTATGTGTGAGTACTTGTAGAATTTTTCGCTCAAGCGACACTTTTCCCCGGCCTTAGCGTCTCACTTTCGCCGCCAAAATCATCCGCGTAAGCCCCTCTGTGCTCCAGCAGTGTGTACGTTCCGCCCACTCCGCGACCTGCGATCACTCTTTTAGAGCGCGTGTTTCATCTTTAAAGAGCCACCCCTATTCCGTTCACTTAATCCGTCCCATGAATGCATTGCGCCGATGCGACCGGGTTCTATCCAACCGGACCTCATAGCCGCCCTTCCTGTCCCGACGTGCATTACATAAGTCAGATTAGTTCCAGATATATATTGAACCAGTTGCAAATATATTTGATTTCTGCTACCAAAGATGCTCAGAAGGAACACGACAATGACGAGTGAGACCAAAAGGCAAAGATTTCAACGACTGGCCGAGAAGCGCACCAATGATGTTCTTGAGCGACTTCGGATTTTGGGAAACTGCGCCAACCGGGGACAATACGAATATACCCCAGAAGAGGTGCGGAAAATTTTCAAAGTGATCGAGTCAGAGGTTAACGTTATAAAAATGAAATTCAAAGATGGAGAGACGCAAAAATTTACGCTGTCCTGACTTCGTAAACATAAAAATCAGATTGGTGATGCAGTAACTTATTTACAATGAATCAATCATCCGATCCAAAACCGCTTTCCTTGTCGAACGATAGAGAGTTGCTCAACGTACAACCCATTCCGGCTGCTCGATACGCCAACGAGCAACTCGCCGCGTTAACCGTCTACTCCATCCATTGGTTGCGACAATGGGGTCTCCGGCCAACTGTCGAGTCGATTACGGTACTGAATCATAGGTTGTTTCCTGAGCGCTTCGGAATGGATTTGTTCCCGGAATTTCCAGACGCGAATCGAACTCTTAGGTCTCTTCTCCAATGTGGACCGAAGTACCGTGGCTGGCTATCCGGAAGCAATCGGCGCGGATACGTAATCACGCCAGGTGGCCAGGCGCTGACCGGGGAACTTATGCGCCGCGTCGGCTACCCCCAGGTCGGAAAAGTACTGCTCGGACACGCAACCGAGGCGCCCCGACAGCGAGGGACGCGCACGGAACGGACCAGAGATGTGGATTTCAAAGCGGAGGTCGCGGAGCTCCGCGGTAGCAAACTGTTTGAGCGCTGGAAAAGTGACCCGTTGCAAGAACGTGATCTCATTCACGTCTATTCTGCGCTGCGGGTATTTGACCACACGCCGGTGAGTGCAAAGCGTCAACGACTTAATGATCTGAAGGACTCGGCAAAAAAGGCAAATGACAGTGAAGTTGAGGAACTACTTCAGAGTGTTGAGTTATCGTTTCCCGCACTATTTCGCGAGCCGCAACGCGGGAAAGTCAGGCACTAAAGGGAGGGCTTCCACAATGGCAAAGAGAATTATCTCTTGGGCGGGCCGTGAGAAGCGGCGACAGACAAACAAGGCTGTAGGAGGCAGCTTTTTGAAGACAATCACCGAGTTGCTCACGAATTCGGACAGTGCCCTCAAAAAGCACTTGGGCGTAGCACACGCAACTGGTCTTTTGGATGCGATGTTGGAACTCAAAGCTGGAGATCGACTAGACACTGCGGTGCTGAAGAAATCGTTGCCTAAGCGGCGTGAAGGTAAAATCGTAGTCCAAGTCTACTCGAAACAGCTAGGGCGTTTTCCTCGGGGTACTTGCCAGGTGATCGATTACGGACCCGGGATGACCGAAGCCGAGCTGGATAAGAACTTTGGGGACTACGCCAAGGCAAAAGCAAAGGGAGAACGAACGCGAAGCCTATTTGGGCGAGGAGCACTGGACGTTTTTCTCTACCATTCGAACCAGCGACGTGACGACGGCATTGATCCCGCCGCGCATGTGTTCAGCGTGAATAACGGTACGTTATTTCATTGTAGGGTTTCATGGGGCCCGACCGGCAAAGGTGAGGAAGATTCCATCATCGAAACAGAGACGCTGGGACCGGCGGCCCCTGCCATGCTGAAGAAACACGGACTACCACCAGATCTTACACGGTCTGGAACTGTCGTTCGCCTTCTTCTGGCAGATGGGACACGTATACCTAACGAGAGCAATCTGCTTCCTTCGATGAGCAATTTTTACATGTTAAGGCTTATAGCTGCCGACCCATCCATGCGGGTCCTGGTTCAGCGGTATCGATCTGAAGGATGGATCGAAGAACCTCTCACATATGACTTTGACTTGGGAACCGTTATAAAGCGCTCTCGTGATCTATTTCGACATGAACGTCTCGGCGAGATCGAGGTGGACCTCCTTGTCGCCCGTTCTGACCGGAAAATGGCAGGCGATCCGGGTAACTACGAGCGCCGCGAAAACGGGCTCCTATTTGTGGACGATAATGACGCAGTTCTGGATCTCACGTTACTCCCTGAATACGACAAGAATCCACTGCTTAGCCGGCTCTTTGGTATCGTCAAGTTGACTGGAATAAGGGGTCCGCTCGAATCCCTGCTTGAGGATAGGCATCCCGAAGCAGTCTTGAGTGAGACACGCGACGGCTTCGACACGAAAAATGAAATTGCGAAAGCGCTTTTCGGACTTGTCGAGAAACACGTCAAACCAGTTTACGAAGCGGAAGAAAAGCGCGAACGCAGGGCTAGCGGGCATCGCTCTGCGGAGCTTGACAAGAGCATAAAGGAGGCACTACGTGAGTTGAATAGATTTCACAGCGATGAAACCGACGAAGAGGGAACCGGTCGCTTAAAAAGTGAACCAGAGGGCCCGCTTGACTTCGCCTATGATAAGGTTCGATTGGTCGCTGGTCAGGAGCGCCGTGTTACCCTGTACGCCGAGCGCGAAAGCGTCCATCAGGATCTGAACGTCATCGAAATCACTTCAAGCAATCCCCGTATTCGTGCCGTGCCGGAATCCGAAATTGTTACTCGCCGCAAAGGTTCAAACTTTCAATCTATCCCCCTCACATTAAGCTGCCCAGTCAGCGGGGAGACGGCAACTATTACGGCTACGGCGCTAAGTGTCGACGAGCAGCTACTCGAGGCAACGTTGAGTGTTACCGAGGTCGTTGAGCCGCAGCAAATTCCCGTCCCGGGGGATATAGAGTTCCGACCGGGGCGTTACAACGGCAAACCCAACGTCGAGAACCAGCTCGTGTTGCTCGTAAACCTTGACGCTTTTCCCGGAATGCCAACGGTTAAGCTCCGTATAGTGGAGAAGGAAGGTGCCGTCAGCATTGGTGCCGAACGGTCCGAAAAGCTGGAAATCAAGGTCAAGAAAGAGTGGTTGATGACCGGCTCAACTGTGGCAAAGGTCGTCGTGCCTTGCTGGGGCACCGCATGGGGCGCAAAAGCTGAGATTGAGGCGAAAGCGAAAAGGACGGATGGCAAACTCGCACTCACGAGGTGCAAAGTGGACTTCCGTGAGCAACGTGGTGCCGACCAATACGAAGATTTTGAATACCTGTCGATTGGTAGACCCATTCTCGGTGAGGCAGCCGGTAAGTACATCTACGTAAATTCTGACCCACCTTTACACCGAAAACTCTTCGGCGACTCAAAAGACACATTCGAGCTGGCACTTGAAAATAATCCCGTTGCCCAAATGCGTATCGCAGCAATAGTCACCGACGCGGTAGTTTATGCGGTTGCCTCAAAGAAATATCAAAAGGGCGGCGAAAAGGGTCTGACAATCGGGAATGAGCCAATAACAGACGTGCGGGCATTCGTCGAAGAAAAACGTTACGAGCTCGACTCTAAAATCGCTCGAGCTTTCGTCAGGGAGACTGTAACTCAATGACCCAGGGCGCGTTTGCAAAGGCCGCACAAGGGAAGCGGGGAAAGGCAGACCTTTTTTTCAGCGCGTCCGCACGTTCAGTTTGTGTCCGCGAATGAAACCAGCTTTCTGATTTGGGGAAACGCGCCCACCTTACGTAAAGCGTGGCGCACCAAGATTGCTGACATTGTATTGTTCGATCCTCCCGTCAATCTTGGGGGGGAGTACGGAGCCTGGAATTCTGAACCAAGAGTATCGCGACATCCATGCCTGAGCCAGCTGGGCTCGCCCGACTGACTCTCCGGGCGTTGTCCCTTCCCTCATATGCTTACCTTGCGGGTGATTTGATCATGGCCGAGGTCAATTTATTTCTACTCTATGCCTGCAAATCATAATGGACTTTGTAAGGCTGTTCCGATATTAATTGAGGCAGGAACCGGGAAACTCGGGTATGGGCGCAAAGCAGATTCGACTAAAATGGGAGTCCGAAGAATTCGATGTGATGCCATTTATTCGGAATCGTCATCTCGATGCGGACCCAATCTTTCGAACGAGTTTGGGTGCTCTTTTTTCAGCCGATTGCATGAAAGTTTTACCCGAACTCAAAGACGAGGTTGTCGATACTGTTTTTGCCGATCCGCCGTTCAACTTGGGAAAAGAATACGGAAAGAACACCAACGACAAAATCCCAGATCAAGAATATCTAGACTGGTGCAAGTCATGGCTGGACCAATGTGTTCGGGTATTAAAGCCGGGCGGCGCCTTATTCTTGTACAACCTGCCAAAGTGGAACATTCTTCTCGGGGCTTATTTAACAGAGATCGAATTGCAGTTTAGACACTGGATCAGCCTTGAGATCAGCGCTTGCTTGCCTATCCCTGGTCGTCTGCATCCAAGTCACTATAGCCTACTTTATTATACGAAAGGAAAACCAAAAACCTTTCGTCGAATTCGGACTCCGATACAAGTCTGTCGGCACTGTGGCGGTGAAGTAAAAGATTATGGTGGTCATCGTGACGCAATGAATCCAAAAGGCGTGAATTTGAAAGATGTCTGGACCGATATACCTCCCGTGCGTCACTGGAAGTTTAAGTCGAGAGATCGAAAGGCGAACGCACTTTCAACAAAGATACTGGATCGGGTGGTTGAGATGTCGACAGTTCCCGGAGACTTGGTCTTAGATCCTTTCGGTGGAAGCGGAACAACTTTCGTCGTGTGCGAGGCTAAAAAGAGACGCTGGATCGGAATCGAAGTAGATTTCGCCAATGAAATCGCCGATCGTCTTGAACACGGCGATATTCATGCCCACAAGAATGAGGATTACGTCGAAGTGTAGGCGGCGTCGTTTGGTTTCACTGCAAAGCGCGACCTGATGTGCCCTTAGGGATTCTCCGGACCTTCTTGCTCTCGGCATCGTGTTCAATCACCACAATTTCTAGCACGCCATTATCACAGGGCATCGATTTCCAGAGATCGAAATAAGGCTCCAGCTCTGTAATGTTACCGATTCGATCGGTCAGGAATCTGTAGAGTTTTCTAGACGGCACGACCAAAATACCGCAGATCAATTTACGTTTGAGTAGACCAATTGCCATCTTGTTTAAGGCGCGATGGCTCGACGAGATGTTTCCAGTTTCCCATTCCAATGCCACCGGACCATGCTTCGTATAAAGGACGGCATCCAAATCCCCTGGTGTCGTTACGGTCGCAATATCGACGGCCTCTTCTAGCTTCCAGCCTTGGGCCTTCAGTGCCTTCATCAGCCCGTTTTTGATCGGCTTGACGCCATTACCTTCCCCGCGTTTCTTGCCTGATTCAGGATGTATTGTGAAAGAACCGCTTCCCGGGGGCCAATCTACTTTTTTGATTGCTGCGTGAAGACTTGCGCGTGTTCGTTTCCAGTCATTAGAAGTCGGGAAGGTACCAGCACTGATAAGAGTTTCGATCCGTACGATTTTCATCGGTCAGAACGCCGATTGTTGCGCGATCTATCCGAAGATTCAAAAAATGCGGTCGGCGAGACTCGCAGAGCGCGGGCAAGACGATGGATGTTAGCAAGACTGATATTGCGTTGGCCTCTTTCACAACTGCTGACGTAGGTGCGATCAAGTTTAGCCTCGAAGGCGAGCGCTTCCTGCGAGAGTCCTCGAGAAATGCGGATTTCTCTCAGGCGCTTGCCGAATAATGCTCTAACGTCCAGGGATTTCGAATCCGTCACAAGCCGACTGTGGTCGGTTGTGATGTTAAAGTCCACGGACTTTAAGTCACGTATGAGACCTGGGGCTGTAAACTACTAGCGGGAGTCATGCCTGATTTTTGCCATTTCTAAGACCGGCCATCACCGTTTCGTGGTTCTCCTCAGTTCACCTGCACCAGCACCAGCGGTGCGTCGCCTTCGGGGCCCGCTCCCGCGCTCTCCAGGAGCGGCGGGGGCAGGTTGGGATTTTGCCGCTGCAACTTTTCCCAGCTTCGTCGCGCCATGATGATGTAAGCTTTGCCCGGACCTATTTTTGCGTCGCCCGCTAGCGGGAACTTGTCGAGTTCATCAATTAGCCCACCGCGGTAAAAGATCACCGGATCGTCGTTGAATCCGCCGAACGAATAGAGCCTGTCGCCCGGCTGCACGCGCCGGTTGACCTCATCCATGAACCCGCGGTAGCTCTTTGTTTCTGCGATAGCGGGAAGAATCATCGACCAACCGATGAAAGCCGTAAGAATCGATATCGGCACGAGCCGATACGCCGCCGAGCGGGCGCGCGCCAGCCACAGTGAATGCGCCGTCGCCAGCCATAAAATCCCCGACAAACATGCCGCGGCGGTAAAAATGCCGCCGAGCTCGGCGATCGTATTTTTGACCACCAGAAGATTGGCGCGATCCTTCGGCTTGAGGAGGCGTTCGACCGGCGTAAAAAACCAGGCGGGGTCGTGGTTCCAAAGCGCTCCGAGGGTCACGATCAAGAGCACGAAGCCGCTGACGGCGGCGAATGCGGCGATGGACCGATAGACGGCCAATCGCCCTCCCGTTGCGCCAGCTTGATCGTAAAACCACTTGGCCGTGAACAGCGCGAGGGCGGGATACAGCGGCAAAAGATATACCGACCGTTTCCCCATAGCGATGGAAAAGAAAAGGAACATGACCAAAAACCAAAGCATCGTAAAGAGACGATCGTCGTCGGAGAACAAGCCCTGCTTATAACCGTCCCACAACGCGATCGGGAGAAATAGACTCCAGGGCAGGCCCAGGGAGAACAGATAGGGAAGGTAAAAATAAACCGGGTGACTATGGCCGGAGCCGCCCGCGAACCGTTCGAGGTTCTCCCGCAAGAGCTGGTGGTCGACAAAACCTTCTCCTCCCCGCATGGCTGCGAGACCGTACCACCCGACGGCCAGAACTAGCGTAACCACGACCCCGGGGTGGAAACAGAACTTGGCGAAGAGGTCCCAGCGGCGCCTGAGCGCCAGGAAGGACGCGATCACCAGACCGGGCAAAAAAATTCCCAACGGGCCTTTGGCCAAAGTGCCGATGCCGACGAGGCCGTAGAACAAGTAAAACCAAAGCCGGCTGGTGAGAAAGCCGCGGTAAAGAGCGTAGAAAAGTACCAGGCTCGCCGTCACAAAAAAGCAGAGCGTCATGTCGACCCGCGCGCTCAGCGCTTGCGTCTGGTAGATGAGCGTCGTCGCGAGCACGGCGCCGGCGAGAAGTCCGGCCTGGGCGCCGAAGAGTTTTCGCCCCAACGCGTAAATGATCAACACACCCAAAGTGGCGTACAACGCCGACGGAAAACGAATCGTCGCCTCGTCCAGCCTGCCGGTGACCTGATAGGTCAGCGCCGCCGACCAGTGAAATAGCGGCGGCTTCGAAGGGATCGTCGTGGCGCGCTTGAGCGGAAACAACCACTCCCCGCGCTGGACGATATCCTGCACCGCCAGCGCCTCACGCGGCTCGCCCTTGTCGAAGAACGGGACCTTGCCGAGATAAGGAAAGTAAAGCACGCCGCAAAGAGCGATCAACAAGAGGATATGAAGAAGCGCCTGCGATTGAATCGGTTCCGATCGCGTCATCAACTCAACTAGATAACCTTTTCGCGGAGCTTCTTAAAGGGACTGCGAGATCAAGTGCGCAGATTCTCTGGTTTAGCGATGCGTCGTTCTGGAATGGAAACGAAAAACCGATCTCACCACGAAGATCACGAAGGCCACGAAGGTTCGGATATCAGTGATTTTAAACTTCGTGCTCTTCGTGTCCTTCGTGGTGAATACTTTGCCTTCTTCTTTGGTTGCCAGTTTGCCGCGTGTGCCCTTTGTCCTCGATGAGTCTTTATTTCTTCCCCAGCGCGTCGGGATTGAGCACGTGGCTCGGTTTGCCGGCAGCGAAGGCGAGAATGTCGTCGACGACCACGCCGTAATATTCCTCGTAGCTTTCCCGGGTGACGTATCCGAGATGAGGCGTACAGGTGACATTGTCCATCTTGATCAGCGGCTCGCTCGCGCCCACCGGCTCCTCGTCATAGACATCCACCGCCGCGAAGCCGGGACGCCCGGCTTTGAGCGCATCGACCAAAGCGCCGCTGGCGATAAGTCCCGAGCGGCTGGCATTGACGATCAATGCGGTGGGTTTCATGCGCGCCAAGTCGTCGCGCGTGACGATGCCGCGGGTATCTTTATTGAGCGGCAAGTGCAGGCTCAGAATATCCGCCTCGGCGAAAAATTCTTCGCGGTTCTTGGCCACCTCTAATCCAGCGGCTTTGGCACGGCCCGTGGAGCCTTCCCGCCCCCAACACACCACCCGTGCGCCGAATGCTCTGCCCACACCCGCTACGATGCTGCCGATTTTACCGTAGGCGTAAACGCCGACCGTCTTACCGTTCACGCCGATGCCGAGGGTCGATTGCCAATGCCCTTCTTTCAATCGCCTCACCTCGTAAGGGAGGCTGCGCAGCGCCGAAAGTATCAGCCCCCAGGTAAGCTCCGCCGTCGCGTTCGGATTGCCGGAGCCGCCGGCGGAAACCACAATCCCCTTTTCCGTGCAGGCCGCGAGATCGACATGCGTCGCTGCGCGTCCGGTCTGGCCGACGAGCTTCAGTTTCGGCAAGCGCTCGATCACCGCGCGCGGGAAGGCCGATCGCTGCTGCGTCAAAAGCACCACGTCGGCGTCCTTCAATCGTTCGCCAAGGCGAGCCGGGTCTTTCTCCGTGTCAGTGTAAACCACCACTTCGTGACCGCTCAGCTTGGGAAAGCACTTGAGCGTCTTGAAAGCGTTTTGATAGTCATCGATGACCACAATCTTCATGAATCTTTTCTCCTTCTTGAATTGCCTTCGTGTACCACTATAGCTGAAAGTTTTCGAGGCTTGCGCAAATTTCTCGCCTAAGAAGGGGGACAGTCCCCCTTCCGGAAAGGGGACTGTCCCCTTTTGGTTGCGGCGTAGCCGCGCTGGGCACTTCGTGGTGATTTGCTTACCGTGCGCAAGCGCACCCTACGGGGCTGAAAGCGTTATGATAGCCGTCAGTGCCTGAAATGTATGTTGCACCTATGCTTTTCTAATTTCCCTGCTATTAGTCGGCCGCGCTGGCGCCACCCGATCCGCCAACATTCGACCAGTTTGACAGCGCGGCTTTGACCCGGATATTTTGCACCTAGACGAATCTTTTATAACATCGGAGGCGCAGATGAAAGCGATACGCATCCATCAATTCGGTCCGACCGAAGAAGTCTTGCAGTACGAAGAGGTGCCGATCCCGGAGCCCGGGCCAGGAGAGCTGTTGATCAAAGTCGAAGCTGCCTCGCTGAACCGCGCTGATTTGGGATTACGCAAAGGCACCTACCGCGTCTCGCCGGACCAGTTGCCGCTTATTCCCGGGCGCGAGCTCGCGGGAACCGTGGCGAAGATCGGCCCGGGCGTGACCGAATATAAGGCCGGAGATCACGTGGTCGCCTACAGCGGCTTCGGCGGCTATGCCGAGTATACCGCCGCGAAAACCGCCGAGGTCCGGCCCGTGCCGGATGGCGTTAGCTCAGCGCAGGCCGCAGCACTGCCGACGGTGTTTCTCACCGCCTGGTTCGGCCTGACGACCGACGGCAATCTCAAGAGGGGCGAATGGCTGCTGATACAAGGGGGTAGCAGCGGCGTCGGTAACGCCGCGATCCAGATCGCCAAGCATCTTGGCGGGAAAGTCATCGCCACCTCCGGCAGCGAAGAGAAGTGCCGGCGGCTGCGGCAATTGGGCGCGGACGTGACCATCGATGTTTCACAGAACGATTTCGTTCCCGAAGTGATGCGTATCACGGGGAACCGCGGCGTCGACGTGGTCCTGGAAATGATTGGCGGCGAAATTTATCAAAAAAGTTTGCAAGTGCTGGCGCCTGGCGGACGCTTATTTTCCATCGGCGGCGCATTCGGCGCCATTCCCGACCCGCCGTCGGCGCTCACTGAAGGACGCAAGGCGACACGCTTTTCAATCACGAATTATCTCAAGGCCAAGCCGGAAGACTTCAGACAACTGGATACGATCTTAAAACTGGTTCTGGAGAAAAAGTTTCAAGTCGTAATCGGCAAAACCTTTCCCTTGGCGGAAACCCGCGCGGCCCAGCGCTATCTCGAAGGACGCGAGCACTTTGGCAAAGTCGTCTTGGCGATGTAATTTTGGCTCTTCCGGGGTTAGTGTTGAGGGCAATCACCACGAAGGACACGAAGAGCACGAAGGAAAGAAGATTTTACTGCAAAGAGCGCAAAGAATTCAGGGTTTCAGAACTGTGGGCAACAGTCCTGTGGTTACCTTTACCAATGCTACGACGGGCGAGAAGTTTTGGCTAATAAGTATCCGAACCCTTCGTGCCCTTCGTGATCTTCGTGGTGAAAAAAACAAGGGATAATATCAGTTTATCCAAACGGAAGCCTGAAGACCGAGAAATTTTGACCGGAGGTGACATATGGGGTTTAGAATCAGACGCGTCGGCCACTTGGTCTTGCGCGTAAAGGATCTCGAACGCTCGCGCAAATTTTTCACCGAAGTTCTGGGCTTCCCGCAGGTCGGCCAGAACGACCGCGGCATGCTCTTCTTCAGCACCGATGTGGCGGACAACCACCATATGCTCGCCATCCGCCAGGCGAAGGAGGGTTCGGGGATGCCGGACCCCGAGCGCGTGGGCATGGAGCATGTCTCTTTCGAGCTCGGCGGCTTCGCCGAGCTGCAGGATGCCTACCGGCGCTTCAAGGAGCACGGCGTTGTCATCCACCACACGGTTTATCACGGCGTGGCCAAAAGCATCTACTTTTTGGACCCCGACGGCAATATGCTGGAGGTCTACTGCAACGTGCCGCCCGAGGAATATCGCAAGTCGGCGCCGAATCCCTATTTTCGCTACGGCAGCATCGAAGACGAGCTGGAAGGCAAAGTGCCGCAGCGGCCCGGCACCGTGGCGCCGTAGTTTTCCAATTACGCTTTTGGCCGTCTCGTCATGGAAGTCTCTTTCTCCCTCACCCTTCCCTCTCCCCGAGGGAGAGGGTCAGAATGAGGGCTGCTCTTTGGTCGACACACCACAATTAATTCTCAGTGGCTGCTTTTCACTCCGTCTGCTAAAGTAGAAAAGTGGACACATCAGCGGGTAAGGAAATAAGCTCGACTGTAAAACCTTCAGGCGCAGGTCCCGATCTCGCCGCCATGAGCGACGACGAGCTGCTGCAGATTCGCATCTGCGATTTGAGGCTTAAGATTGCCGGCAGCGAGCTGGAATCACGGATTGAAAAGTTCTCCGCCGAGCTCACCGCCAAAGGCATCGGAGTTAAGCCGCTCTGCTATCTCGGCGACGAATGGTTTTGTCCCGACGGCTGCGCCACCATCGCCATCCCGTTCTATTTGGCCCACCCGCGCTTAAAGAGGTTGGAAGACAAAATGATGATGGAGGTGGAAGGCGGCACCGAACCCTGGTGCTTGAGGCTTCTACGCCACGAGATGGGCCATGTCCTGAATCATGCTTTCCTGCTGGAAAGAGACAAACATTGGCAGAAGATGTTCGGTCCGCCGTCGTTGGAATATTCCGATAGCTTTCGCGCGCGCCCGTACAGCAGGCGATTCGTGCGCCATTTGGACGGCTACTACGCGCAGAGCCACCCGGAGGAAGACTTCGCCGAGACCGTGGCGATCTGGCTCACGCCGGAGCTGGACTGGAGGCAGCAGTACAAAGATTGGACGGCGCTCAAGAAGCTCGAATTCGTCGACGAGTTGATGGGCAAGCTCGCCGGACAGCCTCCGCTGGTGTTGTCCAGGACAAAGATGAGCGACGCCGCTCGCCTGCGCTCGCGGCTGGAAGCCTATTACAAGCGCCGCCGCCGTTTATACGCCCAGGAATTTCCCGACTTCTTCGACGCCGACCTGCAAAAACTATTCGTCCTTGCCGCCGCCGCGCCGGACAACGAACGGGCGGCGGTTTTCTTGAGAAGGTCGGGCAAATTGATTTTGAACGCCGTTTCCGCCTGGACCGGCGAGCCCAAGTTTACGCTCAACCGGCTTTTGCGCGCGTTGATTGACCGTTGCGCCGAGCTCGATCTTCGCCTGCGCGCGCAATCCGCCGGCGTTGAAATCGCCGCCTACCTGGCGACCCTGGCGTCTCATTATCGCTCCACCGGCAAGTTCAAGGGGCCGTAGCACATGGTGCGCGCGCAAAAACGATACAAAGTCCTGGTGCTCTTCGACACCGCCGGCACGCCGCCGCCGGACCAGGATTTCAGCAAAGAACTCAAAACCGACGATTGGGCGGCGGAAGCCCATGTCATCGGCGCAATAAAAAAACTCGGCCACGAAGTACGCACCATCGGCGTGTGGGATGAGCCGGGCATGATCATCGACGAGATCAAAGCCAATCCGCCCGACGTCGTCTTCAATTTGACCGAGCACTTCAATGAAGTGTCGGCCTACGACCGCAATGTCGCCGGCCTGCTCGAAATGATGGAGGTTCCCTACACCGGGTCGAGCCCCACCGGACTGACGCTGTGCAAAAACAAGGGAATGGCCAAAGAACTGCTCGCCTACCATAGAATTCGCGTGCCGAACTTCGCGATCTTTTCGCCCGGCGCCGCGATCCGTAGGCCGAAGCGGCTCAAGTTTCCGCTGTTCATCAAGCCGCTCAAAGAAGAAGGCTCGGTGGGCATCTCACAGGGCTCTTTCGTCGAAACCGATGAGGCATTCGAGGAACGAGTGCGTTTCATCCACGAGCGGCTAAACCAGGAAGCCCTGGCGGAAGAATTCATCGACGGGCGGGAGCTTTATGTCAGCGTCCTAGGCAACGACCATCTGCGGGTATTTCCCTATCGTGAAGTGATCTTCACCGAAGTTCCCGACGATCAACCGAAGTTTGCCACCTTCAAGGCCAAATGGGACGACGCCTATCGCGAACGTTGGGGCATTCGAAACGTTTTCGCCGAGTCCCTGCCCAATGGCGCGAATCAGCGCATCGCGCACATCTGCCGCGCCGTCTACCGGGCGCTGCGCATTCGCGGCTACGGCCGCATCGACCTGCGGGTCACCGCCGAGGGCGAAATCGTGATCCTGGAAGCCAACCCGAATCCGAATCTCGACCGCGACGACGAATTTGCCCAATCCGCCATGAAAGCCGGGCTCAGCTATCCGAGAATGATCCAGCGGATTCTAACTCTGGCCTTGACCGCCAAGCATTGAAGTGCCCGCGCTGACGAAGCTCATGGTTGGACAACTCATCGCTCAAGGTCTGTTCTTGTTTCTTCGCAGAATTCGCACGGCGTTGGATTGGCTCCTGCCGTTGGCAACCGGCGACATGAAGTGGAGTTGCCAGCAAATTTTCGAATTGCAGCCCGAGAAACTCGCGCCTCTCCTCAGACGCGCCGCCGTTCGCTACCGCGTGCCGGCTTACGAGAAAGCCATCGGCAAATTGCCGAAGATCAGCGGCGACGAGCGCTGGCAGTTGCTAGTCCCGAAATAATTGTAGGATGGGTTGAGCATAGCGAAACCCATCGCTCCGGAATCGATGCGAACCTGGATTCCGGCCTGCCCCGGAATGACGCGGGTGGTAGAATTGTGATTTCGGGCCCTTCGGCAGTGCTCAGGACGAACTCCGCGAGAAATGCTTCTTTGCGCCCTTTGCGTTCTTTGCGGTTAAAAAAATTGCCTTACTTCTTCCCGATCTTGGCGAATTCTTCCAAGAAGGTGCCGGCTTTGAAATTCGGATTGATCTTCGGCTGGTCGCCTTTGTAGATGATATTGAGCTCGCCCAGGTATTCCTGGATCGGCAAAGGCTTGATCGCGAAGACCATCGCCGGCTCGTCGCTCGTGATGTGATGCTGGTGCCAGACGCCCTGGCCGATGTACAACGTGTCGCCCGGCTTCCAGTCGATGCGCTCGTCGTCCAGGAGGCTGTATCCCTGGCCGCGCAGCACGATGATGATCGCTTCGTTGTGCTTGTGGGTCACCGAATGGGAATGGGGCGGGTAGATATGGCAGTCGACTTCGATGATGCGGTTTTGAAAACCGAGCTCCTGGGAAACCAGCGGCCCCATCCACACGCCGTTCTGCGCCTCCCACTCGACTTTCACGTCTTCGCCTTTGATCGCCTTACGGCCGGCTTTGCGCTTGGCGATATCCGCCTTCACCCGGTCCGCGCGGGATTTAAAAAGCGCGCTCTTGCCTTCAAACCATTTTTCGTTGCTTTCGTGGTCCGCCATCTCTGAATCCCCTTTCTTTCCGCTGAGAGATTTCTCGCCTTCCCGCCGGCCGCGCGAGAGGATAACGTCGCCCGGAAACGGGAACGGTTTTGATTTTGTTACCTGGGCCAGTGATGGTTGTCAAGAAAGGAAGCGCACGAACCGATCGCTATTCGCGTACGCGCGCGATGCGGACCGGCAGGCCCCTCTCAAGATTGATGAACTGGGCAGCCGACTCCTTCTCATTGGTAGAAAACCTATGTCGAGCAGCGGGGATTCAATTCAAATCGTCCCGACCAAGCCATTATTCCGTCGCTGCGGGCGATTGAGGGCAATTATCTTACACGCCCGCTCGGCGGACTATTGGCAGATGAGGTTTTTTCAGCAGGCTGCTAGGCGGAAAGCCGTCCGCCCCGCACGGTCGCGCCGACCACGAGTCCGGCGCTCACCAAGACCAAATTCTTGATGATGTACTGTCCCTCGAGGGTGGGCGCGTAGGGTATGTGGGTGAATGATTCGTTCGGGAAGAAAAAAAGCGGCGCCGCCGCGCCGATCATCTGTAGCCAAAGGAGTGCCAGCGTCGCCCGCAAGAAAACGCCGCACACCAGCCCGAGCCCGACCGCGCACTCCCAGGTCGCCAGCGTCATCAGGGCAATTTTTGTCGGCACGAGTCCAAACGTCAGGATATCGATCGTTTTGCCAGCCAAATCTTGGGCCGGGCTCAGCCCAGGGAAGAATTTTAGAAACCCGAACCATAAAAAGATAACGCCCACGCTCACTCTCAGAATTAAGATCCCGTGGCGCGCCATGGAGGCGGTTAAAAATTTATCCACGGTGTTGAAGAATGAGCGAATCCGGCTCATAGCGTGTTCCATCACTTCACTGGTACAGAAGGATCGATTCGCGCTCTTCGCGCCACGACTTCTCATCAGGAATCGCCAGAGCATC